>OLRU01001323.1_pt1 | contig 22031 bp, 20 predicted proteins | sample 1672961 | NCBI WGS metagenome assembly OLRU01 (sample SAMEA3136741, study PRJEB25190) | human gut metagenome | biome: human gut; feature: human-associated habitat; material: faeces | place: Austria | collected 2013
TTTCTGATCTTAACCTGTCCTCCAACATTAACGTTGGGCTACCTATGTATGTACGTATTCGTCTTAACTTCGAGAAGCAAGCCGTACAGTCCGGCAAGCACGCTGTTAATGACCTGATCTGGCACATCGGCTCCAGCGGCACCGCCTCCATTACGGTTGGTAACAATCTGAGCATTAAGAATACTTCTTCCAGTCAGGTCTACACTGCCACCCCTGAGAATGGTGAGGGCAAACTTACCTTCGGCATTGATTTCGTGTCTGGCAGCGGCAACAAACAGCAGCAAATCGCCAATTTGTCTGTCAGTGGGGGCGCCGCTCAGTCGGGAACCTGGGTGCTTGATGGCTCTGGCATCCCTGTTACGGATAGCAAGAATAACACAACCCACTATATTAAATACATCTCCTTCGATGGTGGTGGAGAACTGTCTTCCGCATCTGAGCAGAGGACGAATATCCCTTGGGATGCCACTGATCTGGGGGTTGTTGTATCAGCCTCAGACACGGATACGACAAAACCAGAGGATGGTACTGACTCAGAGGTTGAGTAACAATTTATCACAAGGGAGAGGGGCTACAGTCCCTCTCCCTTATTTTTAAGGGAGGTTAGCCTTTCATAATGAAACGAGTTGTATCAGCATTCCTTCTTGTGGTGGTGATCTTGGGTCTCCTCCCTACTCCTGCCTTTGCATCTTCGAAATTTAGCATAAAAGATGTTAAGGGATATGGGAGAGTTTGGACTTCTCAGGAGGTAGGCTTGCCAGAAACGCATTGGTTTGTGGGTGGGAATGGGGGTGAAGACTGGAGCGACCCACTAGCATCTTATTTTCATGTGGCAGAGGATTACAATGGTGCTGTGGCTGTATGGGCTTCACCATGGGACGGAGCATCTTTTGACTATACACCAGATCAAAAAATTGAGGGAGCAGAGCGCGTTCCGAGTTGGGAATGGGATATGCTCGATACCTTAAATAGTGACTGGTTGGGAAGCAAGCTTAATCTAACACTTGCTGGGAATGCTTTCGATGCCGTGTTGGCAGTGATGTATGCTGCACATTCTGAGCTGTGCGAGGAGTGTAAAGCACTCGGAGAAGATTGGCTATTTAGTAGCCAAGGGTGTGACTTTTTTCAAAGTGCATTATTTTCTGACATCCACTCCGCTAATAACCCAAAATCTAAAATATCTCTTTCCACTGTTTCGATATGGAACTTATTTAGTCTGTGTGGTGTTGAGGGGGTCTTTCCCATATCCGGACAAGACGGCCAATCTGTATCGGCTTATTTAGTGGCTAACAAGCATGATGCAGATATACGTGACTTTGCTAAGCAAATACAATTTCTGCGTGTTTGTTTTTTCATTCCGGAGAACATCGATATGGGGAATGATCTCCGTAATTGGGAAATTACGCTCAAGTCAGCCGGTATCGTTTCTCACAATAAAACAGCAGAGGATGCCCTCAAAGATGCCGTAGAGTCACTAGGGCCTGCACCTTCAGCATCTGCTTCTTTTAAGGAGAGAGCTATCTGGTCTGCAAAAGCTTCTGTTATTTATCAACATAATGGAGCTACGCCACCTACCATCCCGGTATCGAGAGAAGAAGTTGCCTCCTCCACGGAGCTCACCGAGCTAGAGAAGGCGACTATCCTATCACTTTTCGATTTGCTGAACCTTTCACCGCCAACCTCGTTACCCTCGTATATTAATATTGAGGGAGGGAACCCACCGCCAGCTATCGATGCCGTGACTGCTGCATATGCGTTAAAACAGTATAACGCGTTGGCCGCAGCAAACAGTCTCAATACGGACTACCTCCGGATGGAGGCTATGATCTATAAGATGCAGGCAACTATGGGATTGGCATCTGGTGTTATTCATGCCACAGACTCATATGCATCGGAGAACAGTCTTACCAGAGAAGAAATAGCTGATTTCGAAAGCATTGCTTATGGAGAGGCCATGGCTGATGTAACTCCCCTGCTATTTGCAGATGTGACATCTATAGAGTCACCGCATTTGGGCAACGAGGTTCGCTCTAAATGGCTCTACTACCTCGTGGTATGCTATAACGAGTTTGCTGCATACGGCACCACTCTAATCAATGTACTAGCGCCTTCTATCATGGATGGGCAGACAGTTTTTTCTGGTTATGAGAAAGACCTCAGCGCCCTAAAGGCTATGTACGAGGCTGCCTCTTGGGTAGACGATAACGGTATTTGGGGCATTTGGAATAGCAAAAATACTCGAGCGAAGGAAGAGGCAGGAGACTTTACCAGTCTAAAGCTGGTTTATGATTACCTCCTATCGGTCAATGCTTTTGATATTATTGACGATTACAATCCCGAGTCCGTTGACGGTCCATTGAAGTATTTCTTTGGTGCTGTTGAGAGAACGGATGCGAGTGAGGGGGCAGGCTGGCAGCTATCTACTGATATGCGGACAGGTATTGTAGCATCCAGCTCATTCCTTCCTATGAAGACGAATCTATATGACCCCTACACTTTTTCTAACATAGTAGAGACCTCCTGGCTGGTTAACTTCCACTCCAAGTTTGGCTACAATCGCAAGGCACTTTACATTGATACAAACGTGGATGCGGCTGTGAATTTCCAGCGCACAGGGACACGTGGGGAGCTGCGGGTATGTACGCTGGAGGATCTCCTCTATGCTGATAAGGACATCGTCCTTTATTTGGACGATAATCTCTACAATGTCAGTACTCTTGCAGAGCTTACAGACAAGGCGTTTAATCGTTTGGACAATGTAGATGATGCCAGCAGCACACGTAGTTGGTGGCAAAAGATGGGGGACGCTATCGTAGGTATCTGGGATGTCTCTATGGAGAATATCGCTAAGACAGCGGAGTCAACCACATACTCTTCAAAAGTGCGTAATCAGTACAAGGCTGAGGAAAACAATAAATGGAACCAGTTCTTCCTGTCTGATGAAGTCACCGAGGAGTATCTTACACCGGATGATTTGTGGGATGAGGACAAGGGGACTGTGTATGAAGAAGGAGCTGGTCACGAGGCAAGCTCCTACACACCTTTGACAGCCTTCGCTGTACTCTCAGCCATCTACAAGGATCCCGCTCTGTTTAATTCGTTAAACACCATCCTGAATCGCAATACTCCGGTATTCATTTCGTCTCCAACTATGCCATATGTAGAGAATGCAAGTAAAGATGAGCGTCAGTCAATCTTCAACTATCTTCTTCTGAAAAACCTAGATTCACAGATGAGCATTGATTACGCCACCAACCTCGACATGACCTCACCTGTGTACATGGATATCTATGGCAACATCGTCACAGAGTCTGGCTTGGTCGTGGTTCCTGCGGCCGCCAATGCCACTCTTTGGAACAGTTCTTATACTCCGTACAACGCAGCGTTCCTCTCTACTTACGGGGATGACTTCCTGTTAGAGTATGACGAGGAAGCTACGGAACTGAACAAGGTATTCGATGGTATTATGGCTCCTGTGGATGGGTACTGGCAGTTGACCAGTATTAAGGTTGTTGGTGGCAATGTTGACCTATCTCGGTTGTCTACCGCCGACAAGGATACGATGGCCGCCATCACTGAGATTTTTAAGGCAGATCTCTACCGACCGCAGGGCATCTACTCCAAGTCGATGTGGGAAATGATTATTACAGAGGTTCTGCGTGGCGCACCAATCGAGCATATCGACAAGGACTTCGAAGGGTTAAATCTTTCCCATCGTGTCACAAAGAATGGGCTCGTGGTTGCAGAAAAGCTTGAATTCTTAGTAGAGGCCCTGTCGTCTAAAGGTACGAACACGGCCCTCTCTATTCCGAATCCAGCTTACATGGACGGGATCGAGTATGTAGTGTTCTTCGCATTCAAGATCCTAATCCTTGCAATACTCGTCATTTGGATGGTGACCATTTACGTCGATGCTGTTGGTGGGGGTGTCAACCTTAAAACAGGGGCCAAATGTATTGGTGCCGTGATTCTGGTCCTCTCGCTGATTGTCGGCGTACCAGCAGCTTTTGAGCTATCCTACTACCAATCCAATAAACTCTTGCTCCAAGAGGAGACGGAGTACCTCATGATGCTCAACTTGGAGAAGAGTGAGTCTGGACAGGAGATTGGAATTACTGACATTCACGAACCGGATACCAATACTACTCTCTACCTCAAGTTGGCGGATGTGGATATCCCATGGTATGATTTGTTGCCGAAGATCATCACCAGCTCTACCGCCAACAATCTCGAGGCCATGTATGAAGAGTATGAGGGTCAGCACCCTATCGCCAGTGCAGAAGGGGTAACCGTTATCAATGATGCAGTCTATATCTCCACTGACCAACTCTTTAACAGTTCCTCCATCTCATTCTCTCCTACCCTCAAGCAAATCTGGCAACAGGCATCTGGCGATACGCCCGCGTCTTATTACACGCCTTACTACTATTTTCTGGAGCAGCTAATTAACAAGGCAAACACGTGGACCTCAAAGAACGAGTATTATTCTTACACGACTAAGGTTCAACGCGGTGGTAAGCTGAAGACATTGGGCTATGTGCAGCCGTACTTCACTTCCGAGCAGTTTATGCAGGAGGGTATGGATTACTTCGGCCTGTACACTCTCTATGACGTGACTCCACCTATGGTATATACGGATGAGTTGATTGTCATGGAGGACGACCTTGATGCTGCTCGGGACTCGCAGTGGTGCAATATGGATATCCGCGACCGGGCCAAGATTCAGAGAATTGAGAAGCTGAACCAATACGCCAGAAAATGGGTTGCCGATCACAAGGAGCTACTTGGTAAGGTAACGGATGAGACATTCCTTAAGTGTATGGCTCTGGCCTGTGCTATGGAGCACAACCGTCTATTCAACACCTTACGCGCTGATAACCTGGAAATCTATGAGTTGTCCAATGAGGATTTGATGAGACTCTCTATTGCGGATCACGATACTGTGATGAAGAGTTCCACAATGTCTTACGCTAGATTTGTGTTTACAGTCGGCGGTACTCCTGCTGTCTATGCGGCCGCACTGCTCACTCTAGTAAACTTCCTAAGCTCCTGGGTCAAGCCCATTGCCACACTGCTGGTCTTCTGTATTACCTGTATCAGCATTTTTGTCTTCAAGCTAATCCTGAGAAAGAACAACAATTCCATCTATGGGTACATCTGCACCATCCTGCTTATGTGTTCCATTAACGTTCTTGGGTCTGTATTCCTGAAGCTGTCTATGTACATCCCGAGCACTGGCCTATCGCCAACGGTGTGCATCCTTGTGCAAATCGTTGTGCAGTGCGCATATCTCTATGCTCTACTATGGATTATCAAGACTGCCTTGAAGGACTGGAGAAATGTGGGCTTTGAACGGTACAATACCGGCTTTAATAAGCTTACACATCGCCAGCAGTACTCTGTGGATGTTGACACGCCCAAGCAGAAGAATGGTTGGGATTATTACAACGCACTGGTCGAGCGCCAGAGAAGGAGGCATAGAAGTCTGTGAATGACGATAGAAAAGTAAGCATGCTCCTTGACATTGATAACTTCTATGGGGAGCATGAAGGGCGGCTTGGCCCTACACTTAAGTTCCTGCTTATTGGTGGGGCCCCTCTCCTGCTTTGGGTCTACACAGGCTTTATCATTCCTGCCTTCCTGTTCTTTCCCCTGATGGTAGTGTGGCTGGTGAGAGTCGGCCTCATTACCCTGGGGAGAGAGCGGGATCGCCTTGTGCAGTTCCGCAAGCAGATTAACGATGAGTATGCCTCTATCTATGAGCTGCTGAATATCAAGACTATCCATCCTGATGGGTGCATTGAGTATGTAAATGGCATGGTAGCATATGCGGTTATCGCTGTTAATGGTACCACCTATGACCCGACTACTCGTGCACAGCAAATCCATGACTTCATGTCCTTGTTTGGGAATGACTACGACGTCGATGTCTATATTCAAAACATCACGGATATGAAGAGCCTCGAAGAGCGTTACAACAATGTGAAGCTTTTCGTGGACTCTGATGCCGCAAAGGATTTCATTGACATCATTGACCACAACAGGAAAGTCGTGTATTCACAGAGCCGTCTTACCCGCATTGTTTTCGTGGTGAAAGGGCGTAAAAGCTATTGGACAGATATCCGGGATAACTGCAAGATGGCTATCTACTCTGGACCTGCTAAGGCTTTTAAAGAAGTCAAAATCGGGTTGCGGGAAGATATCCAAGAAGTGCTGAATACTGACATCCGTGGCGTGGTCGATCTTGATTCACTGCTCCAGAAAAAGTATGCCACGCACCAGTATTTCGGATCTAAGGTTCTCTACTTTGACGAGAAGCCTGCGGAAGAGAAGGAAACTGAGAGTAATGAAGAAAGGGGGTTCTTGGTGAGCGATGGCTAGAACGATAATTGTAGTGTCGGCTCTGGTGGATGCGACTATCCGCGAAGGCCAGTCTGATACTACATTCATCCTAAAGCACACTATGGAGGAGTTGGCGGAACATATTGAGTCCACTCCGGTTCGCGCTGACTATTTGTATTTCACACAAGAGACAATCCCTCATACAAACACAACACTTAACTACCTAGTTAAGATGCTGGAAAACCCTTTCCTTAAGGTGGACAAGGTCTGTTATATAACAGAGAAGGGTGCAAAGGAGCTCCCGTCTATTCACTACATTGTAGAGGAAAAAGGGTTTGACAATTGGGAGATTGTTGAAGGGTACTTGACCCGTGAGTACGTAACGGGCGTTATCACTGGGGCTATGCGGACCGACAGCTTCAACAAAAAGCGCAAAGCCTTGTACCGGGTTCCCCGCGCCGCTTACCTCCAGGACCGGATTAAGAACAAAGACAGTCTGGAGGAGCCTTATGAGGATGACGAGAGGAAGCTAAGTGAGGTCCCCCCTGTTGAGATCCCGGAGCCAACAATCTCTGATTCTGAGGAGATCGCCCCAATTATCCATGTCGCGGGTTTAGACTCTGAGGAGCGTACAGCACTCGCTTTCCTCTTAGCACAGTATCTGTCTCTGGACGGTAAAACTGTTATCCTCGATAAAGATAGCGAGTATCACACTCTAAGCGAGTTTGTTACAAAGTCTGGAGTTGGGTGCCGCCAGATAACTGTTACGGAGTTCCTTGACGATCCATCTAAAGCTTTGGACTTAATCAAGACTTGCAGCGAGAAGCTGATATGCATCACAGCAGTGGAGCGTATCAGCTATTCTTATGCCTTTCTCTGCAACATCCTCTACAACAATCTGAGCACAAAGATTTCCTACTTCATTCGTGAGGATGACTTTGATGAGGCTCCGCTTACACAGCCATATATTGTTTGTGTTCCCTCGTCTGTGCTTGGCATTCTCAAAACGTGCGAGCAGCTTGATAATAACTATGTCAAGCTGATGCGGTTTGTCGGTGTCAATCTGCAGTCACTGCCTGAGACACGGATTCTTAATGGCAATACCATGGCTACGATTCTTTCTGATGTTCTGGAGACGGATGTGGACGAGACGGTAATTCTTAATATCAGGTCGCTTAAGATTGGAGGTGAGTCTGGCTATGATCTACGAAGCATTGTTAACCTATGACAATGATGTAGTCATCAAAGGCAATCGCTGCATCACAACGCCTCAGGAACTTTACCAGGCTTTGGTATACAAAGATACTTCCGAGATCAGAATGCATAGGGATTTTGCTGAGGCATTCTTTACTCCCTCCGGGTTAAGTGACTTTGTCCAGAACGCGCAGACCGTTAATCCATTCTGCACTATTGTAGTAGACGCTGATGTGCGGGACTTCCGCCTTAAAGCAATTAAGGCTCTGGAGTCCTATACTTCCATTGAAGAGGTTATTTTCCAACTCCAGGCTCACCCGAAAGAGATGATGGAGGTCATCAAGATTCTCTGTGCAAACTACACCGATACCTACTCGGAGACACTGGTAGCAAATAATAAGGTGTCTGCTTTGCAGTTGCAGAACTCCGAACTGCTTAAGAAGTTGGATGATGCAAAAGAGGATAACCAGCGCATCCTGAACGATAAGTCAATGGTGGAGGCGCAGCTCGGAATGTTGGTTGGGCGTATCAACTATTCCTACGAGAAGGATATCGACCCGTCGCAGTTCATCCAGATTGAAGGTAAGAGCCGTTTCACGCGTATTCTCTACATCAAAGAGAGGACCCGTGTACGGTATGTGGACACGCTACTTTACTACCTCAAGGAAATTCTGAAGACACTCTATGGGGTGCCTGCCCGTGAAGTGGTAATCGGACCGTATTACTCCTATGGCGGTATTAAGCTGTATGATGGGTTACAGCCCTCGTTTGACCTCTCGTACTCACAGCTTTATCAGTCTGACATTTATATGCCTGGTTTCCAGCCGGGTGTAATGGCAGACATCCTAAAGAACCCATCGAATGTTGAGTACCTCATCGTCCTTGACCGCTGTGGATTTGAGGTACCCCACATTATCGGTGATGGTGTAGAGTACGTGTACACCATGTCTGATTTGAAGGATAACTTCGACAATATTGATCCGCGGAGAATCATCTCTTACTCACACAATACTCTTTACGTCCCCTATATAGAGGGTTTTGAAAATCTGAGTGTGGAGGACAGGATGGTTCGGTACTCATCCACCAAGATTATCAAGCATCTGGTAGAGTTGCTTGAACACAGATAGGAGGGAAATCATGCCTAAGCAGCAGGAGCGCACTGTTGCTTCCCAGCTGAAAAGTATCAGCAAACAGAAGCAAAAGAAGGAGCGCTTCATTCGCAGCCGGATGTGGTTCTCTACCCTTATCGCGGCTATGTATCACGACCGTGGATCAATTCCTGCCAATATCGGCAACAACCTGCTAATTGGTAACAACATCTATATTACCAAGAACGCATTGAACGCCATAATTATGATTAAGGAAATGTCCACGGATACACCTGTGGCCTTCATCTCCGAGCTCATCAAATCGGTGAAGAGCAAAGTTCCTGATGTGACCGTAGACTTCACCATGAAGAACCAACGGCACCATTTTGACGTAAATTCTAATGACCTCAAGTCGCGGATCAACAACTGGTCCGCGACTCTGGAGGCCCCCATGGTGCCAGATGTCCATAAGCGGCGTGCAGCTCGGCTCCTCTACACCGTGGATATTGCGCGGTCTGGGGAGCAACTCTATCGGTCGCAACTCTATATCATCGTACGGGCAAAGACTGGAAGTCAGCTCAATAAGGGTGTTGAGCAGGCTTGTGCGTATTTAGGATCCATTGGTGCAGTATATAAAGTCATCAAGAATGACATGCGTACACACCTAGATCTTTTGCTCCTCATGTCCGATCATCGCAGTCAGACTCACAAGGACTTCGCTACCAATGTCATGTCCAGGCAGACTATCGCCGAGATCCTACCAGACACCCAGGGCATGAATGACGACAAGGGTACCTTTCTTGGTATTGACCAAAAGATGATGGGCCCTTATTTCATCAATTTCCGTTCATCTGCGAAGGCAAAGAATATTGTGCTGGCCGCGGCTTCTGGCGTGGGTAAAACCTTCTTGGCACAGAATTGGTTCATGGATATGCATGCCACGGGATTCAATATGTGCATTATGGACATTAAGGGAACTGAGTTCACTGCTTTCACTAAGGCCACCGGCGGGATCATCCTCTCTATGCGTCCCTCCTCCACTTACTACGTGAATACGTGGAAATTGGACAAAGAGGAGGCCGGCCGTGACCCTCGGGTTTATTTTGATGAGCGGTTCAATCTTTCCAAAGAGACCATGATGATACTGGCGGACTTGCCGGAAGCTATGCGAGCACAGGGTGAGGCACTCATCGAGGAGTTCATGCAGTCTCTGTACCTGCAAATGGGTATCACAGGAGAGAACATGAACACGTGGTACCGCTCGGAGGCGCTTACACCGTATGACGTATTTGATCACTTCGAGCGTTTCTGCTCGACAGATATCAGGGCGAAGTATGCGGGCGTGGCTGATCGTATGCTCACACGGCTTCGTATCTATATGAGTAGAGATGGCTCTAACTCTCACATGTTCAGAGATGCATTCGACTACAAGGACATTCTTGATACCAAAGTGCTTACGTTTGACTTTGGTATGCTGGAGGCAGGTACTTCTACGGATCAGGCTATGTTTAAGGTCCGTGTTCTCTATATGAACTTACTCAACGATCAGTATGTATCGTATAAATACCAGCGCGGAGAATGGACGGGAAAGGTACTGGAGGAGTCAGGCATCGCAGCTGATTACCTCATTCGACTCTATGCTAAGGACTTCATGCTGCGGCGTGCTCAGAATCAGGTCACTATTCTGTTAGGCAACTCTATTAGCTCCCTTGCCAGTAACCCCAACGCTACTGGCATCTTGGAGAATGCCAATATCCTGGTGCTCGGAGCTCTGAACAAGTCCAGCCGTGAGTACCTTACTGAGGAGTTCGGATTGGACCGGGAGTGTGATGAGCTTGAAGCTCTATTCACTAATCCTGATTACACCAACACATTCCTACTCGTCAACAAGATGCAAAAAGACGCAACTACGGCCTTGCTGAAAGCGCACGTACCTCAGCGAGTGGTAGAAGGGAAGCTGTTTAAAGTTGTCAATACGGAAGATACTTAGCATCTTTTTGGTGTGCTGTATTCCGGTCATAACAACGATAATTGTGTGGACAGTGTACCTGGAGGAGCCATCCACCGACTCCAGGTACACTGGCTACCAGGTAGTTTTACCATCGGTGAACTATACGGATATCATCCGTAATTTCTCTACTGCCCACAAGCCTTATTCTCCTGAGTCGGAAACAGATGAGACAGGGGGAGACATTCCACAAATCTCTTCTGATATGAAGATCAATCCCGTCTATAGTGAGTTGTCGCAGGAGCTGAATACATATCTGTATGATGTGTGCCAGCAGTATGCCGGCAATCTCTTTTGTAGCGGGATACAGCTCTCCCCACTTCTCCCCCTCGCAGAGGCAAATCTGGAGGGAGGGCGTGTGGATAGAAGCCAGACATTTTCAGCAATGGCAAGTACATCTGTCTATACTTATTCCAGTGTAGAAGAACTGAAAGAGTTCAATGTGACTCGTGTACTGGACAGTAGAGATACTTGGCTCAAGATGTCGAGTGAGTACTACACGCGTGATCGCGGAGCTTTACAGTGCAATCCAAATTACGGTGGAAATGACCCAGCCTATGGCCCTTCCGAGCGCACTCTGCTCGATGCTTATGTTGCAGAGCATGGTATGCCGGACTACGGGACAAACACAGACAGCAGAGGAAATACATTCACTGTGGCCGACTGGATAGAGTATTCTAGAACAAAGTTTGGTGATAGGTTTAATGTAGAATCGATGGTCCGTATTTTTGCCGATGAAAAGGCAACTGTTGAAATTCCAGGAATAGAGCGGAATTTCTCAAACATTCAGAATGAGTACCACGTGTACGCTATCATGGCCTACAACCACTGGATTGGTTCTGGGTTTATGACAATGGATGAAGATATCGCATATGCCGGCTTCAAAACCATTGGGCGTGCTTATGAGTACTGTGAGGCAATCAGCTCCCCGAAGGCAATAGAAATTATTTATTCCCAGTGTTTGCAAGATATCCAATCAGCACGTAATAACGGTAACTACCCTCCTCGCTGCTTAGATAAGAATGGCGGGCGCAGAGTGTTTAACCTATTGGTGCAGGAGGGTGTTTGTAAAGACTGGGATTACTATTTCCGTCACAAGAGAACCGGAGGATGGGACCAAGGCGACACGGCCTGTTCCTATGCGCTTGGTGTGATTTATGGGGTTATGCAGATGAACCTACTTTACTCCGGGTACTAAGAAGGAGGTTTGGTCCCCATGCAGGCAGTTCAAACTGTCGGCTCTATGAGGCATCAGCGCCGGTATAGGAGTAAGCACACCATTACTATGTCGGTGTTCAAGAAACTCATTATTCCTGTTGTACTTATTTTCACAATTATGTTCGCAGTCTTTTTTCCAACGGGTGCGGACGTTACTGACGACATAGTTATGTCAGCAAATGTTAGTGCGAATATGGCCCAAGGGGCTGCCCATACACTCTACACGCAGATGGCTACGGAGAAAGATCCTAATGATGGCTTTACTGGTAACAGTACAACAGAAGCATGGGAAGTTACGGGTTCTGGAAACGAATTGCTTGATCGTGCCTTATCTGCATACAACTACATCGCACACTATATGGACCCTGCTTTGGATTATGTGTACGAGGGTCTTACATTCGCAAAACCAAAATTAGAGCGAAAAGGTGCAGACTTCTCTACAATTGATCGCCGTATTCTTGCCGCTGGGTTCGTAGCCTGTTTCAAGAGCGAAATTGGTGGATGCAATAATGGCGTGGATGTTGTGGAGAACTGGAATTCCATTAGTGAGCTTCAGACAACATGGAATGGCATGTCTTATGAGCAGAAACTCTCAGCGCTAAAAGATGATAGCTGGCTCAAGAATAACGGCTTCTCACTGACGGACACGCAGGCATCCGGGAAATGGGGTTACGGTATTATCCAGTTTACAGGGGGCCGTAGAATTAACCTAGCATCATTTGGGGAGAAAGAAGGCATAGATATCACTCAGCTCGCTGGTCAAATGCAGTATGTTCTAGTTGAGTGGTATTGTATGATCAATGGCACAACAGTTCCCTACTTTCAGCAGAGATTACAGGGCAAGCCATTTACTGCTGAGTCCTGTGCACTCGCCTGTGACTTGATTTACTCGTATACGGTTTACTCTGGCGCAGGGTATCCGACTGCTTCATTCAGGGAGGATCGCCATAATAACATTTATTCTCCTGACTGGTATGGAACCGGAATGACCATGTTTGAAGCTTTAGAAGCATTTGAGGCCGAGGGTGTAGCGGCTTTTGCTAATTGAGAGTGGGGGTGACGCGCTTGTTCAAAACACTTAAAGCTATTGTGCTTATGGTGTGTGCATTGATGCTGCTGTTTATGTTCATGCCGACAGGTAATTCAGCATCCGATGTGGTTGCAGGTTATCAGCAGACGCTTGCCTTCACTCAGAGTGGCTCACTCCCCTACCAGTTTATGAATGTGCTAGAGGCTGGTGACCCACTCATGGAGGCGGTAGAGGAATCTGCAGGAGACCATGTGGACTACATATGGGTTAGAGAAGACGGCACCCCTATCACAGAATATGTACGGACAAGTACGTTCCCTAGGCGCGGTGGTTCGAACTCACTGACGGAGGACAATACAGCTGGGAGTGGAGCATACCATATGGGTACGGATCTTGTTCCTGCGGACGGTTCCCATAAAACTGAGCCTGTATATCAAGTAGCTTTATGGGGCGGTACCGTAATTAAGGTCGCATATGATTATGCGGGGTGGGGGCACTATGTAGTGATTGACCACGGCAATAACTTTTACACACGGTATGCGCATATGGGGTACGGGAATGCAGGAGCCTATGGGGGTATTGCTCCTTCGTGGCAGAGTGGTAAAGGACATGAATCCTCTGTGTTAGTAAAAGTAGGAGACGAGGTCAAAGCGGGAGACAAGTTGGGATACATTGGTACCACTGGAAGTTCCACTGGAGCTCACGCACATATTGAACTTATTTTAGCGCCAGCGGGATTTGACGATGGAGCCAATAGATTTTTGAACTATTACTATGGAGGGGTCGATAATATCCTACATGGTGGTAAATCATTAAGTGAAATTGCATGGTATCAAATCAAAGGGGATAAATCAGGTATTACTGATATGTCCAATTGGGGAGCACTGGCAGCTGGGGAGGTTGCATCATGAAGAAAGTTGCCATACTCCTCTTTGTCCCCGTACTCCTTATGGTGGTCTTTAATATGATGCCGACAGGAGCCTCAGCAGATGAGGTCATAGCGGGGTATCAATCTACGACCTCTTTTTCCAGTTCTGGAAGCTCACACCTTCTGTATATGATGCAGTTTAGCCTTTTAGATGACAATGAATATGATTCGCAGTATGCGGGGAGCATCGGAAAGCAGATCACCCAATTAGCAATCGATCTGTGTGAGCAGTTAGGGAACGGAGGGAACTCTTCCTATTCTGATTCAGCAGGGCGCAAAGTCGGGCAGTTTCGTTATAGCACCTCGAATACTGCGGACTATTCCACAAGTGAAGCTCTTAGGCAAAACGTTATGGCTATGCTGAAGGACAGCGGCAAGACTTGTAGCATCTCTTGTTGTGGTTTTGCAACGTTTTGCTGGGAATGAATGCTGACAGGGCGGTCTCCGTACGGTACCTCCTGCACCTCGACAATTGCTGAAAACTTTCAAGATATTATCGAAGGTGATGGAACTATTCAGTACATTATGGATAATGCAAAGCCTGGTGATTTACTCTTCTATACAAAGACAAAAAGCACATCCCCACCAATCGCGAACCCGTCAGCTAGGAACTATGAGCATGCAGAATTGTATATAGGCTCATATTCTGGTGTGGACGCAAAGGGAGCAGCTTATGAGTTGGAGTACGCATGTGCTGGGTCAAATGAGCCTGCGATTAGGCGAGATGCTTGTATAAAACCGCTGGCCACAACTGTACCTGAAGGACGCTATGTGTATTTAGTGTCTCTGGAAAAATGGATTGCTTCGGGGAACAAACCGGTAAACAATTCTGGTCAGGCTGAGTCTATTGAAGATATCTTGGAAGGAGGGATTTAGGTTGGCAGGTAGACGAGTCTTGCTCATTATAGATGTACAGCGCGGCTTCATTAAGAAGGGTATGGAGAAGATTGTTCCTAATATCCTCGCACATATTTCGAAAGAGCGTTTCGATTTGATTATTCAGACTCGGTGGGAGAATTACATGGGGTCGAAGTATGAGACAGCATTGGGTTATACGGCCGTGGGCAATTCGGCGCAGACCGAGATGTTGATTACGGATTACTCCGATCACGTAATTTCTAGATGCCAGTACTCATGTGTTACCGATAAGCTCACACACCTAATTGACAAGGAGGATATTGTCTTCGTTGCAGGTGTGGATATTGACGCATGTGTGCTAGCCACCTTATATGACCTGTGGGACGGTGATTACACATTCCATGTATATAAGGACTCTGTGGGCACATCTGCTAAAGGTCTCACCGCTCCCATGTTACAGCTGATAGCCAGAAACTTTGGAAAGGGGTGCTTGGTATGAAAAATAAGTTCGGCATTATAGTGTCGGTTATTCTCATCGTTGTAGTTGCAGCTGGCGCCGTCCTTATCAATTACAACTTACATAGCACAATGAGAACCATGAAGTTTATTGAGGGGCGTCTTCGGAATGGTACGTTTGTTGACTACGACCAGTCAATCTGCGTCGAGTCGGCAGAGGATCTCGGCTGGTGGAAGAAAGATGGCAACTGGTATGTTATGTATGGTAAGTTGCAGTTGGAGTTCACACCTAAACAGTTACAGGATCGCACTTTCCTTGAACAGGTTAGTCGGATTGGTTTAGATATACGTGGGAACCTCGAAGATGGTGACCTGCACTTCTACTGGTTCGATACGGAGTTGGAAGAATGGGTACCAAGGTAATTCTTTGTACACTCCTCTTCTGTTTGTTGTGTGGCTGCTCCCAAGTTGTGGAGCAGCCATACATCTACATTTCAGAGGGAGTATATGCCTGTGGCGATACCGTGTGGGAGGACGGTGTGGTGCGTGACCGAACACCAACCGATGTACAGGCCATGCAGTATATAACGGACGAGGAGGGTATTGACCTGGTACCTGGGGAATTAGCTTACTATACAGGCACGCTCTATTCACTCTCTAACTACCGTGCTCTGCTACTGGAGAGTGGGTATACAGTGGAGAAGGAGGTACGGACGGCCGATGTTTTGGATACCCTCTTATCGAATGGAACAGATAGGGTACGCCTAATCTACCAACCAAGCGGAAGTATTAGAATACTGTTCGAGAATCCCAAGGGCGCAGCTCATATACTTCTGGAGGGGATACAGTGATGAGCAAAGAGGACATTTTTGATGCCCTTCAAAGGTTTTTAGACCTTTTGGTTGACATCTTTTTTCAGACTCTTGAGGATATGGTAAGTAATATCACCCTGCCCACCGGCGATAGTCTTGTGCCGACTTTCACCTACGCAGCCGTTATTACAGTGTTGTCTGCGTTCTCTAAAATCGTGCTCAAAGTATCCTGCTGGGATTGGCGCGGCGCACTTATTGCCACTATCCTTTTGCTGGGCTTAGCTATTATAGAGAGGAGGGGTGTAAATGAAATATCTCGATTGTATAGAGCTGTTAAATCTGGCGCTACAACTCTTAAAAAGCGGGCGGAGGGATCAAGTACCCCTCACGAAGCTGTCCGAGGTACAAACCCTGGTGATGAGATGTATGAAGAGGTCGGAGGATCTTCCGATAGTGCAGGCAAGGTGCAATGACCTGCTTATGGGCATCAGCGTCGCTCAAGGAAACCAGGCGGTTCTCTACCTTCCTCAATCTATGCGGGATGTACTGGTGCAGGGTGTTCAGAACTGTCTATCCGACATCTGTGATGCTGCCTGGGACTACTACTCTACTCGTGATGTCCCTATGTCTGACCAGACAATGCCTCTATTGCGTATTGTGGTCAGCTACCATTTCAATAAAAGGGAGTGACACTAATTGCTCACTGATATGTTTACTATTCAGCAGGTGCTTCTTTCCTTTGAGAACACCTTGCGAATCGAATACACAGAAACTGATGTTGCCAGAGTCATTAAGATGGCTAGGCAGAAGCTTGAAAACGCCTACCAGTGCCGGCTTGATCAACCAGTCTACACCGTCCAGGCTCAGAACGAGCTAGTGTCGGAGAACCTGAATGTCTTTCTTCAGGAATTGGCTGAGTGCTTGAAGCAGCTCACAGCCCTCACTTCCATCTCCATGTTTACGAAAAAGCCTCCTATCAACCTTGCTGACGTGAACTATCTTGGGTTTACGTCCGAGACACTGACCACGGCCCTTAAGTACCTACAAGATCGTGTCTGCTATGAGAAGCGGGCCACTATTATCCCGGCCCTGGTTGGTGCGCTGAACAATGTAGAGATGTCCCAGATTAAGCGCCTGTTCATTGTGATGTTGGTCATGGAGAATCTCGGCATCCACGAAGGTGTAGCTGCGTGTGCGCAACTTTTGTACATCGGAGGGCTGGTACTGTGAAGCTCTACATCACCGATAGGGAGCTCCCGCCCCTTTGTGGCATTGTTATCAAGCCACAGTTTCTTGGTGTCAAAATGACCCATCTCACTCTCGCAAGTCAAACATGGGACACACTGTTCATTGACGTTGATGAGAGCATACCCGAGGGCTCCCTCAGATTTCTCCCCAAGAAGTGCAACAAGATCTGTGCTTGTTGTCCGGAGCACCCTTCCATGCATCAGCTACACTTACTGGTGGAGCTTTACCCAGAACTGGACGGGAAATTACGCAAAGCATTCATGAAGGGAGAGAGTGTTGGTGGGATACTGCCCGAAATGTGGGAACACGGGAGTGAGGCTGGACGGGACGCCGTGTGACTGCCAACTCCCTACCGATACGATTTATGCCGATCTCGTAGGTTTAGACCTGCCAGACCAATATCAAGGAGTTCGTTTTTCAAGAGCGCTAGTGCCGCTGGATTGTGGTGACTCCTATGGAAAAGTTCTTGAAGAGCTGCACAAGCAGATCACCACATTACAGCTCGCAAACCAGAATGTCTGCGTGTGCGCCCCGCCTATGCACGGCAAAACCATTTGGGCCTATTCCTGTATTCAAAATCTGTTCCGGCAACGAATTCCAGTAGTGCCGCTTTGGGATGTGCTAGAGCTTCGTCGCATGATGTACGACTACGATATGGGACGTGCAGATAGTGCTGACTACTATGATGTGAAGTACCTATTTCTTAAAATTCCAGCAGAGGTCACACATCAAGTACGGGCAACTATTGCCACCATTATTGATAGGCGTGTGCGGAAGGGGCATAGCACATTCTTTATCTATAACGGGAGTTGGAACAGCCTTACCTTTGGAGACGAGCAAGGCATTTTGAAAGGGCTACAAGGCGATGGCTCTTTCTCTTCAATTAAGGTCTACAACTACCGCAAGAAGGAGTGAGTAGCATGCATGACGTGTGGGTACTGGGCGCTTTTGATGCTCGGGACTCAAAGCCTGCAAGGGGCGCCTGGTTGTGCCCCTCGTTAGGTGTGTACTCTGTAACGAAGAAGTCTAAAGCAGTTGATATGAACGATGGGTTGCGTATTGGGTGTGCCATGGCCATCCTGTCTGCCCTCAATTCTTTGGGCGAGAACCTTACGATTCATCTCCCAAAGTATCCGGCTCCTAGATGGGTCATCAATCCAAATCGTGCGGTTCCCCTCCCTAACCTGATGTATAGGCTGCTCTACAAGGCGGAGGTGCACCCGAGGATTGAGTCGAAGTCCATTAAGATGGTGCCATCCGATAGCCCATTCTTCGAGGGGCAGCTCCATGCGCTACTAACTCGTGGGGAGGTGCCTAAAGAATGTATGTTGTGAGGTTGCAGTATTTCGATAATGGCGGACACTTCTTGGGTGATGGCCAGATGTTGTCACCCGGCAAAAGCCCTAACGCACTAAGGGAGTTTGTGAAGGCGCAGGATACCAGGGAGTTTTGTGGGTTTAGGCCGGCATTTATTTATGCTAAGCCTGAGGCTGGAGATCCTGTTCTTGTCAGTTTGGGAGGTTAAATTTGATGAAAGCTAAGGCGTATGTCGATGGCTCCTACAATGCCAACACCAGGGTGTACGGTGCTGGCGCAGTTCTGTTTCTGGGGGAAGGCACAGATCCAATCTTCCTGTCCCAACCTGGAAATCACCCTGCCTATGCTGGCTCTCGGAATGTGGCCGGTGAAGTGATGGCGGCTACTCTGGTTATCGAGGCCTGTAAAACTGTGCCAGGTCTCGAGGAGCTCACCCTCTATTATGACTACGCAGGCATTGAGTGTTGGGCCAAGGGCAGCTGGAGAGCTAACACCACTCTATCTCGTGAGTACAAGGAGGCCGTCAAGAACTTGCCGTTTAAGCTCTCATTCCGCAAAGTTAAAGCCCACACCGGGGATGAGTTCAATGAGAAGGCCGATAGACTGGCCAAAGAAGCGTGTGGGCTGTAGGCTACTTGTTTCCCAGATAAGACGCCGTCTTTACGGCGCAGGGCTGACGCAGCCCTCTACAATTTATTTATAAGGGGACAAGCACATGCTTCACAGTATCTTTAGCTACTTCATTGCTCGTGGTGATGCTGCTGATGCAAAAAGGCTTGGCTATCTATCCTGGTTTGTTCTTCAATATCCTGCTGATGAGTTCCGACGTGAAGAGGCTATCTTCCGAGATTTTATGGAGTACTGCAATAAGTTGTCTGTGCCCCTTAAACAGAAGTACCTCGAGGTCTACATGGCCACGGAGCTCAAGAAGTTCCTTGTGGAGAGCAAGGTTAAAATTGATGGAACAGAGAACCTCTCTTACGATGACCCAAATTCACTGGAAACAGCTATCGCAACAACCAAAGAGGTTATGCTGGCTAATTTCCGTGAACTCGAGGGCACCTCTGTCTCTTTCGAGGACTTTCCGGTTGATGTGGACAAGTTCCGCAAGGAACGTCTCGACGAGCGCACTGTAGAAATCCTTGGCCGCACCTATGACCTTATTTCCCAAAAGGGAGATCCTGGTGGGGCTGCCTCATGGGCTCGTGAGCAGTTAGCAGCGTTGGCGGACGTATATGATGAGTCTGCTGTTGAAGAAATCACGGATGGCACAGCCACATCTCAAGCGATGGAGCCATTGGTCGATACAGGCATCCCTGCGATTGACAATGATTTAGTATCACTCTGCCGTACCCAGCTTCTCGATATATCCGCTCCTCCGGGAGCTGGCAAGACGAGGTTCGCTCTTGGGGTCTTAGCGTATCGTGCTGCATTGAAGGGTCTCAACGTTCTCTACTTTACTCTGGAGCAGAGTACCGCTGAGGCAAAAGCCATGCTTATTGCGCGACATACCTTGCAGATGTTCGGAGATATTATTTCTGACAAGATGATCACGACCAATAGCGTTCCTCTCGAACTACAACCTAAGGTAGAAGCGGCTCGTATTGACGGTTCCGGTGAATTCAAAACCTTTAATCGAATCGTGTTCCCGCTTATGAAACCGGCCATCGCAGTTCAGGCCATCTTCACATTCGTACAGAGCTGGAATAACTATTTTATCCCTGCACTGGTACTTCATTCGGACAAGAAGAAAACACTTCCGGTACTGATTGCACAGCTTCGTAGCGCAGACTTCCTGAAGTTCGATATGGGACAGGTTTATGTAATGATTGCATTCTCCATTTTCCCGGTTATCATCGTTTACATCCTTCTTTCCAAATTTATCGTAGAAGGTGTTTCTGCAGGTGCTGTCAAAGGTTAAACACCTATTGCTGACATGTTTTTGGACACGTTAACTATAGTGTCTATTGCACACAAAAATACTTTGTGTTTAAATGAGAAGTAGATAAAATACAGACGGTCAATGTATTTTTTCCGTCTGTATTTTTTTGTATATTCTTATATATTGAAGGGATGACAAATGACAGCAAAAACTTCTCGTATTATTATAAAAACATTCGTTAGAACTGCCTTAAAAGATGCTGATGAATCACCAGAACGTTGTACCAGAAATCTTGTGGATATGGCTCTTCATTTTTCCAAGGGGCGTTTTCAGCAGGAGTTTTTTGAAATGGCAAGAGCTATGCTGAATAACGACAACAGTCCCTACTATCCACTTATAGAAGATACTCTCCGACATATGGACAAGGAAAAACTGATCGAATTTGGCATGAATCTTGGATATAACGGCTGCACACAGGGGGCACATATCGTCCGTAAGATCAAGCGAACCGAAAATATCAATGTCCCGTGGCTTTTTTTCTTAAATATTGATTCTTCCTACGCAGATCTGCGCTCCCGTTATCAGGCCATCTTTGACCAGGGTAAAGAACTTGGAATCTATGTTTATTGTCTTTACACTGATGGAGATCCGGAAAAACTTCTTCCTCTTATAGAGCATAATCCGGACTGTGCTATGATTCTGTTATGTAATTCTGCCGCTATAACAGAAGACTTTGCAAAAGCTGCAGAATCTCTGAATAATATGCTGATCGGAGTTGCATATGATGACAATACAGATACTGCCTGCCTTGTACTACGAGACCACCGTCTTCTGTATTCCATCTATCGGATGTATACAGATACTGAAAGCGATGAGATCCTGTCCGGTTCCTATGCCCGCTTCGCTGAAGAAATGCATTGCCCGTTTGTCGCAGTCCTTGCCGATCCCGGTTGCAGCGCATCCGTCAGAGAAAATGTCTACAAGGCAGTGGTTGGTGCCCGTGTTGCCCAGAAATACCGTACCATTCCTATTGATCTGTTTTATGATATCGAACGAATCGGAAATATTATTTCACCACCTTCAAGCATAATTGGTTTTAAACCAGATGGAAGCATCTACAATATTGGCAGCGATGGAAATCCTCTGGAGCACAATATTTTTAATGAATCTCTCAGAGATATCCTGAAGGAATCATTCTCGATGGATCAGGAATCATAAGAAAAAAGCAGTCTCACAAAAGATTACCATGACATTTTCTGGTAAATCCTGTGAAACTGCTTTTTATTATTCGTTCTCCATTCTTTCCTGCGTTATTGCAACAACCTTGATGCAGGATTTCATCATATTCACAAATTCTTTTGGCGGCAGCGGTTCTTTCTGCGAGATCCATCGGCCAAATGCACAGATTACTGCATCACAGAAAAAATTCACATAAAATTCCGCATCTGTTTTTTCTCCAAGAATTTCACGGATATCTTCTTCCATAAGGGGACTCACAATATCCCTGAAATGATTAATAAAAGAATTCTGATCTTCTACTTTCATTACCTTCCTGTAAAAATCTTTATTTTCATAAAAATAATCGCAGAGATGAAGGACACTGTCCCATCCGATCAGATCTACGCCAAGCTGTACGTGGCTCAGATACTC
>OLRU01001349.1_pt1 | contig 21748 bp, 17 predicted proteins | sample 1672961 | NCBI WGS metagenome assembly OLRU01 (sample SAMEA3136741, study PRJEB25190) | human gut metagenome | biome: human gut; feature: human-associated habitat; material: faeces | place: Austria | collected 2013
TCGTACATGTGGGTACAGTTGCGGCGGATCTCCCGCGACACCGTGCTGACGTTTCTGCCGAGCAGCCGAGCGATTTCGCGGTAGCTAAGGCCATAGTTTAATTCACCACCATAATAAAAAACGCCGCCCGGGATAGATCCCGGGCGGCGCTGCGTTCAGGTCAAATTAATTTATATTATTTTCTCTCTGCAAATTATTTCAGCGCTGCTATCATGGCATCGCAGACCTCGTCCATATCTCCCACTATGCCGTAGTCACAGTAACGGAAGATCGGCGCATCAGGGTCGGTGTTCACCGCTATGAACTTACCGGCGTCTATGCCGGTGACGTGGTTCACCGCTCCGGAGATGCCAAAGCCTATGTACAGTTTCGGCTTTATCATCACGCCGGACTGCCCCACTTGCAGCTTATACGGCAGAAGCTCCCGGTCAACAACCGGCCTGGTGCAGGCCAATTTACCCCCCAGCAGATCCGCCAGCTCCCTATATTTGGGCATGCTCTCGTCTTTCAGCGCTGCGCCCACGCAAACTATGACGTCACAGCTGCTTATATTCAAGGCGGGATCAAAAGCGTCCTGAGCAAAGTCCAGGAGCTTGGAGCGTATTTGCTCCACCGGGTAACTTATGTTTTCTTTTATGACCTCCACAGAGTCCTTCCGTCCAACGGGGGCATACTTGAACGTACCGGGACGTATGGTGCCTACCTGCGGACGCATCTCGGGGATAGTGATAACCGCCATTATCTTGCCGCCGGCCGCCGGTTCCACGAACTCAATGTCCCGTGTACCTGGGTTATATATTACCTCCGTGGCATCGCTCGTGCAGCCGGTCTCCAGGCGCACGGCAAACCTGGGCGCAAAGTCCCTGCCGTTTGTCGTACCGCCGACGAACACCGCGCTCGGCTTGTACTTACGGCACAGCTCGGTGAAAAGGTTGGTGTAAGCCTCCGTGTTGTAGCGCTCGTATCCTGTCCCGCTGACGCAAATCAGCCGGTCTATGCCGCAGTCTTTTACCTTATCCAGTTCATGTTCGTCCACCTGTCCGGCCACAACGGCTACCAGCCTGTCGCCGCTCTGGTCACAGAGTTTGCGCACCTCACAGCACAGCTCCAGGCCTACGGGGTGGATCAGGCCGTTATTCACTTCTATGTAGACCCACATATCCTTGTATTCGCTCTTCATGCTCACACCCCCTCTATGATTTCCAGCAGCTTGGCCACACTTGCCTCCACGCTGCCCTCATCTATTATTATCCCAGGCTCCGGAAGTACGGGCGGGAACATGCGCGGCACCTTTGTCGGAGAGCCGGGGTCGCCTATGCGCCCCCTGTCAAGGCCGGTTATGTCATCAGCGGTGAAGGTTACTATCTCCGCCTTTTTGGCGCGCATTTTCCCCTTCAGGTTCGGGATACGTGCGCTGTAATGCGTTTTTTCCATCGTGAACAGGCACGGCAGCGTAACCTCCAGCGTCTCGATCCCGCTTTCGATCTCCCGCTCCACTATGGCCGTCTTTTTCTCTTCGTCTATGTTTTTTATCAGGCTGGCGCTCGTCACCTGGGCGGCGTCAAAACGCTCCGCCAGCTGGGCGCCCATCTGGCCTGTCGCCCCATCCAGGGTCTCTTTCCCGCAAAAAATGAGGTCAAACTTATCGACCATGTCTGCCGCGGATACGATGGAATAGCTTGTCGCCAGCGTATCGGCATTACCGAATGCACGGTCGGTTACCAGCACCGCCCTGTCCGCACCAACTGCCAGGCACTCGCGCAGTACCGCCTCCGCGTTCGGCGGCCCCATAGTTATGGCGGTTATTTCGCCGCCCCACTGCTCTTTTACGCTCACTGCCGCGCTCAGAGCGTTGGCGTCCAGGGGGTTGAGAATGGCAGGCACGCCCGCGCGCACCAGGGTACCCGTTGCCGGGTCCATCTTCATCTGATCCACATCCGGGACCTGCTTTACACAAACCAGTATTTTCAGCATCACACTACCACCTTTCCGGGGTTGAGTATTCCCTTCGGGTCCAACTCGGATTTAAGTTCCCTGTGGGCGGCCCTGTGCTCCTCGGCGAGGTAGCCCGTCTTGGCGCAGCCTATACCGTACTCGCCGGAGACGTCCCCACCCAGTTCACTGCATTTGCCATATACCGCTGCCGCGAGCTCCGCGAACACAGGGACAAATTCCTCCTTGGAGAGGGTGCTCGCCGCGTGCACATGCACCCCGCCGCTGAGCACGTGGGCATAGGCCATGACGGACACTTCCCCGCCGGAGAGGCCTTTGGCATACTCGACAAATTCCGCCACCGCTTCAGGCGGCACGTCCACGTTCATCTCGCCCTCGCTCTTGGCGGTCTCCATTGAAGTGTGGAAGGCGTCATGCGCCGTCCACACCTCGCGTTTGAGCGTAGGCGTGTCCACAACGAGGATATCCAGGCACTCAAGCTCTTCGGCGAGCTCCGCCACCGCCTCCATCTGTTCGTCCAGGCTGTCATCGTCTTCGCCTTCCAGCTGCAGCATGAGCGTGGCGCCTACGCGCTCTCCGTCCATGCTCACCGGGAAAACCGGATTTCCGGTCACCTTGCCGGAAAACTCAACCAGGTCTGTGTCTAGGTATTCCAGCACGGCCGGGGAGAACCCGCTGAGCTTGTGCGCCGCGCTGATGCAGCTCTGGCTGTCCATGAACGGCAGGAGCAGTATCACGTCCTTTGCCGGACGCTTTACGAGCTTCAGCGTGAGCTCGGTTATGACGCCGAGTGTGCCTTCGCTGCCGAGTATATTCGCGTATTCCGGCTTTTCTGAGAGTTTCGCCACACTGCCGTCCGCCAGGACAACTGTGGCGTCAAGTACGTAGTCCTTTGTCGCACCGTACTTGCATGCGCTGGGGCCGGACGCATTGGTAGAGGCGTTACCGCCGATGGTCGCCGTCTGCTCGCCCGGGTCCGGCGGGTAGTCCAGACCGTGGGCAGCAGCTTCGGCCTTGACGTCCTGGAGGAGCATACCCGGCTGCACCGTAAGCGCAGCGGCCTCCTCATCGAAGCCGATAACCTTGTTCATACCTTTGAGGGAGAGGACCACGCCGCCGTTTACGGCCACGCTGCCGCCCGCTTTTCCGGTGCCCGCTCCGCGCACCGTGACGGGCACGCCCGCCCCCGCACACAGGCCGATTACCTTGGCCACATCCTCGGTGCAGCACGCCTCCACAACCGCATCAGGAATGCCGGTAATGCCGGCACATTCATCATGCGTGTAGTCCGCAGGGACGGACTCCGCGCCCAACGCATCAATACCATTGGATTTTAAAATATCATATATCTCCATTTCAGGCAGACTCCTTATAAATTTTCTCACTCTATTCTCTCAAACCATTCGGGGTGTTCACGCAAAATGCTCTTTTGAATTTTGCCTATGCTGTTTGTGGGCAGTTCTTTCATGAAAGTCCAGTATCTCGGTTTCCTGTAGCTCGGCATTTTTCTCCTGCACTCATCAAGAAAAGCTTTCCCATCCAGGCGTTTCCCGTCATAGGTGACTATTGCCGCCGCAACGCCTTCTCCCATTTCCGGGTCCGGTATACCGATCACGGCACAGTCAAAAACGTCGTCAAAGTCGCGGATTATGCTCTCGACCTCCTGGGCAAACACGTTTTCCCCGCCGGTTTTTATCATGTCCTTTATGCGGTCTACTACAAAATAGTAGCCGTCCTCCGTGCGGTACAAAACGTCTTCGGTATGGAACCAGCCGTCCTCTTCAAACGCCTTTTTGTTCAGTTCCGGGAGGTTCAAATACCCCTTGAAAAGCATGGGCGACCGCACCAGTGCCTCTCCCGGGGTTCCGTCGGGGACATCGTGCATTTGCCGGTCCACCAGGCGCATCTCCACTTGATTGTTCAGCTTGCCCACAGTAGTGGCCAGTTCCGGCCTTGACTCCAGCTCCTGCCTGGTCACGAAGGCCGTAGTGGGGCCAAACACTTCCGTGGAGCCATAGGAAAGCCTGATTTTTGCATTGGGGAACAGCTCAAAAATCATTTCTGAGATATCCATGCTGCACTTCCCGCCTGTGCACATGACAGTTTTCAGCGAGGAAAGGTCATATTTTCGCCAGTCCGGATAGTCATACAGCCGTTTGATAAGTATAGGCGGCAAAAGATAGAACTCCGTTACAGCGTACTTCTGAATGCAGTCAAAAATTTCTTCCGGGATAATTTTATTTACCAGTACCAGTGTCCCGCCGAGTATGGCCATACGCCATATGTGCTGCATGCCGCCAAGGTGGAACATTGGGCTTTGGACCAAAACAGTTGCCGGCTTATTGGGCGGATCGGTCTCCAGTGCCATCATATATGAATATTCGCGCACCATCTGCTGAGTGTGCATAACGCCTTTGGACCTGCCGGTGGTGCCGCTGGTATACAAAATTACAGATTCGTCGTCTCCGGAAACGTCTACGGCCGGCTCGCTGCTGTCCCCGTCAAGGATAAGCGGGACAATGTCGGTGCCGGGGAGTCCGGACGAACCGTCGCCCTTATATAAAAGGTACTGTACGCAATGGCACTCCCCCAGAGAGGTGATTGCCAGGTCCCTGTATTTCTCCGAGTACACAAGGACCCTGCACTGTGCATCGTTTATGATATGGGACACCTCATCCGGGAGCAGCCTGAGGTTTATCGGCATGGCGGCCACGCCAATTTTTTGTGTTGCATACCAGAGAATCACTATTTCAATCGAATTCGAGAGGAGGAATCCCACGCGGTCTCCCTTACGTATGCCCATTTCAAGGAAATGATTCGCCAGACGGTTAGCAGCCACGTTGAGTTCTCTGTACGTTATCGTGCGCCCGTCGTGTATGACCGCAACGTGGTCAGGGAACATCGTAGAATTCCTGGTAAGGAAATATCCAACTTGATACAAAATAATTTCCTCCCATGCATTTGCATATTTATTTGACGCATCAGCAAATTGCCCTGACAAAAAGGTATCAGCGGCAAACGGTTTGGCACAGCCGTAGCACATGCAAGCCGGATAACCGGCTTGCATGTGCCGGTATTGTCAGCAGAGTCCCATCATGCTCCAGAAGGGTATGCACGCCCAGAGCGCCACTATCTGCCATATCATCACGAAGACAGACATCTTGACGCATTTGTTGAACGGAACATAGCCATCTGTCGCGCCAAACGCCGACAAGAAGGGTATGGACTGGGGAAGGGTGTTCCAGGTGCAGATTGTAACGCTGGCAATGAAGCCCACGATCCAGGGGTTAATGCCATTAGCTATCGCCAGCGGGCTGAGGAGGACGAAAAACACGGAGGTAACGAGGGTCTGGGATATGACGAGCATGCGGATAGCGTAAATAACCACGCAGCAAACCGGAATGAATATCCAAAGGTTGCTCATGAGCGGGGCAACAAGCTCGCCTGCCGCATCGGTAATCCAGTTGGAAAGGCCGGTGGAGCCCATAAGGGACGAAACCGTCAGCACCCAGGCGGAGAAGATCAGCACGCTCCAGGGCACGCAGCCGGCGCCCTTCTTTTTGTCTATGCAGCCGGCGAGCAGCATTATGGCCAGGCCCGCCAGGGCGATCCAGGCGTCGGTGAGGCCAAGCTGCTTGGCGAAGATCCAGCACAGCACGACGACAATGAGAACCACCAGGGAAATGATCTGCTTGCTGTTCAGGCGCTCTTTTACCGGTTCCTCTTCAGTATTCACCGGCATCGTGTTCACGAATTCATCGGCTTTCGGCTTATACAGGAACAGGTTGGCAAAATAGCATCCCACCAGGGTAACGACCAGGAACGGCAGCGCCTGGATAAACCAGCGTACCCAGCTGAAGAAATCCGCATATTCCGCATCAACCAGCCCGGTCAGGGTGGGCGCGCTCATGCATCCGGACAGGAAGCAGACGCCCAGGACGCCCACGGGTATCCACCCCGCCATGAACATGCCCGCCGCGGCGTTGGTGCCAGGCTTTATGCCCAGGTTCTTTGCGGTGGGGCAGCTTATCATGGACATGATCACGCCTTTGGCCGAACCGGAAGACAGGAACGGCGACACTATCATGCCGGAGACGTACATAGCCGTTACACTTCCCTTGTAAGTTCTCGGGAACAGGGCAACTATTTTTTTCGCTATGTAGGCCAGGGAGCCGCACTGGGACAGAACGCCGCCCATACCGAAAGCGCCAAGCAGCAGCACGAAGGTGGTTGTGGTAAAACCGCTCAGGTTGGCCGCAGTGCTGTCGCCAACCCCCAGGATATAAAACAGGAAGAAGCCCATAAGGCTGGCGATGAAATCTGTAGTGACCTGGAACACCATGACCAGCACCACAAACAGCAGCACCGCCAGGCAGCGCATGCCGGACGTCTCCAGTCCCTCGAACGGGGGAATTACACAGGGTATTACTAGAGCAGCAACGCACACCGCCCATTTTACCCAATACCATACATTAGTTTTTTTCGCTTTATCCATTTTAGCAGCCTCTCTTTGCCGATTCAGCAGACAATTTCTTTCTCGTACAGGCCGTCAATTTCGGAATCGCTGTAGCCCAGGGACTCCAGGACCTCACGGGTGTCCATGCCCTTGGTGGGGCAGCCGCGCCACACCTGTCCCGGATAGTTCTTAAACTTGGGTATAATGTTGACACCCTTTATAGTGCGGCCGTCAACTGCCTTCCATTCAGTGAAGGTCTCACGCGCTATATACTGGGGATTTTCTACGGCGTCCTCCAGGTCGAAGACCATCTGCGCGGGGATTCCCACTGCGAGCATGGCCTTTTCCGCCTCTGCTGCGCTCACACCGGCCAGGTACTTGAGAAGCTCCCCTTCGAGCAGCTGGCCGCCTTCCGACTTCGGCGAGTAGTAAGGCACTCCAGCCGGCAGCAGCTCCGTGCCGTACTCAACGCCGAGAAAATCGCAGAGCTTCTTGCTTATGCCAGCGCCTATTCCGGCGATGTAGATGCACTTTCCGTCCCTGCACTTATACAGTCCGAAGCATACGCACTTGGCATTGCGGTTGCCTGCACGCTCATACTTCATGCCGAGGTTGAGATACTCAACCGGATAGCTGTTCAGTATGCGTATCATAACCTCATACTGGGCAAGGTCTATGCTGTCGCCTTTGCCCGTCTGCTGCGCCTTGTGATACGCAGCCAGGGCCGCGAATCCCGCCATAAGGCCGGTCGCAAAATCACAGGGCTGGGGATTGGCCGGTATGGGGTCTCGATCCGGAAAACCATTATACTGCAGGTAGCATCCGAACGCCTGCGCTATCGGGTCATAGGAGCCCCTTTTAACGTACTCCGGCAGGCCAGTCTGGCCAAAACCGGACACGTGGACTATGACCAGCTTGGGATTTACGCTCCAAAGGACTTCGTCGCTGAGGCCCCAGCGCTCGTACTGCCCGCCTTTGGACGCCTCTATATAAATGTCGGTATCCTTGAGCAGCTTAAAGAGTATTTCCTTGCCTTCCGGGCTGGGGATATTCAACGGCATCGAGCGCTCATTCTTGCGCTCTGCCTCGGCAAAATATCCAGTGCCGTTGCGGGTTATATCACGGGTTTTGACATTTTCAAGCCACAGCACATCGGCGCCCCACTCCGCCATCAGCTGCGCAGCAAACGGGCCGGCCACAGACAGCGCGGCATTTATAACCTTTACGCCGGCAAGCGGTCCAAATTCAGGCTGTTGGGTCATCGTTATTATCCCCTTTCTTGTCAATCTTATAGTTGAACAGTTCGGCGTTGTCCTCTCCCAGTGCCGGCGGGAATTGCCACTTCACCGGTTCAAAGGCCGAGAACTTTGCCGGGAACGACAGGTTCAGGACACTGCCTCCGTTGAGGCACTCCAATTTCCCTATCATCCCGCGCTGCTTCAGCTGTGCATCCTCCAGCGCTTCCGCGGGGGATTTCACGGGAGTGAAGCAGCAGTTTTTGTTGAAAAGCAGTAGGACCCATTCGTCCCTGGTCCTGCTCTTGAAAAGCTCTGCGACTTCAGGGATGAGGGTTTCATCTGTCTGACGCGTTATCCAATCATCCCTGCCTACTGCACGGCAGAACTCAGACCAAAACTTCGGTTCCGCCGCTCCAAGTGATACGTACAGGCCGTCGGATGTCTCATACACATTGTAAAATGCATACTTACCGCTGCTTTTTGTATCTCCGCGGCTGACAGGCTGTCCGGTTGCGGCATAGTCGCTGAGCAAGAGCGACAGCCATGGCAGCACTGAGTCGGTCATAGACAAATCTATGTACTGGCCCGCGCCGCCCCGCTCGCGTGCCATAAGCGCCAGAAGTATTGATATGAGCGCCCACTGCGCACCGCACATGTCTGCGATCTGCACCCCGGCAATAGACGGGGCGCTGTTTTTACGGCCTATCACGTCAAGCACGCCGCTTATGCTGAGATAATTGATGTCATGTCCCGGCGCGTCCCGGTACGGCCCGGTCTGGCCGTAGCCGCTTATGGAGCAATACACCAAGTCCGGGTTGACCCTGGACACGCTTTCGTAGTCTATACCGAGCCTCTTTGTCACTCCCGGCCGGTACTGCTCTATAATGACATCCGCACTTTTTGCCAGCTGCATGAAGTCCTTGAGGCCCTGCTCCGAGCGCAGGTCGAGCGCGCAGCTCTTCTTGCCGCGGTTCACCATGAGGAAAGCCGCTCCCACCCCATCTATTTTGGGGTCCCGGTAACGGAAGCTGTCGCCGCTTTCCGGGCGCTCGACCTTAATCACTTCTGCGCCCATATCGGCCATAAGCATAGTGCAGTACGGCCCGGGCAGCATATGGGACAGGTCGAGCACCCTTATCCCTTTTAGAGGAAGATCCATTCTTATTTGAAGCGCTTCAGCACCGCGCGTCCAGCGGCGTGTATCATGATCTCGTCGGTGCCGCCGGTTATGCGGAAGCAGCGGGCATCGCGCCACAGGCGGCTTATGCGGCAGTCATCCGTGCAGCCGATGCCGCCCATGATGGACATGGCGTCGTCAATAACCTTGAATCCTTCGCGGGTGCAGTAGTACTTGGCAGCGTTGGGGAGCACCCTGTCGTCTATACCCTGGTCGAGGCTCCAGGCTCCCTCGTAGAGCAGGTTTCTCATGTTCTCAATGGCGATATACATCTCGAGGGCCTTCTGCTGAGTGAGCTGGAAGCCGGCGATCGGTTTGCCGAACTGCTCGCGCTGGTTGGCGTAGGCCATTGCGTCCTCGTAGGCGCATTCCGCATAGCCCAGGGCCTGGGCGGCGATGATAAGGCGCTCATAGCCGTAGTTCTCCATCAGGCACTTGAAACCGCCGCCCTCCGGGCCGAACCTGTCCGTCTCTTCGACCTCAACGTTGTCCAGATAAACTTCGCAGGTCGTGCTGCACTTGAGGCCGATCTTATGTACGTCCTCCATGGTCACGCCGGGGGCCTTGAGGGGCACGAGGTAGAGCGTCACGCCGCCGTTGTCATCTATGCAGGCGGTCATCATCTTCTCGCAGACCATAGCGTGGGATATGAAACTCTTGTGTCCGGTGATATAAACTTTTCCGTTGCGCTTTACAGCCCTGGTGGTAATAGCCTTGCTGTCAGAGCCGGCCTGGGGCTCGGTGGAGCCGATGGAGAACGCCAGCGGACTGCGCTCGGACACCTCCAGGACGTACTTCAGCTGCTCCGGCGTGCCGAACGACATAGCGTCACGTATGCGCATGAAATTGCCCATCAGGGTAACAGGGCCGCCCAGCCTGCCCATCTCCTCAACAAACATCATGTGGGTGACAGCGTCTATGGGGGTACCGCCGATCTCCTCGGGGAGGCCCAGCAGGTGGAAGCCGCAGTCAACCATGGCCTTGTACCATTCGTGCGGGAACTTGCGCTGCTCGTCGCACTCCTGCCAATATTCGTTGGGGAAAGCCTTCATCATTTCTCGCAGAGACTCAAGCAGAAGCTCCTGATCCTCCGTGCGCTTAAAGCTGTACATAGTGTTTCCTCGCTTTCTGTGTTGTTCTGGCTCCATGCTTTCACACGGGCAAAGTCATGTAGCATCTTTAGCAAGGCATGTGCCAGCCCGGCAAAGACGTTATAATTTTGTCAAAAACGCCGAAGAATTAACAATCCTGGCACGCAGCTTGCTAAGAATAATATCGATTCGCAAAAGGAGGGGTAACCGCTATGACATTAAGCAAAAACCATAAGATACATCTAATTGTCGCCTTACTGCTGTTCGCACTGGTAGAGCTGATTCTTCCGGTACAATATGGATTGACCAAACAGGGCAAAGACTTCCTCGCAGTGTTTATAGCGCTTGTATACATGTGGATGACAATAGAAACATTTGTTCCGAGCATTATAGCCCTTGCAGCGTTCGGAATAATGCAGGTGACTTCCAGCTCGGCTATTTTCACTTCCGCTTTCGGCAACACCACAGTGGCGATATTCTTATTCGCGTGCATAATGATAACCGCGGCCAGGGAGTGCGGGATCATGAAAAAAATAGCTTTGTGGTTTATATCCCGCAAAGCTACCGCCGGCCATCCGTATATATTCATGTTTTTTCTCGCGCTCGCAAACTATGTTCTCGGAGCGCTTGTCACCAATACATACTCGCTCCTTATAACCGCCCCTGTCCTCCTGTCCGTCTGTGACCGTCTGCACTACAAGCGGGGCGATAAGTTCTACATATCCGTATTCCTCCTCAGCATGTGGTCCGTGCTGGGCGGAGCCAACGCGCTGCCGTTTGCCAAGACAATATTCCTGTCTATGGAGGCAGCGACCTCAAGCTATGATATCAGCATCAGCTATGCGCAGATAATGGCCATGGGCGTACCCATAGGCCTTATATGGCCGCTGCTGGGGCTTCTGGTCATCAAATTCGTTATCAAGCCCGATTTCACGAACTATATGTCCTATAATCCCTCCGATGTTGCAGATGAGATGAAAGCCGTCCCGCTTGACCGGCGCGGCAAGATGGTCACATGGGGCTTCTTCGTAATGATGCTTCTGTGGTGCCTGACAGTGTTTAACGGTGTGTTCGGCTTTGCGACATATCTCAACACCATAGGCTTCCACATAATAGCCTGCGCAGTAATCGCCGTATTGTGCATAATACAAGTGGACAACCAGCCCGTTCTCAGCCTCAGGAATATTCTTCCCAAATTAAGCTGGCCCGTGGCAGGATTCTTGGCCCTGATCATGTTCACTTCGTCGGCCTTCAGCAACGAGGCATACGGCATTAAAGAGTTCCTGATCACGCTGCTGGGACCCATTTTTTCCGACGTCTCACCGGTACTCCTGGTCATAGTGGGCATTGTAATAGCGGGCGTTCTCACAAATCTCATCTCCAATGTTGTCACCTGCGTCGTGGTTCTCAATGTTTTTCTGCCCCTGCTCTTGTCCGTCGGCGATTTGCAGGGTATATCTCCGGCCGCATTTGCCCTAGCGGTGACAGTGGCCTCCGGTATGTCGTGTGCGACGCCGTCCTCCTTTCCCGGTGCTTCCCTTATCTTTGGTGAGCATTTGACTATGGCCGAGAGCTTCAAAGTCAACATAATTATGGTCGTGCTCGGCATAGCGCTGTGTATACTGGCCGCTTTTATATATTAAACACTCCAAACAGAAAAACATCAGGCCCATACAGTTTATGTATGGGCTTGATGTTTTATTTAGTTGATGTTGTACTCCCTCAAACGTTTATACAACGTGGCCCGTGATATCTTCAGGGCCTGGGCTACCTTTGACTTGTTGCCTGAGTATTTGTGCATCAATTCGATCACTTTATCCCGGTTATACCCTCTCCAGTCTTCCATATCCATGGGCTGGTTTTCAAACTGGACGTCCGCAGAGTCGCGAACCTGGCGTCCGTTGAGCTGATCCACCAGGTCCTCAGGCAGCTGGTCTATGCCTATCAGCTCGCTTGACGAATAGCTCAGGCAGCGCTCAATGACATTTCTCAGCTCCCGCACGTTTCCTGGCCAATAATACTTTTTCAACAGGTCTACAAGCTCGGGCGAGAGTGTCCTTTTTACCCCCGCAGGCAGCATGTGATTGAGCAGGCTCTGCGACAAAGCGGGTATATCCTCACTTCTGTCCCGCAGTGGCGGGATGTTTATGGTGACAATATTCAGCCTGAAGTACAGGTCGGCGCGGAAATGGCCTTTCTGCACCTGCTTCCACAGGTTCTGGTTCGTAGCGGCTATAACCCTGATATCAACCGGGATGTACTTTTTTCCGCCTATCCTTATCACCGTATTGTCTTCCAGCACCCGCAAAAGGGCGCTCTGCATTTCCAGCGGCATGTCGCCAATCTCGTCAAGGAATATTGTCCCTCCGGATGCCTGTTCAAATTTTCCCGGCGCGCCGCCCTTGGAAGCTCCGGTGAAAGCCCCCTCCTCATATCCAAACAGCTCGCTGTTAAGCAGGTCTTTGGGCAGCGATGCGCAGTTGATGGGCACGAACGGCCCATCGCTCCTGGCGCCCGCCGAGTGTATGGCCTGTGCGAAAAGCTCCTTCCCTGTACCGCTCTCGCCCAATATGAGTACATTACTGGGGCTGGCCGATATGCGTTTGGCATAGGCTTTCAGGGCGCACATCTTTTCGCTCTCCCCAACGATGCTGTCAAAGTTGTACCTGAGCTTTGTACCGGCAGCTGTGGTGGAATTAGACGTTTTTTTCTTGCCCGCATACTGAAGTGTGCAGCGCAGCCCCCTCTGCCCGTTATAAGTGTGTATTATCTCCGGTATGGCCTGGAAGAACCCGTGCTTCTTCTCTGCGGTCAGCAGCATAACCTCCCTGGTTGTGCAGGGATTGCGAAGCTCGTCAAAAAAGTCCGTTAAATAAGACAGTTCGGGCATGAATTGGCCGATGCTCGGCGTGGGGCCCAGCTTTACGGATTTGCCGAAGATCTCCTCAAAGTGCTTGGTCACAAAGACCACTTCGCCGTGCTCATCGAGATACAGCTCATGGGCGCCGTTATTATATATGACGCTCTCCAAATAGTCGCTGCGCTTTTGCGTGAACGGATAATATATCTTGTGCGTTACGTCCTCAAACGTGAGTATAAAGTCGATAGCCTTTTGGATTGTCGGACTGCAATTTAAAACCGGAGTAACGACGAGCATTATGCCGCTGTCATCCCTGCGCTCCTCATACCAGCGGTGTGCAAAGCAGGCATACGGGGTAAACATCTGCAAATAGTTTTCGTGACCCACGCGGCACACCACCTGCTCTGAATATGTCACGGCCATATTAGTGACAAATTTGCCCACATTGTTCTCTGTGAGCTTAGAGCCGAGCCGCAGCCCCCTCGACCTGAGATCCGAGAGTATCTTTCTGTCTCCTGACTTGCGATATACGCAAAGCTGGTCATCCAAATAGTATATCGCGCATCCGAGGCTGCCCAGCAGGTCGTCTCTGGAATCGTAATAGTCGTTTAAATACGCCAGCCTGAACTTATCGAAGTCGTCCACACGTTCGAATGTGTGCATATCCCTTATGCTGTCCGTGAGCGATTCAGACGAATACACGGGGCCCGTTTTTGCCGAGCTGAGCCATTCGTTTGCCAGGCACTTGTATTCGTCCGGCACGATAACCTCCCTGCCCTCCAGCAGGGTTTCTTTTATCTGCTTTAAATATTGATCCCTATCTTTCGTGTACAGTACTTTTATTCCCATGACAAGCGCCTCCAGATGTTCACGTATGTCTAATCATTAACACATCTATACAATATGTATACACTAAACACAGTTTTTTGTCAATCATAATTTTCTCAAAAGCTTAACATAAATTACAAACACACGCATGTATGCTCAATTAAATATTGACATTATTCACATTGAATGTTAATATGTAGACAGTCATAGGGGGGTTGTACAAAATTGTATAGTAATGTTTAATAATTGTTTAACGATACATTCCTATACGAAGGAGGCATTTTCGCAGTGATAACCAGGCAGGAAAATGTACAGCGGCAAAGCCTGAACATGGCCCAAGCCACCATACAGGCATGCAATATACTCTCCATGAGTATGGACGAAGTTTACGAATTTATAAAGGAGGCTTCCATGGAGAATCCCCTGATCTCCTTTGAAAGCATGCCTTACCTGGCCCCGACCGCGTACGGCACTGCGGTGTTTGCCGCCCGTGAGGCGTCTATAGACTTTGCCGAAGATCTTTCCGACAGCCTGGGTATATTCAATCATGGCTCCCGCCTGAAGGCTTTCCTGCGCCTGCAGATACCGCCTCATCTGGATGCCCGGCTGGGGCGTATCGTCAGATACCTCATAGACTGCCTAGACGACGCCGGATACCTGCGTGAATCAGATCAGGAGGTATCCTCAATCCTCGGGTGTGCCGAGAGTGCCGTGGCCGAGGCGCTGAAAACAATACACGGGATGCAGCCGCGGGGCGTTGGTGCTCGGGATTTGCGCGAGTGCCTGATGCTTCAGCTGGACGGCAATACGGTCGAACATCGCATCGTGAAAGACTGCTTCGAACAGTTTATAAAGAACCAGCCCAAAACAGCGGCCAGGAAACTTGGGATTGAGACAGACGAGGTGTGCCTGGCGTTTGAGAATATCAGAAGCCTAGACCCCCGCCCTTGCCGCGAATATGACGACCGCACAGCCAGGTATATAATCCCCGACGTAAATATAGATTGCCATAACGGGGTTTTCTCCATCACGCTGAACAGGGAATTTGCGCCGTCAATACAAATAGACAACCTCTACGAGAGCACTATTTCCGGCGTAGCGGACAGCGTCGCGCGGACCTGGATGTACGAAAAAAAGCAGCAGGCCGTACTGTTGAAAAAACTTGTGCAGAAGAGGAATACGACCATGCTGCTTGTTTGCAGAGAGATATTTAATTGTCAGAAGCCCTTCTTTTACAAGGGGCAGGAATACCTCCGTCCCTTGAAGCAGCGCGAGATAGCTGAAAACCTGGAGTGCCATGAATCCACGGTCTACAGGGCGGTGAAGGGAAAGTATTTGTCCTGCAAATGGGGCGTCTTCCCGCTGGAATATTTCTTTTCCAACAAAATCGACTGCCCGGACGGATGTGAGTCCTGCAACCCCAAGCAGCTGATACGCGATATAATAAGCAGCGAGAACAAGTCGTCTCCGCTGAGCGATCAGGAAATAACCGATCAGCTGATGAACCGCGGCATACGTATTTCGCGCAGGACAGTCGCCAAGTACAGGGATGGCGAAGGCATCCCCTCGGCCCAGAGGCGGAAAAAATACATATAAAAAAGCCGGGCCGCCAATGCGGCCTGGCTTTTTGCCAATTTACGCGTCCAGAAGGTTGATAAGTCCCGGGACCACCTTGGCTAGGTCCCCAACTATGCCGTAGTCACAGTTTTTGAAAATAAGGGAGGACTCATTTTTGTCCACGGCAATGATAACCCCGGACTTGTTTATCCCAACCGTATGCTGTACCTGGCCGGAAATTCCGAGAGCTATGTAATAATCAGGCTGTACGGTAACGCCGGATACTCCTATGTAACGCTCTTTTTCCATCCAGCGCCGCTCCTCACAGATGGGGCGCGTACAGCCTATTTCGGCGCCGAGTTTTTCGGCCAGGGCCCTGCACATTTCAAGGGCGGCCTCATCCGGCACCCCGCGGCCCACGCCGACAACCTTCTTGGCGGCGTCCAGGTTCACTTGGGTAGACTGCGCCGCTTCACGGCCCAGCATCTCCACTCCCCGGCCCGGCTCGGCGGAGACATCGGATATGTCGTTGACCGGGCTGGTCTCCCCGGCGGAAAACACCCCGTGGGACACGCAGACTACGGACATGCCCACCAGTTTGCTCGTCTTTATGGCGGCCCCGCCGTAGACCATGCGTTTTGCCAGCACATGATCCCCGTCGAGCTCAATATCGCTGACGCCCGATATCACCGGGGCGCCGGATTTGGCTGCGATATAGGCCGCAATGAGCCGGGAGTTTTTTGAGGAATCCATGATTACCAGGTCAGGGGCGGCGCCGAGAGCGATGTCCGCAATTCCGCCTGCAAACATGACTATGCTGTCTTCGCCGTGTATGTTTTCAATATATATGGCACGGTCTGCGTTTACGGCCGAATCCCTCTCGCCGTAGTAAATAAGAGTGACCGTCTCCCCAAGCTGCGCCGCCCCGCAGGTCAGCTCCGCTATAGAGCTGCCGGACGCAATTACCAACACATTCTTCAGTTTACCCATTTGCCTGCGCCTCCTCAAGAAATAACCTTGCGTATGTTTTCGTAGAATTCAGCAATCTGTTCCTCGCCGTCGCCTTTGACAATTACTTGTTTACGGTTGGTGCTCTCCGGAGCCATGATGCTCACGGTAATTGCCGACGGCTCTTCAGACGCGTCGTACGTCATGACATCCAGCGGCTTTTTCCCGGCTGCCAGGATATCTTTCATGCTCGGTATCTTCGGTATGCAGATGTCGCTTGTAACGGACACAACGGCGGGCATGGACAGCCTGAGTTTTTCATGGCCGGTGTCATCATCGCGCTCAACTTCCAGCGCATTGCCGTCCAGCCGCATGGACGCCACTCCATTAACCGCCGGCACATCCATCAGTGCCCCAAGGATGCAGCCGGTCTGTTGGTTGTACATATCTCCGGAGCCTTCGCCGCAGATTACCAGGTCAACGCCGCCTATTGATTCAACGCCGTACTTCAGGGCACGGGCAATCTCGAGGCTGTCGGCGACGTCAAGAACACCGCATTTGACCGCGTACATGCAGGACGGTCCCCGGGACAGTATGCCTTTTTTCATCTTGGAGTTCTCAACCCTGCCCCCGCCGGCAGTCAGGACGACCACTTCCGCCCCCTCCTGCCCGGCAGCCAAATTCATGGCCGCCGCTATGGCGTTGCAATCATATGGGCTGATCACATATGCGGCCACGCTGTCGTCGATAGTGCGGTCGGCATTCGTTGATATCTCGTTTTCGTCGTGTATTATTTTCACGCAAACACAGATTTTCATACTTTCACCTCTTGTATTTTTCAGGCGTCGCGCCCGGTTTGCATTACACGTTTTAGCAAGCCGCATGCCACACTCTGTGGCACACGGCTTGCTAATATTCCCTTTAGCCATAACTTGAAAGGGGGCGCACCACACATGACAGACTACAAAGAAATAAAGGTAAGCCGGGAAGGCAGGGTAGCTACCATCGAATTCAACAGGCCCGAACACTTGAATTCATTCTCGGCGGGATTGAAGCGGGAGTGCACAGATGCGTTCAACAGCCTGGCCCTTGACGGCAGCGTGGGCTGCATAGTCCTGACGGGCGCCGGCAAGCATTTCTGCGCCGGGGCAAACATTGCGGAGCTCAAAGAAAACATTGACAACGGCACCCGCATCACGCCGGAGGCCGCGCATCTTACAATAGAGTGGGTCAGGGCCATCAGGAGGTGCCTGAAGCCCGTTATCGCCATGGTCAACGGAGCGGCTATGGGAGGTGGCGCGGCCATCGCCTCCGCATGCGACTACAGGTTCATGGACCCCAACGGGAAGTTTGGCATGGCTTTTGTTAACATGGGCCTGTCCTGCGATAGCGGTTCCATGTACAGCCTGAGCCGTGTAATAGGCTGCTCCAGAGCCGTCGAGCTTATCATGAGCGGTGAAATAGTCAAGGCTGACCGCGCCGAGAAGCTGGGCTGGGCACGGCTGACAGAATGCGGCAAGCTGCGCGAGGAAACTTACGCATTCGCGCATATGCTGTCCAAACGCCCCGGTCTGGCTTTAGCCAGGGACAAGCAGATGGCAAACGCCATCTTCTGGGCCGGTTTTGAGACGTATGAAAACATGGAAATACCTAATGTGATAGCCAGCGGGAAAACCCATGACCACGAAGAGGGCGTAAACTCCTTCCTGGAGAAGCGCAGCCCCGTCTTCACAAACAGCTGATGGGGACATTTTTGTCCGTAACTAAAAGAACATAAAAATGCAAGGAGGAAAACAATGAATTTTTCACTTTTGATGACGCCGGGCCATATTGGAAAGCTGGAGCTGAAAAATAGGTTCATCATGGCCCCGATGGGACACGGTTTTTGCGACGAGGACGAGTGCTACGTCAACGACAGGCTCATAGAGTTCTTCCGGCAGCGTGCCCTGGGCGGATACGCGCTGATAGACGTCGGCGCCGTACAAATCGACCCTTTACTTAATACCAATGCCGGTATACTCAAGCTCTACGACGACAGCTACATACCGGGGATGCAGCGCCTGACCCAGGCCGTCCACGAAGCAGGCGGCAAAATCATGGCCCAGCTCCTGCACCAGGGCCGCTATTGCAGCAGCCGTGAATACGGCCAGCCCGGCGTGGCGCCCTCCGCCGTATATTCCCGCTACACCGGGGAGACCCCTCGTGAAATGACCACCGACGAGGTGGAAACGATGGTAGGGTATTACCGCGACGCGGCCGGGCGGGTGGTGAAATCCGGCTTTGACGCCGTGGAGATATGCACGAATTCAGGATATCTTATAGGCCAGTTCCTCTCTCCGCTGACCAACCTCCGCACGGACAAATACGGCGGCAAGACTCTGGAAGAGCGCATGACCTTCATGTTTGAGGTCATAGCAGCTGTCCGCGGCGCCGTGGGTGACGACTATCCCATAGTCCTGCGCATCTGCAGCAATGACATGGTTGAGGGCAGCAACACAAATGAGAGCGCCTGCAAAATAGCTGCTGCCGCAGAAAGAGCCGGTGTTGACGCTATACATGTCACTGGCGGATGGCATGAGGCCACCATACCGCAGACGACGATGGACATCCCGCACGGCGCTTTTCTGATGTACGGAAAGAGGATCAAGGAGTCCGTAAACATACCCGTGATCCAGTGCAACCGCATGGACGTCGCCACTGCGGAACAGGCCATTTATGAAGGCGTCATCGACTTTGCATCCTTTGCCAGGCAGAGCCTTGCCGACGCTGAAATGCCTATCAAAACCGCAGCCTGCCGTACCGGGGAAATCCGGCCCTGCATAAGCTGCAATCAGGGCTGCCTCGACATGCGCATGAAGCACAGGAAAATAACCTGCCTTGTCAACGCTGAAGTGGGCCGTGAAGTCGATCTGATAAAGGACGGCCTCCTTCCCACCCAAAGGCAGAGCGGCGCGCCGGAAAAAATCCTCGTCATAGGCTCCGGACCGGCGGGGATGGAGTTTGCCCGCGTAGCTGCGCTGCGGGGACACGAAGTGACCATTTGGGAAGAAGCGGACCATATGGGCGGCCAGTTTGAAGTCAATTCAGCCCCTCCGGGACGCCATGATTTTGCAGATTTTGAGCGCTATCTTGAAAACGAGTGCCGACGCCTGGGCGTCTCTATCTGTCTCAGCAAATCAGCTTCTGCGGAAATGGTCTTAAGCGCTGTAAACGCCGGGCTCTTTGACAGGGTTGTAGTGGCCACGGGGGCGCGTCCCACCGTACCACCCATCCCCGGCGCCGACGGCCCGAACGTCTGCCAGGCATGGGATGTGCTCAGACGCAAAGTGCAGGTGGGAAAGCGCGTGGTCATCGTAGGGGGCGGCGCGGTAGGCGTTGAAACCGGTGAATTCATAGCAAGAATGGGCACAGTCAGCCCCGAGGTGCTGAAGTTTCTGATGACGTATAAGGTGGAAACAGACGAAAGCCTCGAAGACATGATCAACCGCGGCACTAAAAACGTCACTATCGTGGAGATGGGTAAGCGGCTCGGATCCGACATCGGCGCCACCACCCGGTGGGTCATGATGGACAGGCTGAGAAAGTACGGGGTTAAAATGCTGAAGCTCACCAAAGTTGTGCTGATCGGCCCTGATTATGTCGAGGTTGAAGGCGAAGGCAGCGAGAGGTCCCGCATCCCCGCCGACACCGTAGTCCTGGCCGCCGGCTCGCGCAGCAATAACTCCCTGTTCGAGGAGCTGAAGGGCCGGGTGGAGAAGCTCAATATTGTCGGCGACGCAGTCAAACCGGCCTTTGTCCTTGACGCCGTTCGGGCCGCATATGACATAGCTTCCACCCTGTAAAAGTCAAACCCGCCCGACAAAGAAAAAAGGCACCTGTTCAATGTGAACCGCTCCAGTAAAACGCACAATAAATAAAAGGTCCCCTGTGGGAACCCGTATGACAACGCAATGGCGGAAAATTTCTTTTCTATCCTCAAAACGGAGTTCATTCACCGGCACAAACCGGCTATGTTTTCTGAAGCCATGAGATAATCGACCGCTATATCCACTTTTACAACCATGAGCTCGTACAGCTAAAGACTTGAGAGGCGACGTTCACGCGACACCTCCCTGCTTAAAACTTCATATTTCACTACAGAAGCGCCTTTGTGTGCTGTCCGTACACCTTGCGGCAGTTCTGCTTGGCGTGGGCTTTTTGACAAGCGTATGCCGCCTGCCATATTGGCAGGCGGCGGTTTTTTACTCCGAATAGTATATGATCATGCCCAGCCAGACAGTGGTCTCGCCGGTGTTGCGGTACGAGTGCTCCGTGTCCGCGCGGAAGCGAAGCGAGTCGCCCTCGTCCAGAGCAAAGCGCACGTCCCCGGCGCATATCTCCACGCTGCCGGAAAACACGGTGACATACTCCTCCGTCCCGGCCATGTGCGGCTGCGCCTCCAGGCCGCCGTGAGGCTCTATGCGTATGCGGTAGGTCTCAAAATGCCTGTCGTCCTGGAAGGGGAAGGCCGGGTAATTGAAGTACCTCCCACCGTCCTCAACCAGCGGCTCCACCGCGTCCGCGCGTATCAGCAGCGGCGCGCCCGGGTCCTCCTCCATCAGGCTGGTGAAGGATACCCTGTAGCCGTTGGCTATTTTCCAGAGCACGGATATGGTGGGGTTGACGTCTCCCTTCTCAATCTGGGCGAGCATACTGCGCGAAACGCCCGTCTGCTGGGCCGCGGCGTCCAGGGTGAGCTTTTTGCGCTCACGGACAGCCTTCACGTTGGCGCCGATAGTTTTCTGCAAATCCATGGCCGCACCTCTTGACAATATGATGGACTAATAATATAATATACAAGAATTCCGATATATCGGATTCTGAGTTCATTATACCATCAATCTTCAAGGAGGTCAACATGTTCAGCTGGCTGAATTTCCTCTCTTACGCCGTGGTCACGGCCGTGACGCCGGGGCCGAACAACCTCATGAGCCTGTCCAACGCGGGACGGCTGGGCTTCAGACGCGCCCTGCCCTTCAACCTGGGCATCTGGGCGGGGTTCACGGTGGTCATGCTGCTCTGTACAGCCTTCTGCGGCGCGCTCTCTGACCTCATCCCGCGCATAAGGACACCGATGCTGGTCATAGGCGCGGCATACATGCTCTATCTGGCCTGGAAGACCTTCAGGAGCCCCCCGGTCGCGGAAGGCGGCGAACAGACGAAAAGCGGCTTCCTCTCCGGGCTGGTGCTGCAGTTCGTGAACCCGAAGATATATATCTACTGCATAGTGTCCATGGAGGCGTACATTCTCCCCTATTATCAGGGCCAATGGCCGGCCCTCGTCGGCTTTGCCCTCCTGCTGGCCTTCATCGGCTTTATCTTCACGCTCTGCTGGGCGCTTTTCGGTTCGGTTTTCAAGCTGCTCTTCTCCAAATACGCCCGCGCAACAAACACCATAATGGCCCTGCTCCTGGTCTACTGCGCTGTATCCCTGTTCCTGTAAGGCGCCGGCAGAGCCACGAGGCAGCTGCGCATACCAACACTCCCCAAGCCCCCTCTCAGAGGGGGCTGTTGTTTATAAAAGGAAAACGGCACCAAGCACAAGAGGCACAGCCAACCCAAATGCGCACCGGCGGCAAAGCCGCCGCAGCAACACCCGGC
>OLRU01001351.1_pt1 | contig 21732 bp, 19 predicted proteins | sample 1672961 | NCBI WGS metagenome assembly OLRU01 (sample SAMEA3136741, study PRJEB25190) | human gut metagenome | biome: human gut; feature: human-associated habitat; material: faeces | place: Austria | collected 2013
CTGCAGTTAACATCGTTCCAAACAGCACCGGTGCTGCAAAAGCAATCGGCCTTGTTATTCCGGAACTGAACGGCAAACTGATCGGTTCTGCACAGCGTGTTCCAACCCCAACCGGTTCTACCACAATCCTTACAGCAGTTGTAGAAGGAACTGTAACTGTTGACGAGATCAACGCAAAAATGAAAGCTTCTGCAACCGAGTCCTTCGGATACAACACAGATGAAATCGTATCCAGCGACATCGTTGGTATGAGATATGGTTCTCTGTTCGATGCAACTCAGACCATGGTTCTTCCGCTGGACAACGGAACAACAGAGGTACAGGTTGTTTCTTGGTATGATAACGAGAACTCCTACACAAGCCAGATGGTTCGTACCATCAAATACTTCAGCGAGTTAGCATAATTTAACAAACTGAATGGCAAAATTTCAGAGCCCAAAGGGTCCGGTCTGTTAAGGACCGGGCCCTTTTTGCGAATGCGGCGGAAAAATACGGCATAAAAACAGCCATTTTCCGTGTGCAAAAATTATAAACTGCATTTTTAAATAAGGACCGCGATGCCGCAAAAACAAAGAAACGGCGCGGCAGATGCAGTTGGATATATGGAGGGAAACGCCCATGTTAAACAAAAAAACCGTAGATGATATCAACGTAAAAGGAAAAAGAGTCCTTGTAAGATGCGACTTCAACGTTCCGCTGATCGATGGAAAAATCACAGATGAGAACCGTCTGGTAGCTGCTCTTCCGACGATCAAAAAACTGATCGCTGACGGCGGAAAAGTAATTCTCTGCTCTCATCTTGGAAAACCGAAAGGAGAACCAAAACCAGAGCTTTCTCTTGCACCGGTTGCAGTTCGCCTTTCCGAGCTTCTCGGACAGGAAGTTAAATTTGCAGCAGATCCTGAGGTTGTAGGACCGAACGCAAAAGCAGCTGTTGAGGCTATGAAAGACGGAGATGTAATCCTTCTGGAGAACACCCGTTATCGTGCAGAAGAGACCAAAAACGGTGAGGAGTTCAGCAAAGAACTGGCTTCCCTGTGTGACGTATTCGTAAACGATGCATTCGGAACCGCACACCGTGCTCATTGCTCCAATGTTGGTGTTACCAAATATGTTGACACTGCTGTTGTTGGTTACCTGATGGAGAAAGAGATCGCATTCCTTGGAAATGCTGTCAACAATCCGGAGCGTCCGTTTGTTGCCATCCTTGGTGGATCCAAAGTATCCAGCAAGATTTCTGTTATCGACAACCTGATCGATAAAGTTGATGTCCTGATCATCGGCGGTGGTATGGCTTATACCTTCGCAAAAGCAGCAGGCGGCACCGTTGGTGATTCTCTGCTTGAGATGGATTATCTGGATTATGCAAACAAAATGAAAGAAAAAGCAGCAGCAAAAGGCGTGAAACTGCTTCTTCCGGTAGACAACGTTGTTGCAGATGCATTCTCAAACGACGCAAATACACAGGTTGTTCCGGCCGGACAGATTCCGGATGGCTGGGAAGGTCTGGATATCGGACCGGAAACTGCAAAACTGTTCGCTGATGCTGTTAAAACTGCTAAAACCGTTGTATGGAACGGACCGATGGGATGCTTCGAGATGCCGAATTTTGCAGCAGGAACCAAAGCAGTTGCAGCAGCACTGGCTGAAACAGATGCAGTTACGATCATCGGCGGCGGAGATTCCGCAGCAGCTGTAAACCAGCTTGGATATGGCGATAAGATGACTCATATCTCCACTGGCGGCGGCGCTTCCCTGGAGTTCCTGGAAGGAAAAGAACTGCCGGGCGTTGCAGCAGCAAACGACAAATAAAACAACGATTCAGAGCGCAAGCGGAATCGAGAGGTGGCTCTGAACCGTTTCAATAAGTAAAACTAAGGAGATCAAACGATCATGGCAAGAAAGAAAATTATCGCCGGAAACTGGAAAATGAACATGACTCCGAGCGAGGCAGTAGAATTAGTCAATACATTAAAACCACTGGTGGCAAATGACGACGTTGACGTTGTTTTCTGCGTACCGGCCATCGATATCATCCCGGTTGTAGAGGCTGCAAAAGGCTCCAACATCCAGATTGGTGCTGAAAATATGTATTTTGAGGAGAAAGGTGCTTTCACAGGCGAAATCTCCCCGGCTATGCTGACAGACGCTGGCGTGAAATACGTTGTACTTGGCCACTCTGAGAGAAGAGAATACTTCGCAGAGACCAGCGAGACCGTAAACAAAAAAATGCTGAAAGCTTTCGAGCACGGCATCACCCCGATCATGTGCTGCGGAGAAACTCTGGAGCAGAGAGAGCAGGGTGTAACGATGGACTTCATTCGTCAGCAGGTAAAAGTTGGATTCCTGAATGTAACAGCAGATCAGGCCAAAACAGCCGTTATCGCTTACGAGCCAATCTGGGCAATCGGAACCGGCAAAACTGCTACAACAGAGCAGGCTGAGGAAGTTTGCAAAGGCATCCGCGAGTGCATCGCTGAAATCTATGATGATGCAACAGCAGCAGCTATCCGTATCCAGTATGGCGGCTCTGTAAACGCAAAAACCGCACCGGAACTGTTCGCACAGGAGAACATCGACGGCGGTCTGGTAGGCGGAGCATCCCTGAAACCAGATTTCGGAGCTATCGTAAACTACAATAAATAATTGATTTTGTACGAAATCAATCAATAAAACGGGCTAAAACGTCACCAAACACGGTGAATTCGGCAGAAATGCTGAAGGTGAGGTGTTTGGTGGCGTTTTGCTGTTTTTTATGCAACATATAACCCTTGATTTAGCTATAGAGAGTGCCAGTTTGTGCAAAAAGAAATCACTTCGTTTCTGTGTTTTGAAGCGGAGTGATTTTTTGCGCGGATTGAAAAATTCACGTTTTCGTGATATGCTTGTTTTATATCTGTCGACCAGCCGTCCAGAGAGTTTCTGGAAGAAGTAATCAAGGATTATAACAAAATGTTCCATACGAACTACGATACCTCAAGTGATAAATTCCAGAATTATTATAAAGATGTGTCGCTTCGCATGAAGAATAAGGAATTGGACATTCTGATCGTAGTCAATATGTTTCTTACCGGTTTTGATGCGACGACTATGAATACGCTGTGGGTAGATAAAAATCTGAAAATGCAGGGACTGATACAGGCGTTTTCCCGTACAAACCGTATTCTGAATTCTATCAAGACCTTTGGAAATATTGTATGTTTCAGAAATCTGCAGAAGCGAGTAGATAGTGCCATTTCCTTGTTTGGGGATAAGAATGCCGGGGGCCTTGTTTTGCTGCAGAGCTTTAAGGATTACTATTACGGATATGAATCCGTAGATGGTAAGCCAATGCCAGGGTATGTGGATCTGATGGAGGAATTGAATCATAAGTTTCCGCTGTCAGAACCGCAGATTGTCGGAGAGCAGAACCAGAAGGATTTTATTGCTTTGTTTGGTGCTATTCTTCGTATGAGAAACCTTCTGCTTTCCTTTGACGAATTTAAGGGGAATGAGCTGATTTCTGAGCGCAATTTGCAAGACTACCTTGGACGTTATCAGGATTTGCGTGACGAGTGGAAACGGAAACGCCGGGAAAGTACGGATATTACAGATGATGTGGTGTTTGAAATTGAATTGATCCGGCAGGTAGAAATCAACATTGATTATATTCTGATGCTTGTAAAGAAGTATCATGATACCCGCTGTGAAGATAAGGAAGTGCTGATAACCATCAATAAAGCGATTGATGCCAGCCCGGAGCTGCGCAGCAAGAAACAGCTTATTGAAACCTTTATTGCAGGAATCAATGATGTGGACGATGTTATGGATGAGTGGCATGAATTTGTTGTGGAACAGCGCGATTATGATCTTAATGTAATTATTACGGAAGAAAAATTGAAGCCGAAAGACACACGAAAGTTCATAGAGAATGCGTTTCGGGACGGAGAGATCAAAACAGCGGGAACGGATATAGATAAAATCATGCCGCCAATTTCTCGTTTTGGTGGTGGCGGAAGAGCCAAGAAAAAACAGAGAGTCATTGAAAAACTGAAAACGTTTTTTGAAAAATATTTCGGTATCGGTGGTTCGTCTTCCTTTAATGAGCCAGAGCATAAAGCCGTGACATACGATCTGAGCGATTAGGAAACAGTGTTGATGGCGGCAGAATCTGAAGCACCATACGGAAAATAGTCATAAATGAATGGAACCACATTGGAAGCAAAAAGCAAAATAATAGAGTCATCATGGACAAAACTTAATCATGGAGGTGATCGGATGACAATAGAAGAAATCCTTGCTGGAGAATCCAAGAACGTTGAATTCAAAGTACAACGTCCAGACAAGAGCATGAAATATATGAAAACGGTTGTTGCTTTCGCTAACGGAAAAGGTGGGAGGATTATATTTGGTATTGACGATAAAACAAGAGAAGTTGTTGGCATTCCGGATGATAAAGTTTTTCGGGAGATTGATGCGATTACGAATGCTATTTCTGACAGTTGTGAACCTACAATTATCCCGGATGTTTATTTGCAAAATATAAATGATAAACCTGTAATTGTTGCAGAAATCAGGACGGGACGTCGGAAACCATATTATATTAAGGCAGAGGGGCTGGAGAATGGTGTATATATTCGAGTTTCTGGAACAACACGCCCTGCTGACCGTGATATGTCAAGAGAATTATATTATGAATGCGATGCTCGTTCTTTTGATTCAATAATCCGCAGAGATATAGAAGTGACCGATGAAGATATTAAAAGTCTCTGTGAACAAATGAAGGAAGTTGCTATTGCCAACTGCAAATCCAATCTTCAGCGATCAGCAGTTAAAGATGTAACGAAAAATGTTTTGCTCAGTTGGGGAATTTTGAAAAAAGATGAGAATGAAAAAATCTATCCGACAAATGCGTATATTTATTTAACGGGACAAGGCGGACTCCGTTCCATGATACAGTGCGCTGTGTTTAAGGGAACGACGCGAGCTGTCTTTTTGGATCGACGTAATTATGAAGGACCGCTTTGGAAGCAAGTAGAGGAAGCGGTGCAGTTTGTCCTTAGAAATATTCGTATGGGATGTCGGCTGGAAGGCGTATATCGACAGGATATTTATGAACTGCCGCCGGATAGTATCCGTGAGTTGATCGTTAATGCAGTTATGAATTGCAGTTACATTCAGAATTCTAATATTCAGGTGGCAATTTATGATGATCGCTTGGAGATCACATCTCCTGGTGGATTGCTTCCTGGCGTAACGATTGAGTTGATGAAGGAAGGATTTTCAAAAATCCGAAATCGTTCGCTTGCTAATGCTTTTGCCTATATGAACCTTGTGGAAGCATGGGGAAGTGGTATTCCGAAACTTATGCAGGCTATGCAGGAATACGGATTGCGTGAACCGGAATTTATTGATATGGAAGTAGCTTTCCGCATCAATCTTTATCGCGGCCAGAATGAGGTCATTGAGGTCAAAAATCGAGATCATGACCTCAATCATGGGTCAAATGATCTCAATCGTGAGCCCGATGATCTCAATCATGAGCCTGTTGACCTCGATCGAGATCCCAATGACCCCAATCATGATCCCAAAGATGACCTTGAAATTCAATTGTCAGAAATGATTTATAAAAATCCGGAACTGACTCAGAAAGAATTAGCAAAAGCGCTTGCAGTTTCTACGGCAACGATTAAGCGTATGCTTACAAAAATGCAGCATGAAGGTAAAGTTATCCGTGAGGGGTCTAATCGAAAAGGAAAATGGATATTGACGGATAAAATGAAATAGGATTGATGATTTGATTGGAAAAGGCAAATGAATTTACCGGCTTTTTTAAGAAAATCAGACGAACTTACAGAACAGTTATCAAAGAAACAAGTGATTGCTGTTATGTCGACATATCACAAAAGATATCCTAGACGGAGTGCGTTCATACATGAATTAATAGAATTTGGATATGTGAAATGAACGATTCTGAACTTTTCTTGTGTCCGGGAGCGGCTTTTTCGCACTTGCGGACATCTCCCACATGTGATATGATGGGAACGACAAAAGTGTCGGAAAAACCGCATGATAGAGGGAAAAAACGCGGCAAATCAGACGACGCGAAAGAAAGCATAAAGGAGAATATGATTATGGCAAGAGAAATCATTAATACAGAAAAAGCACCGGCAGCAATCGGACCTTATGTACAGGCAGTCGCAGACAACGGCCTTTTATTTATTTCCGGACAGCTTGGCTTTGATGTAGAGCATGGCAGCGTGATCCCGGAAACCGTAGAAGAGCAGGCAACCCTCTCTTTAAAGAATCTGGACGCAATCATGACAGCAGCAGGAACTGACCGCACGAAAGTGATGAAAACAACCATTTTCCTGACCGATATGAACGATTTTGCCAAGGTAAATGAAGTATACGGTGCTTTCTTTGGCGAGTCCAAACCGGCTCGTTCCTGTGTAGCAGTTGCCGCTCTTCCAAAAGCAGCAAAAGTAGAAATTGAATGCATCGTATCCCTGAAATAAGAGGGAGAGATGAGTATGGCAGAGGAAAGAGTAATTAAAATCGGAATGCTGGGTCTTGGCACCGTCGGTACCGGTGTGTACAAAGTGCTGAAAAGCCAGCAGGAGGAAATGCTTCCGAAGCTGGGAGCGCGTGTGGAGCTGAAAAAAATTCTCGTGCGCAATGTGGAAAAAGCAGCTGCAAAGGTTGATGATCCGTCGATCGTTACCATGAACTTTGAGGACATTGCCAATGACCCGGAGATTGAGATTGTTGTTGAGGTTATGGGTGGAAAACAGCCGGCTATGAATTACATTCTTGCCTGCCTGGATGCAGGAAAGAATGTTGTAACGGCAAACAAAGACCTGGTGGCATCTGAGGGTAAAAAAATCCTTGCGGCAGCAAAGAGAAACGGAAAGGATTTTCTCTACGAGGCATCCGTGGCGGGAGGAATTCCGATTATCCGTCCGGTGAAACAGTGCCTTGCAGCCAATCATATCACAGAGCTGATGGGTATTTTCAACGGTACCACAAATTTTATTCTGACAAAAATGTCGCAGGAAGGCATGGAGTTTGGCGATGCACTCCGTCTGGCGCAGGACATGGGTTATGCGGAAGCAGACCCGACCGCAGATGTGGAAGGTCTTGATGCCGGCCGGAAAGTGGCAATTCTTGCTTCAGCAGCGTTCAATTCCAGAGTGACATTTGAAGATGTTTACACCGAAGGCATTACCAAAATCACGGCGACCGATATCCAGTACGCAAAAGAGATGGGATGCACGATCAAGCTGCTCGGCGTGGCAAAAGATACCCCGGAAGGAATCGAAGCTCGCGTTCATCCGATGCTGATCGACAGCAATCATCCGCTTGCGACTGTCAATGATTCCTACAATGCCGTATTCCTGACAGGCGATGCCGTACAGGATACGATGTTTTACGGACGAGGTGCCGGAGAGCTTCCGACTGCGAGTGCTGTTGTGGGTGATATTTTCGATGTCGTGCGCAATATTTTATGGAACTGCTGCGGCAGAATCGGCTGCACATGCTACCGGGAATGCCCGATCAAGCGTGTCGGCGAAATTAAGTCGAAATATTTTGTACGCATGCAGATTGAAAATCGGTATGGAACGCTGGCATCGGTAGCTTCTGTCTTTGGAAACAACAAGGTTTCGATTGCACAGATGCTTCAGAAACGTGTCAATGGAAAATACGCCGAGATCGTCGTCATTACGGACGAGGTCAAAGAGCGCCATTTTGAGGATGCCATGCAGATTTTAGGCGGAATGTCGATGATCCAGGAGATTTCTTCGACAATCCGGGTATACTAACAAAATGTAACAATTCAGATCCATGCGAAATGGAAGAAAAATCGCGAATCATGCTTGCATGAAGGAGCGCTTTTTCTGGAGTTTCATATGGCGAAAAGCAACATCGAGATGCAGCGTAAGCGGAATCGAGATGGGGATCTGGATTGTTACCCCAAAATTAAATCAAAGAAGGGAATTCACAATGAGTAAAAAACCAACCGTATTAATGATTCTTGACGGATATGGACTGAATGACAAATGCGAGCATAACGCTGTCTGCGAAGCAAAAACTCCGATTATGGACCAGCTGATGAGCCAGTGCCCGTACGTAAAAGGACAGGCCAGCGGACTTGCTGTAGGCCTTCCGGACGGACAGATGGGTAACTCTGAGGTAGGTCATCTGAACATGGGCGCAGGCCGTGTTGTATACCAGGAGCTGACCAGAATCACAAAAGCAATCCAGGAAGGTGATTTCTTCGAGAATGAAGAGCTGGTAAAGGCTGTTGAAAATGCAAAAGCAAATAATTCCGCACTGCACCTGTTCGGACTTCTTTCTGACGGCGGTGTTCACAGCCATATCACCCACGTATTCGGACTTCTGGAGCTGGCAAAACGTAAGGGTCTCGAGAAAGTTTATGTACACTGCTTCCTGGATGGCCGTGACACTCCTCCGGCATCCGGAAAATCCTATGTTGAGCAGCTGCAGGCAAAAATGGATGAGATCGGTGTCGGCGAAATCGGCGTAATCTCCGGCCGTTACTATGCAATGGACCGTGATAACCGCTGGGATCGTGTCGAGCTGGCTTACAAAGCTCTGACAAAAGGGGAAGGTGTAGAAGGAACCGATGCGGCAGAGGCTGTTCAGGCTTCTTATGATGCTGAAAAAACCGATGAGTTCGTTCTGCCGACCGTTCTGAAAAAAGACGGAAAACCGGTTGCAACGATTCAGGATAAAGATTCTGTAATTTTCTTCAACTTCCGCCCGGACCGTGCAAGAGAGCTGACAAGGGCATTCTGTGCAGATGAGTTCACCGGATTCGAGAGAGAAAAACGTCTGGATCTGACCTACGTATGCTTCACGGAATACGATGAGACTATCCCGAACAAATCCGTTGCATTCAAAAAAGAAGAGATCACCAACACCTTCGGTGAGTATCTGGCAGCACATAACATGACTCAGGCACGTATTGCTGAGACCGAGAAATATGCACATGTAACCTTCTTCTTCAATGGCGGCGTTGAGGAGCCAAATAAAGGTGAGGACAGAATCCTTGTAAAATCCCCGAAGGTTGCTACTTATGACCTGAAGCCGGAGATGAGTGCTTACGAAGTATGCGACAAGCTGACGGATGCTATTCGTTCCCAGAAATATGATGTTATCATCATCAACTTTGCAAATCCGGATATGGTTGGCCATACCGGTGTTGAGAGCGCAGCAATCCAGGCAGTTGAGGCTGTTGATGAGTGCGTAGGCAAAGCAGTGGAGGCATTAAAAGAGGTTGACGGCCAGATGTTCATCTGTGCGGACCACGGAAATGCAGAGCAGCTTGTAGATTACGAGACCGGCGAGCCATACACCGCTCATACCACCAATCCGGTTCCGTTCATTCTGGTTAATGCAGACCCATCCTACACGTTAAGAGAGGGCGGATGCCTGGCAGACATCGCACCGACCCTGATCGAGCTGATGGGAATGGAGCAGCCAAAAGAAATGACAGGAAAATCCCTGCTGATTAAGAAATAAAGAGAAATCGTGAAAATGTCCCTGCCGGATTCGTTTTGAAACGGGTTCGGCAGGGATATTTTATTATAATAATCTGAAAATAAAAATAATTACGCAATAAGAGACAGAATAAAAATAGAAAACAGATAAAAAATCAAAATAAAGTGTTGACAAACGGTGAGAAAACTGATATAGTAAAGTCAACAAAAGAAAACGGAAGAAAAAAACAGAAAGAGAGGACGGACCACCGAGAACATAACGAATTATCCCATAAACTAAGAAAGCGAAGGTATGGACCCAAGAAAACGTAACGAAGTACCCCAAAGCGAAACAAAAGAACAAAAAAAGAAAGGATTCAGTCCAATGCACAGTTCTAACTTATGAAAGCCATCCGAAAATGGAAAAATCGGATGGCTTTCATATTGCGTTTTTTTATGTTTGAAAAGAATAAGGACTGGAAAAAAGAGGTTTCGACAGAGAGAGCAACATATTTTTCCCATAGCACGGTCATACTGTGAACGCAGAGAAGAAACTTGGTTACTGTTCACTTTGCAGCAAAACAGGAGGGAAAACTATGTTTCGATATTTACCAATTCGAAGCGTGACAGGAAGAGAAATTCTGGATTCGCGCGGAAATCCGACCGTAGAGGTGGAAGTGGCCGTCGGGGAGGGGATTCTCGGGCTGGAAGGCCATATGGGGCGTGCCCAGGTGCCGTCCGGGGCATCGACAGGAAAATTTGAGGCACTGGAAAAAAGAGATCAGGAAGCGCGCTATCTGGGGCAGGGCGTGAGAAAGGCTGTAGAAGCGGTCAATACCGTGCTGGCCGATGCCGTTGTCGGCGAGAATGCGCTCGAGCAGGAGCGGATCGACCATATCCTGTGCCAGGCAGACGGAACCGAAACAAAAGAAAACCTCGGGGCAAACGCCATTCTCGGTGTCTCACTTGCTGTGGCGCGCGCGGCGGCAAATGCGCTTCATCTGCCGCTGTACCAGTACCTGGGCGGCTGCCACACAAGCCGTATGCCCGTGCCGATGATGAATATTTTAAACGGGGGCCGTCATGCCGACAACACCGTCGATCTGCAGGAATTTATGATTATGCCGTGCGGCGCTCCCTCATTCCGGGAGGGTCTTTCCATGTGCGCGGAGATTTACCATACGCTGAAGCAGCTCCTGAAGGAGAAGGGATACTCGACTTCTGTCGGCGATGAGGGCGGCTTTGCGCCGGATTTAAAGGATTCCGATGAAGCACTGCAGCTCATTGTCAATGCGGTCCAGAAAGCCGGCTATGCGCCCGGAAACGACGTGATGATCGCGATCGATGCGGCGGCAAGCGAGCTCTACGAGGAGAGCAGGAACGTCTACTACTTTCCCGGGGAATCCCGTCAGTGCGGAAAGACAGTATTTCGGGATACCGCAGAAATGGTTGCCTACTATGAGGAACTGATCGAAAAATACCCGATCGTATCCATCGAAGACGGGCTGTGCGAGGACGATTTCGAAGGCTGGAAACAGATGACGGAAGCGCTCGGGAACAGAGTACAGCTGGTCGGGGATGATCTGTTTGTGACGAATGTAAGAAGGCTTTCCTGCGGCATTGCACTTGGCACGGCAAATGCGGTTCTGATCAAGGTAAACCAGATCGGAACGCTCTCTGAGGCGCTGGATGCGGTGGAGATGGCGCAGAGAGCAGGGTACCGCGCCGTCATTTCCCACCGGTCCGGAGAGACAGAGGATGATTTTCTGGCAGACCTTGCCGTCGCGACAGGCGCCGGCCAGATCAAAACCGGAGCACCGTGCCGGTCGGAGCGGAATGCGAAATACAATGAGCTTCTCCGCATCGAGGAACGCCTCGGTGAGGAAGCGAAATACCGGAATCCGTTCCCGCAAAAGGGAACCGGCGTAAGAGAATGGTGAAAAACGGCGTAAAATAGGCAAATAACAGTTGAAATCGAACTCCTGCTATGGTAAAATAATATAAGTTAGCCGTAGGAGGTGTAATTGTGGAAATTTTAAGAACGATTTTGACAGTCATTTATGTCATTGATTGTATTGCTTTAACCGTTGTTGTATTGATGCAGGAAGGAAAACAGCAGGGTCTCGGTGCTATCGCAGGTATCTCAGACACTTACTGGGGAAGAAACAAAAGCCGTTCTGCAGAAGGAACTCTGATCCGTGCAACAAAAATCATGGCAGTTCTGTTTATTGTACTGTCGGTTGTATTAAACATGAATTTTTAGCAAAGTAAAGACATCCTTATTCCCACGAGAAGGCGTAAGGGTGTCTTTTTCTACAAAGAGGAGATAATAGATGAAAGATAATAAGAAGAAAAAAGATCGGAGGAAATATCCGCAGGGCAGCGCGGCGTCCCATGCAGGACAGAACAGCGGGAACCATGGCGGTCATGCGGGCCATCCGCGTTCCAGAAGTTCGAAACTGCTGAAAAACCGCAAGACGCTGCTCATGGATCTCGTAAGCTCGAAAAACTATGAGCCGATGCGTCTGAAAGACATTGCCATGCTGCTGCAGGTGCCGAAAGCAAAACGGTCGGAGCTTGCGGAGGTTATGGAAATCCTGGTAAAAGAAGGAAAAATCGATGTGATCTCCGACGGCCGTTACCAGAAGAGCCGCGGTGCATCCACAACGACGGAAAAACGGGAAAAAAGAGACCGCCGCGCCGGAGAGCAGGGCAGAAGAGGACGCGATGACCGATTCCGCAGAAAGAATGGAAAGGACGGCGACACAGAGAAGAAGCCGCGTATCCAGACTGTCGATATCCAGGCAGTCGTGGACGCTTACCAGATCCCGGAGGAGTTCCCGGCACGCGTGATCACACAGGCAGAAAAATGCCCGGAGGAAGTAATTCCAAACGATTACAACGGCCGCCTCGATCTGAAAAGCTGGCAGATGGTGACAATCGACGGCGAGGATGCCAAAGACCTCGATGACGCCGTATCCGTCACAAAAGCGGGCGATACGTGGACGCTTGGCGTTCATATCGCTGATGTCAGCAACTATGTGCAGGAAAATTCCGCCCTCGACCGTGAGGCGTTAAAGCGCGGCACCAGTGTCTATCTGCCGGACCGCGTCATTCCGATGCTGCCGAAGCGTCTGTCAAACGGCATCTGTTCCCTGAATGAAGGGCAGGAGCGCCTGGCACTCTCCTGTATTATGACGATCAACGAGAAAGGCCGCATGATCGGCCATCAGATCGCTGAGACGGTGATCCGCGTGGACCGCCGCATGACCTACACCGCCGTCAATGCAATCCTGACCGAGCCGGAAGCACATCCGGAGCTGCTGGAGGAATATCATGAGCTGGTTCCGATGTTCCGCCAGATGCAGGAACTGTCTGCACTGATCCGGAGCTGTCGGAAAGAACGCGGAGCAATTGATTTTGAATTCCCGGAGAGCAAAGTAATTCTTGATGCAGAAGGGACGCCGGTGGAGATCCGCCCGTATCCGTCGAACGTGGCAACACGGATGATCGAGGACTTCATGCTGATGGCGAACGAGACCGTGGCAGAGGAATACTGCACACGCGAAATCCCGTTCTTATACCGGACGCATGACAAGCCGGACGGAGACCGCATGGAGGCAACGCTGACGCTGATCCGTGAACAGGGCATCAAAGTCGAAAAGCGTTCCCATGAGATTACGCCGGGTGAGGTGCAGAAGATTCTCACCAGCATCGAGGGAACCCCGGAAGAGCCGCTGATCAGCCGCCTGCTGCTCCGGTCGATGGCAAGAGCCATTTATACCCCGGAATGCAGCGGCCACTTCGGACTGGCAGCGTCATATTACTGCCATTTTACCTCACCAATCCGCCGTTACCCGGATCTGCAGATCCACCGCATTATCAAGGATGATCTGCGGGGACGTCTCGACAAGGGCGGCAGAATCGGCAAATATTCGTCCATTTTGCAGCATGTGGCGGAGCAGTCGAGTGCAATGGAGCAGCGCGCCGCAGAGGCAGAGCGCGAGGCTGTGAAGCTGAAGAAAGCCGAATATATGCTGGAGCATGTCGGCGAGGAGTACAACGGTGTCATTTCCGGCGTGACCGGATGGGGCTTCTATGTGGAACTGCCAAATACCGTTGAGGGACTCGTCCACATTATGACGCTCAAAGATGATTATTACAATTTTGATGAAGAAAATTACCGTCTGGTCGGAGAGCGGCACGGAAGAGTCTTCCGCCTTGGCGAGCCGGTGCGCGTCCGCGTACGAAACGCCGAGCCTGCCAACCGGACGATCGATTTTACGTATGTAGAAAAAGAAACCGAGACAGAATAAATCCCTGGAGGAAAAAGCTATGGCAAAACAAAAAGGAAATCGAATGATTGCCAACAATAAAAAGGCATATCATGACTATTTTATCGAGGATAAATACGAGGCCGGCATCTCCCTTGCCGGTACCGAGGTAAAATCCCTCCGCATGGGAAAATGCAGCATCAAGGAGTCCTTCATCCGCATTGAGCGCGATGAGGTCTTCATCTACGGCATGCACATCAGCCCGTATGAGAAAGGCAACATTTTCAACAAAGATCCGCTGCGCATCCGGAAGCTTCTGCTGCACGACTATGAGATCCGCAAACTTGAGGCGCAGATCAAGGAAAAAGGCTACACGCTCGTTCCGCTGCAGGTGTATTTTAAAGGCAGCCTCGTAAAAGTCGAGATCGGTCTGGCACGCGGTAAAAAACTGTATGATAAACGGCAGGATATCGCAAAGAAGGATCAGAGACGTGAGGCGGAGAGAGATTTCAAAGTTAAAAATCTGTATTAAAAATCCTTGACAAAAAGTATGGGGAAAGACTATAATACAATATACGGCAGTTGAAAGAGAGTTTTCACTGCACCGGGACGATCTGTTTGCGTCCCCGTATCAAAGAAAAGCGTCTGTAGAACCAGCACGGGCTTGTACTGGTTTCGACGGGGGTTTTGAAGTTTGGGAAGCCATTCGTGGACTCCGGGACCGCGTCATCAACCTGGAACCTAAATTTAAACGCAGACGATAATTACGTAGCGTACGCTGCCTAAGTGCGGCGTTGTCAGCTGAATAGTTTTCCGCGGCTATTCTCCTGGCATCAAACAGATGCGGAGCACTTCGTTTCCAAAGCTTTGCGGAGATGGAAGATTTTATGAAGCTACCGAAGCGGCAAGCCTGTCATCCGGCGTGCCGACGGGGGAACCTTTAATAGAATGACTGTAATGGGAGATGCCTGAATGAATAGGCTTTCGGACAGGGGTTCGATTCCCCTCAGGTCCATACCTGAAAAACCGCTAAAATCCAGTGTTTTAGCGGTTTTTTTGTACATTTTTGATGGAAAAAACAGGGCAAAAATGCCGCAGGCACATGAAGTAGAGATACTTGATGTGCCTGCTTTTTTGTACAATAGGAAAGTTCGACTTCCGTCGAACTCTTGATAAAAAGAGCCCGCACAAAGGCGGGCATGGCAAACAGACGATAGATTAAAAGAAGTCAATGTAAAAGCCTTCTTCAAATTCATCCTCATCAAGATCGTCATCTTCGGTAAGAAAATAGTGCATATGCACTATTTAAAAACGGTGGCTCCTTATAACAAAGATTTCTGTTCACAATATAAAAAAATATCCAGCAGGTTAACTTTTGAAGCGGTAAAACAAATGCTTAAGGATGTTTTGAGTTGGTAAGGGACTAATAGATTCTGTACTTTTCGCCCTATGATTGAATCTGATCATGCGCGAGAAAAGGAAAATAATAGAATTGACAGACTTGAAAAAATGAATTACGATTTTTAAAAGTACTGCATTGCTTGAATGAGAATTATATGTTAAGGTAACAGATATAAAGAGAACTTTAAGCATTGATTTATTAAAATAAACACGGATAGCGAGGTGTATTTATGACCATAGAAGAAATTCTTGCAGGAGAATCCAAAAACGTAGAATTCAAAGAGAACCTGCCGGAAAAGAGCATCAAATATATGAAGTCTGTGGTTGCCTTTGCAAATGGAACCGGAGGAAAAATTATTTTTGGAATTGCGGATAAAACCCGAGAAGTGGTTGGCTTTGACAAGGAAGATGTATTCAAAAAGATGGATGCGATTGCCAATGCCGTCTCGGATAGCTGTGAACCGGCAATTATTCCAGATATTACGCTGCAGACAGTTGATGGCAAGACGGTTATTGTGGCAGAAATTTCTGAAGGCAGACAGCGGCCATATTACATTAAAGCGCTTGGACGAGAGAGAGGCGTATATGTCCGTGTTGCTGGAACAACCCGGCTTGCTGACGAGTATATGATCAAAGAGCTGATGCTTGAGGGAAGCAATCGTTATTTTGATCAGGCGTTATGTACTGGACTGAGTGTTACAGAAGAAGAAATTGATACGCTTTGTAAAGCGATGAAGGAGCAGGCAGTCAAAAATGCCCATAATGAGGAGCAGAAAGCATCGGTAAAAGACGTTGGAAAGCAGCAGCTTCGGTCCTGGGGTATTTTGATTGAACGTGATGGAAAAGACTACCCTTCTAACGCTTATGCTATCTTAACGGGCTGTGGAGGGCTTCATGTTGCCATTCAGTGCGGTGTGTTTAAGGGAACAACGAAAGCGGTTTTTGTTGATCGAAGGGAATATACGGGTCCTTTGTGGGAACAAATAGAGGAAGCATTTCAGTTTGTTCTGCGAAATATTCATCTGGGAGCTACGCTTGTCGGCATTTACCGTCAGGATATTTATGAAATCCCGCCGGATGCAATTCGTGAGCTGATTATCAACGCGGTGGTGCATCGCAGCTATCTGGATCATGGTACAATACAGGTTGCGGTGTATGACAACCGACTGGAAATCACATCGCCGGGGAAATTGCCGATGGGACAAACGTTGGAGCGTATGAAAGAAGGCTATTCCAAAATCAGGAATGAAGCCCTTGCACATGCCTTTTCGTATATGAATCTGATTGAACATTGGGGAAGCGGGATTCCGAGAATTATAGACAAGGTAAAATCTGCTGGACTACATGAACCGGAGTTTATTGGTGGAGAAGTTGACTTGCGTATCAATATCTATCGAGGACAAAACGATACAAATAACGCCGGAATCAACGCCAAGAAAACAAAAAATGGCGTTAATGATATAAAAAATGGCATTGATGGCGTTAAAATATCACGAACGAAGGAACAGGTTCAGATAGAAAAACTGTTACAGGCTATAGAAAAGAACCCATTTGCAACCCAGGCGTATTATGCGGAACAGATCGGTGTGTCCAAAAGAACTGTTTCACGAATATTTGTTTCTTTACAGCAAAATGGTGTGTTGGTACAAAATGGAACAAACAGAAAATCGAATTGGGTAATCATAAAGTAGGAGAAACAGAAGAATGCAAATATTGGTCGATGCAGATGCCTGTCCGGTAATTGAGACGGTTGAGAAAATTGCAAAAGAGCATTGTGTTCCGGTAACACTGTTGTGCGATACCAATCATGATTTGATATTTGATATCGGATTATAGCGAAATAGTCGTGGTTGGTGATGGAGCAGATGCTGTGGATTATGAACTGATCCGTGTCTGTCATAAAGGCGATATTGTCGTATCGCAGGATTATGGTGTGACGGCGATAGCGTTGGGAAGAGGTTCTTATGCGATTCATCATTCTGGTAAATGGTACACGAATAAGAATATCGATTAGATGCTCATGGAGCGTTATTTAAACAACGAAGTGAAAAAATACCCGCATCATCGTGTCAGAAGGACAAAGAAGCGAAAAAAAGGCGGATACTGAGGGATTTGAACAGTCTTTTGAAAAAATGTTAGGGATGATACAGGAGAAAGAAGGAAAAGAGTTTAGAAGATAAAATTATCAGAGAGTGAAATAAAGTGATTTGATAATATTAGGAGATATGCCCGGATGCTATTTTTCAAAAAGGAAAAAGTGTCAGGGCATTTTTATGTGCAAAACTAATAAAAATAATTCTGAAAATATAGTAAAAATAAGCATATTGTCAAATGAAACGGAGGGTATATAATAAAATATAGAAATATAAGCGGTGAGAAAAATTGAAAGGAAAAGTGCCTATGAAAAAACTCGGAAAATATGGTAAAAAGGTATCCTGCGTGGTAATTGGAATGCTATGTGCAGCAGCGATTGGCGCCTGTGGAAGCACACAAAGTGGGTCCCAAGATGAAAAAGATGTGAGAAATGATATTTCTGTCTATGAAGAGGGAGCTGATTTGGAAGGAACGCTTACATATGGAACCTTATTTATTGAGCCGCAGACCCAGCATATGATTGATTTATTTATGAAGGAGCATCCAGGCGTAAAAATTGAAACAAAGGTTGTTTTTGACAATGATGTTACGGATGAACAGTATAATGAAGGCTTAAATACCTTGCTTACAGAACTTGCATCGGATCAACGGGCGGATATTTATGATGCAACGTATTTACCATCGGAAATTAAGACGAAAGGCAGCGGCTATTTCGAGGACTTAAATCAGTATATTGATGCAGATCCTAATTTTAACAGAGATGATTATTACGATAATATCCTGCGAGCAGCAGAAGTCGATGGAAAACTGTATCAAATTCCGGAAGGTTTTTATTATGTTATGCTTCGGTTGAATAGAAACATAACGGATGAACTGAATTATGAAGTCCCGGACGAAATGGATATCAATGATTTATATGAGTTATATCAGCAGGCCAAGCCAATTGCAGATGATGATTTTACGATTGATGTACAAAACAATATTTACGTGTTTCTGCCGATGACAGAGGACAGAGCTTATTTGAAGAAGGAAGAAGTAAATTTTGATTCAGAAAATTATGTGGATTTTCTGAGAAAAACGCAGGAACTGTATCAATATCAACCATCCTATGCGACCCATGCATTCACGGATATTAAAAGCTTTTCCGGAAAGAGTGTCCTGCTGAATACATTTACAAATTTACTCGAAGGTTCTTCGAGCGGAATGTTTGAAGAAACCGATACGGCAACAAAACCGATCCTGTTGAAATCAACGGATGGAAAAATTCCTTTCTGGAGAATTGGTGAGGACTTTTCCATGAGTTCAGGCTGCAAAGATAAAGCGCTTGCATGGGAATTTATCAAATTCTGCATTGGTCAGAAACAATTTGAGTTCGAAGATGCAAACAGTGATTCTTACTACAGAAATTTCTTTACCTATGGCAGTATGCTGAACAAAGAAAACACACGGCAGCTTGTTGCGTATCAATTGGAAAATGATGACGACACAGCAGAAAAATGGGAAGCATACAATGAAAAAGTTTCTGCAAAAGCTTTTCGGGATTTACAGTTAGACAGTATTTTGACTGAAATTCGAAACGAATGTATGGAGCAGAAAATCACCCCAGAGGAATGTGCGAAGCTTTTTCAGCAAAGAGCAGAGCTTTATGTTAATGAGTAGAAGCTGTCCTTAATCCATGGAATCAGGTATATGAAATGAAAAAACGAAATTTTATTTATATGTGTTTTATCCTTCCAAGTTTTATCGGGATCATGGCTTTTTACATCGTGCCGTTTCTTCTGTCCTTGTATTTTGCAGTGATTGACAACATGATGAACAAGGAATGGGTGGGTCTTAAAAACTTTAAACTGTTATTCGAAAATGAGTTATTCCTTTCAGCACTCCGTAATACCGGAATTTTTTGCGGGATTGCAATACCGCTGGGAATGGCGATTGCTTTGCTTCTGGTACTGGTTTTGAAAAAGCAGAGGAGAGGTCGAATTCTTCTTATCCTGCTCCTGATCCCATTAATCGTTCCATCTGGAACGGTGATTGCTTTCTGGAAGTATTTGTTTGAGAGAAATGGTTTTCTGGATGGGTTTTTACAGCTTTTTGGAAAAAACATGTTCGATATTGAGAATTCCAGATGGGCCATTTTGATTATTATCCTGATGTATCTGTGGAAAAATATCAGTTTTTCGATTGTCCTTTTCTGGTCCGGGATAAACTGGATTCCGCAGATCTATCATGAGCAGTGCCAGCTGGATGGAGCTACAGGGCGGCAGGAATTCCAATATATTACATGGATCTTATTAAAACCAACGACGTTAGTTGTGCTGTTGATGTCGATCGTGAATTCTTTTAAGGTTTTTAAAGAGATCTATATGCTGTATGGGGCCTATCCATCACCGTATGTTTATATGCTGCAGCACTATATGAATAACCAGTTTTTGTCACTTAATATGCAGAAACTGTCTGCTGCAGCATGGTGTATGTTTCTCATACTGGGAATCTTTCTGGGCATCATTTATCGGGTCCAGAGGAAGAATCTGGATTATTTGTAAAGATCTTTTGTGGGTGATTTTATGAAAAAGAGATATTCGAATTTTTTCGAAAAGCTGATCTGCATGGGAGCTGTCATTTTGGCGGTCATTCCGTTGTTGTTTGTGGCTGGAAAGTCGGTACAAGTTCCAGAAGAGTATCTTATATTGCTCTTTAAGAGACCTTTGTATTTGCGGATGATGTGGAATTCCCTGATTATTACTATTCCGGTTTTGATTGGACAGCTTTTGCTTGCACCGCTTGCCGCATACGGCTTTTGGCAATGCAGGTGGAAATACAAGGAGATTTTGTTCTATCTTTACATGATTGTCATGCTTATGCCGCTGCAGCTGACTTTAGTGCCAAATTATTTAGTGGCGAATTGGCTGGGCATTCAAAATTCGTCCTTGGCAATTATTCTTCCGGCAATGTTTCAGCCATTGGGGGTATTTCTGATTCGTCAGCAGATACAGGATTTTCCGCAGGAAACGTTAGAAGCAGCCAGACTGGACGGAGCCAGCGAATACAGAATTTATCGTTCCATTATAAAGCCTAATTTGAGTTCAGCCATTGCTGCTGCATTAATCCTGATTTTTATTGACAATTGGAATATTGTAGACCAGGCGGTCATTTTTTTGAGAGAGCCATATCAGCAGCCGTTATCCGTGTATCTTTGCCAGATTTTAGAGGAACAGCCGGATATCTTTTATGCAGCGTCCGTTTTTTACGCAGTACCAGTTTTATTGATATTCTTAATGGGACAGGACTATTTGATACAGGGAATCAGTATGTCCGGTGTGAAAGCGTAGAGGGGAAGAAAGTACGATGAAGTTCAAAAAAATAAGTATAGGGTTAATCGCTCTGTGGTTTCTGTTTTTAACTGCCGCAACGTTTTGGTCGGTCAAAGAAGAGAACAAAACGCTTCCTTCCGTCTGGACAGAGGAGGCACAGGAAGGCAGCATTGAGTATGAATTTCCAGTTGATTTGGAAGTAAGCGCAGCTGATCAGGCAATTGGCTATATCAGCGTGTATGATAACGTTCCGGAATCTTTGCTGCAGGAGGGCAGAGATCTTCTGGTTGGAAAAGTGTGTTCTGTCATTCGAAAGGATGATTTGTATGAGCTTACGGTAGATCTGTATGAAAAACATTCGATTGGTGAAAACGTTGAGGGAAAAATCGAAATCACTTCTGAAGATGTTTTTCCAAAAGTGATCACACGGCAGGCGATTCATGAAGGAGACTTTGGAAAAACGTGTGTCTATTATATTAAGCGTCAGAAGGGAGCCTGGGGGTATGAAAATATTCTGGAAGAAAAAGCTGTGACATGTTTTCCAAATAGAAATTCAGATTTCGTGGTACTTTTATCAGAAGTAGACGAACCGATGGTCGTAAGCACATCAGAACTGACAAATGGAGAACGGGTGAAATTAACAGAAAAAGATTAAGGAAAAGAATACAGCCTCACTACCGGGACTTTCAGGGGTGAGGCTGTTTCATTATGTTCTATGCATGTGCCGATTTATACAGGCTTTAAAACACATTATCATCCGAATAATGCGTCATGATACCTTTCGCATTGTAGCCCAATATATTCCGTAACTTATCAATTGCATTTGCTTCTATATATTGATTATGCCATAACCGCTTCATAAGAACTACGGTCCTAATCGTAAGAACTGGAAACATTGTGAATGACAATGAAAAATGTACGACTATCACCAAAGCCGGAAGCCTAGAAACAGGAGATGCGACCTTGACCGGCATTTTAATGGCGCTGGTGGCAGGATTTTTCGGTGTGCTGGAAGAAACCGTCCGCAGAAAAAACGCCAGTAATGCGGTGGTAATTTAAAAAATATGGAAACAAGGAACGATATAGCTTAACGGCTATGCCGTTCTTTGTTTTTTACTATAAATGAGCAAATCCAAAATATTGCACAAAAGAAAGACACCCTCTGTAGAA
>OLRU01001360.1_pt1 | contig 21628 bp, 19 predicted proteins | sample 1672961 | NCBI WGS metagenome assembly OLRU01 (sample SAMEA3136741, study PRJEB25190) | human gut metagenome | biome: human gut; feature: human-associated habitat; material: faeces | place: Austria | collected 2013
GGGCGGCCCTTCACTTTGTACTGCACACGCCGGTGCGGTGCGCGGCGGTGCCGGGAAGCCCGGCGCCTTCTTTCATATTGCCCCATGAGCAAAAAGAAGCGGGATAAAACTTAAAAGTCTTATCCCACTTCAACGATTACTTGTAATCGCAAGTTCTCTGACAAGCGAGGGGCATTACAGCATGGACGCCGGGGCAAGTCACTCCCCAGTTGAGCCGGAAGTGTCCGAAAGGTCTGCGGCCACGGCGGCCTGGAGCACGGTGTTGGCTATGGGCCCGGCATTGGTGAGGCCGCCGCCGGCGTTCTCCACCAGCACGACGAAGGCGTAGGGGTGCTCCGGCGAGCTGAGGAAGCCGGTCATCCAGGCGTGGCTGGTGCCGTCGCCGACCTCGGCGGTGCCTGTCTTGGCGGAGACGTTGAGCCCCGGGAAGGTCCACTGCCCGCCGTAGGCGGTCTGGACGTTGTAGTTCATCATCTCGGCGATGCGTGCGGCCGTGTCGGCGCTGAGCACCTCGGTCTCACGGTCGAGGCCGCCGTGGCCCAGCAGGGTCGGCTCGTACACGCTGCCGCCGTTGGCGATGGCGGCCACGTAGCGCAGGAGCGCGTAGGGCACCACGAGGTCGTTGTACTGGCCTATGCCCGACCAGGCCAGGCCGATGGAGTCCGCCTCGGCCTTGTCAAAGCTGCCGGCGGGGACGGTGATGCCGTCGAGCGAGAGCTCCTGGGTTATGCCCAGCTTCTCGGCGTACTCGGCCAGGGTGTCCGCTCCCAGCTCCAGCGCTATCTCGCCGAAGGCGCAGTTGCAGGAGTTGGCCAGGGCCTGCTCGATGGTCTGCGTGCCGTGCGAGCCCGTGCAGTTGAGCACCGCGCCGCCGACCACGCTGCTGCCCTCGCACCAGAACGTGCGCTCGAACAGGTCGGGTATGTTCTCTATGGCCGCGGCCAGGGTGACGAGCTTGTACACCGAGCCGGGCACGAAGCTGGCGCTCAGGCACTTGTTTATGTAAGTGCCGTCCGCCGGGCTGGAGCTGGGGTTCTCCGGGTCGTCGGCCGGGGTGGAGACCATGCAGAGTATCTCACCCGTGGTGTAGTCCATCACCATTACCGCGCCGTTGCGCCCGGCCAGCGCGTTATAGGCCGCGGTATTGAGCGAGGAGTCCACCGTCAGCTGCAGCGTCTTGCCGCTGGAGGTGCCGCTCACAAAGCTGTAGCCCGTGAGCTGGTCGCGGAACTGACGCAGGGCGCCGGTGCGTATGTTGCCCGTACTGTCGCCTATCAGGTGGTAGCAGGCGAGACGGGTGGTGTAGTCCGCGGAGTAGCTCACGCCGTCATCCGTGGAGGTGTACAGCGTCACGCCGTTGCGGTCCAGTATGGTGCCGCCGGGTGTGCCGCCCGAGAAATAGCTGGCCCAGGCCCCGCCGTCCTCGGCGAGCCGTACCAGGTATACCGCCAGGCCCACCACCAGCAGCAGCGCTATCAGCAGGCTGGCCCAGGCGCGGTTTTTTACTTTTTTCATCTTACGCCCTCCCTTCCGGGGTTGTCCTGAGGCGTTTCTTCGCCGTAATTCTCCTCGTAATCCTCCTCGTCATATTCCTCTTCCGGCGTCTTGGGGTCGCGGCTTACGACAAAGCTGGCGTCTCGGCGCGTGTCCGTAGCCTTGACGAAGGCCAGCAGCATCCAGCAGGCAATCAGTGACGTGCCGCCCTTGCTGACGAAGGGGAAGGTCACGCCCGTAAATGGCAGGATATCCAGAGAGCCGAAGATGTTGAGCCCCATCTGCACCATCATCATGCTGACGGCGGAGCATCCGGCAATGACGTAAAAAGTGCTGCGTCCGCGCGCCGCGTTGCGCACGGCGAAGAAGGCCAGCGCTATCACCGCGAACATGGCCAGCACCGCGATAATAAGGCCCAGCTCCTCGCTGAGCACGGCGAAGACCATGTCCGTGTCCGCCGCCGTGATGTCCACCAGGCTGCCCTCGCCCGCACCGCGGCCGAAGAGCCCGCCGGAGGCGGCGGCGCTCATGGCGTGGGTCTGCTGGTAGCCGCTGTCCCAAACGTCCTCCCAGGCGTGGCCCCAGGTGGCGAAGCGCTGCAGCACGTACGGCTTGACGCTCAGCACCAGGAAGCCGCCCATGCCCGCAGCGGCCACGGCGAGGAACACGGTGGCGAAGCTGCCGGAACGCATGAACGCGATGACAAGGAAGGTGGCAAAGAATATGAGGGCGGTACCGAAGTCGCCCATCAGCGCCAGGGCGCAGACGCATATCGCCGCGAATACGATGAACCCGAACAGGTTCCGCCGCACGAACAGGCGGTCGAGCGTGGCTGCGCCCGTGTATATGTACAGCACCTTGACGAGTTCCGAGGGCTGGATGGTGAACGAGCCGAAATTCAGCCAGTTGCCCGCGCCGCCGCGCACCTCGCCAAGTATAACGGTGATGCCCAGCAGGCCCAGCGCCGCCAGCGCCGCCAGCCATCTGACGGCCTTTACGCGCTGCAGGTCCCTCAGCCACCAGCCCAGGAAGAAGAACAGCGCCACGCCGATGAGCAGGAACAGCACCTGCCGGAACATGTCGTCCGGCGTACTCGACGCGGCCACCGCGGTACCAAGCGTGCTGAGGAAAAAGGCGATGGTCTCCGGCTCGAACCCCGTGCGCCGCACGGAGCGCATGACCAGGTAGCAGAACCACTCCAGCACTATCAGGGCCAGGAATGCCAGGCAGATGGGCACGAGGTACTCTTCATCCGCCGATACGGTAAACTCCAGCGTGAGGAAGGCCTGGAAGAGGGTGAGTATCATCAGCGTCACGCCCGGGCCCACAAAGCGGCCCGGCGCGGTGCGCCGGCGCTCCAGCCACTCGCGCTCCTCGCGCCCGACCTCCTGGAAGACCAGCTCCTCGCCGGCGAACTCCAGCACATCCCCGTCCCTGACCGGCTCGAGGATATCGGCCTCCTCGCCGTTTACAAAGGTGCCGCCCTTGCTGCGCAGGTCGGACACGGTCCAGTAACCGGCGCCGTCGCGCTGCAGCGAGGCGTGTACGCGCGACACACTGGGCGAGTCCAGCACCACGTCCGCGCTGCGCGAGCGGCCGACGACGCTCTCCCAGTGGTTGACCGGGTGGCGCTCGCCGTTGAGGTCAACGAGATAGGCCCAGGTCTCCGGCTCGTAGCGCTCACGCAGCATGCTGCGCACACAGCGCAGCAGCACCCACAGCGCCAGCAGCGGCATCAGGTACCTGGTACCCCCTATTATATAGCCTATAAGCTCCGATATGTCCGGCATTGCCGCACCTCCAAAGCGTCCCAGTTGGTTTAGAGGCCAATTATATCACCCCGGGCCGGCTTTGACAACAGATTGACAAGTGGTTGACAAGCGCGCTCCGGTACCGTAAAATGGCCTTATGATATATAAGACGAAATTTTGGGTAATATTGTTCTCCTGTGTGTTCGTGCTCGGCCTCGGCGCTTTCCTCATACTCTGGAGCGTGGGCGGCACGGGCGCTGTCACTGCGCGCATCTGGCTGGACGAGGAGATAGTGGAGGAGATCAACCTCTCCACCGTCGTCACGCCCTACGAGTTCGACATCACCACCGAGCTCGGCACCAACCGCGTGCGCGTGGAACACGACGGCATCAGCGTGATAAGCGCGGACTGCCCCGACCAGACCTGCGTGCACATGGGCAAGATCTCCGGCTCCTTCCAGACCATCGCCTGCATACCGCACCGGCTGGTCATAGACATACTCACGGAGGACGACGCATGAAATCCTCAAGACGCATCGCGCTCATAGCGGCGCTGGCGGCCGTGGCTCTGACCATATTCGTGGCCGAGAGCCAGATCCCGCCCGTTCTGCCCATACCGGGTATCAAGCTCGGCCTGGCCAATATCGTCACGCTCGTGGCCATGGTCATCCTTGGCCGGCGGGACGCCTTTGCCGTGCTTGTGGTCCGGCTCGTGCTGGGCAGCATGTTCACGGGCGGCTTTTCCGCCTTCCTCTTCTCCGCCGCCGGCGGGCTCTTCGCCTACATCGTCATGGCCGCCCTGGTGGGCGTGTTCCCGGAGAAGCTGCTCTGGGTGGTGAGCGTCTTTGCCGCGCTGGCACACAACGCCGGACAGATGCTCGTGGCCGTTTTCGTCACGGGTACGCCCGGCATCATGATCTACATACTCATCCTCGCCGCCAGCGGCGTTGTGACCGGCGTATTCACCGGGCTGGCCAGCATGTTCCTGATCCGCGCCGTACGCAAATCCGGCCTCGCGGGCAAGTAGCTTCCTTTCACCAATATAGCATAAAGGAAAAGGAGTAAACCGTATGAAAAGAACAAAACCTCTCCTGGCGCTGGTCCTGGCCGCCGTAATTGCCCTCTCTCTGGCCGGCTGCGGCACGCTGATGACGGATTCCGTCGGCGCCCTGGTCCAGGGCAACCTGGATGAGCTGTACCTGGGCCAGTACAACGAGGACTTCCTGCAGCTGGTGGACATCACCGAGGCCGAGGCCGAGCAGAACTATCTGGACGGGCTTGACGTGGAGGCGCAGTTTTTCGCCCAGTATTTCCTCATTGAGAACCTGACCGACGATATAAAAGCCGAGATTGTTGACCTCTACAAGGAGATATACTCGCACTCGCGCTACGAGGTCGGCGAGGCCACGGAGGTGGACGAGGACACCTACGGCGTGCCCGTAACCATCTATCCCATAGATATCATGCAGTCCCTCTATGAGGAGGCCGGCGCCGCGCTTGACAGCTTCAACGCCTCCTACAGCGACGAGGAAATCGCCAGCATACAGTCCGACACGGACGCTTTCGCGGCATATGACGCCGCCTGGGCTGAGCTCATCATAGGCATGTGCCGCGACAAGCTCTCCGCCCTGGGATACATGGAGCCCGAGGAGATGGTCATCCAGGTCACCCGCGGAAGCGACGGGCTCTGGACCATAGCCGACAACGACTTCCAGCGCATAGACGCCGCCATCATCTACTACCCATAACGGGCCGCAAAGTACAGCGCGGGGACCCAGGTCCCCGCGCTTTATTATTTCTTGCCTGATGCCCGCTGCGCTTCGGCCCTGTACTCGCGCGGTGAGACGGAGTAATAGTCGCGGAAGGTGCGGGCAAACACGCTGGCATTGCTGAACCCGCATGCGCGTCCTATCCCGGCTATACTCAGCTCCGGGCCCGAGGCCAGCAGCGACGCGGCCTGCGTTACGCGGTACTTTATTATGTACTGCTTCGGCGTCATGCCCAGCATGCGCTTGAAGGCCCGCTCGCACTCGCGCTCGCCCACCCCGGCCGCCCGGGCTATGTCGTCCAGGTTCAGCGGCTCGGCAAATTTCGCGTGGATGAGCTCCAGCATGCGCTTCACCCGCCCGTCGTCCGGGCTGTCCCGCTGCGGCTCCGCCCCCTGCCCGGCAAAACTCTCCGCCAGCATCATGCACAGGTGGGACAGCTCCTCCCGGACCATAAACTCAAAGCCCACCGGCTCGTCGGCCATGGCGCGGAACGTGCGCAGGAACCAGCCCGGCGCCTCCGGGTATTCGCCGCCGCGCACGAGCACGCCGGTAAAGGCGCGGCTCTCCGTCAGCGGCCTGATGTAGCGGCGGGCAAAGACAGTGTTGGGCCCGCCGGTGACAAGCTCGGGGCTGAACACCAGCACGCGCAGCCGCGTGCGCTCCAGCGCCCGGCCGTAGTGCAGCACGTTGGAGTTCACGCAGAAGCAGTCGCCGACCTGGGCGTGAACCGTCTTTTCCGGCACGCGCAGCTCTATCTCGCCCTCGGCCACGTAGGCTATCTCCAGCTCCTCGTGCCAGTGCAGGGGAAGCTCGTCCATGACCCCCGGTGTAAAGCACAGGCTGTAGGCGGCGCAGGGAAAATCCGGCGTCCCGTGCACTTTCAGCTCGCGCCTTGATTCGCTCACGGTTACTTTGTCCACATTGGTCAGCATGCACAGCGCTCCCCTGACGATTTTTGTATATTATACGTCAAAATTTCGCTTGCATCAAGCCATGTTTGACGTTATCATATGTACCGTCATTTTATTGCGGAGGCGGCGGCTATGTACTCGCTTTTGCTGGCCATAATATACCTGGCCTTTATCAGTCTCGGCCTGCCGGACGCCCTTCTCGGCGCGGCATGGCCCTCCATGTACCTGCAGTTCGGCGTACCGGTGTCCTATGCCGGGGCGGTCTCCATGATCATCGCCGCCGGCACCGTCATATCCAGCCTCATGAGCGACCGCCTCACCCGCCGCCTGGGCGCGGGCCGTGTCACGGCCTTCAGCGTGCTGATGACGGCCGCCGCGCTCTTCGGCTTCTCCGTCAGCCGCTCCTTCTGGGTCCTGTGCTGCTGGGCAGTGCCCTACGGCATCGGCGCAGGCTGCGTGGACGCGGCGCTGAACAACTTTGTCGCCCTCCACTACAAGAGCCGCCACATGAGCTGGCTGCACTGCTTCTGGGGCGTCGGCGCCTCCGCAGGGCCGTACATAATGGGCTACGCGCTCAGCGCCGGCCAGGGCTGGCCCATGGGCTACCGCTATATAGCGTACCTGCAGATCGCCCTCACGCTGGTGCTGTTTTTGAGCCTGCCGCTGTGGAAGAAGACGTCCGGCGGCCAGGCTGCGGACCCCGCCTCGGGCGCCCCGGCACTGACCATGCGCCAGCTCATATCCCTGCCGGGCGCCAAGGCCATCATGCTCGCCTTCATGTGCTACCAGGCCGTGGAGAACACCACCGGGCTCTGGGCCAGCAGCTATCTCGTGCTGCACCGCGGACTGACGGAGGCCGAGGCCGCGCACTACGCCGGACTGTTTTACATCGGCATAACCGCCGGGCGCGCCGTGGCCGGGTTTATCACCATGAAGCTCAGCGACAGGAATATGATACGCCTCGGCCAGGCCATAATCCTGCTGGGCATCGTCCTGCTGCTGGTTGGCCCCGGCGAGGCCTCCGCCCTCTGCGGGCTCATGCTGGTCGGCCTGGGCTGCGCGCCCATATACCCCTCCATCATACACTCCACGCCGGAGCACTTCGGCGCGGAGCGCTCCCAGGCCATGATCGGCCTGGAGATGGCCAGCGCCTACGTCGGCACCACGCTGCTGCCGCCCGTGTTCGGGCTCATCGCCAACCACATAAGCGCCTCGCTCCTGCCCGTATACATGCTGGTATTCCTCTGCCTGATGTTCATCGGCCACGAGACGGTGCTGAAACGCTGCCGCGCAGCGTAAAAAATGCCCCGCTTCCGTTTGGAAGCGGGGCGTTTTTATATAGACATCACTTGAAGTACTCAACGCCGCCCTCGAAAATGGGCTGGAGCTTGTCCCCGGGCACGTTGGCATAGAGGCCGAGGCCGGAGCGCTCGGAGTGGCCCATCTTGCCGAACACGCGGCCGTCCGCACTGGTTATGCCCTCCACGGCGAGCACGGAGCCGTTCGGGTCATAGCGGAGGTCCATGCTGGGCTCCCCGTCCAGGTCCACGTACTGTGTGGCCAGCTGGCCGTTGGCGCGCAGCTGTGCGAGCAGCTCCGGCGGGCAGACAAAGCGGCCCTCACCGTGGGAGATGGCGACCGTGTGTATGTCGCCGACGGCGCATTTGCTCAGCCAGGGGCTGAGGTTGGAGCACACGCGCGTGCGTACCAGGCGGCTCTGGTGGCGGCCTATGGCGTTATAGGTCAGCGTCGGGCAGTTCCCGTCCGTCTCCACTATCCTGCCGAAGGGTACGAGGCCGAGCTTGATGAGGGCCTGGAAGCCGTTGCAGATGCCGAGGATGAGCCCGTCGCGCCCGTAGAGCAGCTCATGCACGGCGTCGGAGAGCTTTTCGCGCCGGAAGAAGGCGTTGATGAGCTTGCCGCTGCCGTCGGGCTCGTCGCCGCCGGAGAAGCCGCCGGGGATGACCAGCATCTGGCTGCGTCCGAGGGCCTCGGCCATGCGCTCGAGGCTGTCCTCAACGTCGGCGGGGCTGAGGTTGCGTATGACCAGGATCTCCGGCTCCGCCCCGGCGCGCGTGAGGGCCCGGGCGGTGTCATACTCGCAGTTGGTGCCGGGGAACACCGGTATGAGCGCGTGCGGCCGCGGCGTGCGCACCACGGGCACGGCGCGCCCTGCGGCGCTGAAGCTCACCGGCTCCACGGGCACGACATCCTGGCCCGGCGCGCTCAGGTGGGGGTACACGCCCTCCAGCCTGGACTCCCAGGCGCGCTGGACATCCGCCAGACTCACGCTCTCGCCGCCGGCCGTGAAGGCATACTCCGCCGTGACCGTGCCCAGGGTTTCCCCCGCGCCGCAGTCCGGCTCCAGCTCCAGGATGAAGCCGCCGAAGTCCCAGCCGAACAGGCGTCCGGCCTCAAACCCGGCGTCCAGCGCGACGCCCAGCCGGTTGCCGAAGCTCATCTTGCAGAGGCCCTCCGCTATGCCGCCGGTACCGACGGACCAGGCCGCGCGGACCTTCCCGGCGCGCATGAGGGACTCTATCTCCTCCCACAGCGCCACGGTCGCCGCGGCGTCAAAGGGGTCGGCGCTCATATAAGCTATGCGGTCGCCCGCGCGCTTGAACTCAGGGCTTATAACGCTGCCCGTGCTGCCCGCCGTGACGGCGAAGCTCACCAGCGTGGGCGGGACGTCGAGCTCCTCAAAGCTGCCGGACATGCTGTCCTTGCCGCCGATAGCGCCCGCACCGAAGGCCAGCTGCGCGTCCAGCGCGCCGAGCAGGGCCGCAAAGGGCTTGCCCCAGCGCTCCGGGGCGGTACGCAGCCTCTCGAAATACTCCTGGAAGCTCAGGTAGACGCCCTCGTGGCCGAAGCCGCTGGCCACCAGCCGGGCTATGCTCTCCGCCACGGCCAGGTACGCGCCGCGGTAGGGGTTCTGCTCGCTCACGCGCGGCTCAAAGCCCCAGGCCATGGCCGAGCAGGTGGTCGTCTCGCCGGTGACTGGCACCTTGGCGGCCATGCACTGCGCAGGGGTGAGCTGGTACACGCCGCCGAAGGGCATGAGTACGGTGCCAGCGCCGATGGTGCTGTCAAAGCGTTCGGCCAGGCCGCGGCGGGAGCAGCACTCCAGCGAGCCCATCAGCCCCTCCAGCTTCCCGCCCAGGGAGGCTCCGGGCACTTCCGGCGAGCGGTCGGCCACGTCCATCGGCGCCACGCTCACCTTCGCGTGCTTCTCCGCGCCGTTGGTGTCCAGGAAGGCGCGGTCTATGTCGCAGACTATCTGGCCGCGCCAGGTCATGCGCAGGCGCGGCTCGGCGCTCACGCTGGCCACCGTGGTGGCCTCGAGGTTTTCCGCCTCCGCCGCGGCCAGGAAGGCCGCCTCATTGCGCTCGGATACGACCACGGCCATGCGCTCCTGGCTCTCGGATATGGCCAGCTCCGTGCCGTCCAGGCCCGCGTACTTGCGCTTGACGCGGTCAAGATCTATCTCCAGGCCGGGGGCGAGCTCGCCTATGGCCACGCTGACGCCGCCGGCGCCGAAGTCGTTGCAGCGCTTTATCATGCGCGTGACCTCCCCGTTGCGGAAGAGGCGCTGGAGCTTGCGCTCCACGGGGGCGTTGCCCTTCTGCACTTCCGCGCCGCAGTCGGTGAGGCTGTGGCTGTCGTGGGCCTTGCTGGAGCCGGTCGCGCCGCCCATGCCGTCGCGGCCCGTGCGGCCGCCGAGCAGAATGACCACGTCGCCCGGCTCTGGGCGGGCGCGCACCACGTTCTTCTCCGGCGCCGCGGCCACGACCGCGCCTATCTCCATGCGCTTGGCCACATAGCCGGGATGGTATATCTCATCGACCAGGCCGGTGGCCAGGCCGATCTGGTTGCCGTAGGAGCTGTACCCCGCCGCCGCGCCGGTGCAGAGCTTGCGCTGCGGCAGCTTGTTGGGCAGGGTGTCCTCTATGGGCACGGTCGGGTCGCCCGCGCCGGTGATCCGCATGGCCTGATAGACGTAGGCCCGGCCCGAGAGCGGGTCGCGGATGGCCCCGCCGATGCAGGTGGCGGCGCCGCCGAAGGGCTCTATCTCCGTGGGGTGGTTGTGCGTCTCGTTCTTGAACATGAGCAGCCACGGCTCTTCCACGCCGCCGTTGTCCACCGTGATATGTATCGAGCAGGCGTTTATCTCCTCGCTCTCGTCGAGCGCCCTGAGCTTCCCGGTCTGCCTGAGGTACTTGGCGCCTATGGTGGCGATGTCCATGAGGGTGACGGGCCTGTCCTCCCGGCCCAGCTCGCGGCGTATCTTCAGGTAGTTTTCATAGCTGCCGCGCACCTGGGTGTCCCCGAGCGCCGCGTCGTCTATTATGGTGCTGAAAGTCGTATGGCGGCAGTGATCGGACCAGTAGGTGTCCAGCACGCGCACCTCGGTGACGGTGGGGTCGCGGCCCACGCGGGAGAAATAGCTGCGGCAGAACTCGGCGTCGTCCGCATCCATGGCCAGGCCCATGGACGCTATGAGCTTCTCCAGCCCCGCGCGGTCGAGCTTCGTGAAGCCCTCTATGCGCTGCACGTCAGGCGGCTCTGGATAGCTGACGGCCAGGCTCGCGCGCGCCTCCAGGCTCGCCTCGCGGCTCTCCACGGGGTTTATCACATAGCGCTTTATCGCCGCCAGCGCCTCTCCGCTCACGTCACCGTCGAGCAGATAGACCTTGGCGCTGAGCACGGACGGCCTGTCTCCGCCGGAGATGAGCTGGATGCACTCCGCGCAGGAGTCCGCCCTCTGGTCGAACTGTCCGGGCAGGTACTCCACGGCGAAAACCGCCCCGGCCGCGGGCAGCTCATAGAGCACGTCGTCCACCTGCGGCTCGCTGAACACGACGGGGAGGCACTTTTTGAAGAGCTCCTCGTCGATGCCCTCCACGTCGTAGCGGTTCAGAAGGCGCAGGCCGGTCAGCCCCTTCACACCGGGCAGGGACGTGAATTCGGCCAGCGCGCGCTGCGCCTCCTCGTCGTAGGGGGCGCGCTTTTCCACGTAAACTCTGTAGACCATGTTAACCCTCCAGTGCCGCCAGCGCCCTTGCGCCTATGTCACGGCGGTAGTGCATGTCCTCGAAGCTTATCTTTGCTCCCTCGGCGTAGGCCCCGGCCACCGCCTCGCGCAGGGTCGGCGCGGTGACGCTCACGCCCAGGACGCGCCCGCCGTTGGTGACGAGCGTGCCGTCTGCGAGCTTTTTGGTGCCGGCATGGTAGATCTCCGCGGCGCTGCCGGGGAGCTGGCCGTCCACAAGACCGCTGATGGGCAGGCCCTTCCGGTAGCTCTTGGGGTAGCCTCCGGAGGCCAGGACCAGGCAGCAGCAGCTCTCGTCAGACCACTTCACGTCCACTTCTGCCAGACGCCCCGCCGTGACGGCCTCCATGATGGTGAGCAGGTCGGTCTTTAGCAGCGGGAGCACGACCTGGGTCTCCGGGTCGCCGAAGCGGCAGTTGTACTCGATGACCTTCGGGCCGGACTTGGTGAGCATCAGCCCGAAGTAAAGGCAGCCCCTGAACGGTCGACCTTCCGCGTTCATGGCCCGCACGGTGGGCAGGAAAATCTTCTCCATGCACTCGGCGGCCACTTCGGGGGTGTAGTACGGGTTGGGGGCTATAGTGCCCATGCCGCCGGTGTTGAGGCCCCGGTCGCCGTCCAGCGCGCGCTTGTGATCCATGCTGGACACCATCGGCACCAGAGTGTTCCCGTCCGTGAAGCTCAGCACGCTGACCTCGGGGCCTTCCAGGTACTCCTCGATAACCACGCGCGCGCCGCTCTCGCCAAAGGCGCGGTCGAGCATGGCGCTCTTCACGGCCTCAACGGCCTCCTCGCGCGTCATGGCCACCACCACGCCCTTGCCGAGCGCCAGGCCGTCGGCCTTGACCACGACGGGCAGGGGCGCGCTCTCAACGTATTTGAGCGCAGCAGACGCGTCGTCAAAGACCTCGTAGGCGGCGGTGGGTATGCCGTACTTCTTCATGAGGTTTTTGGCAAAGACCTTGCTGCCCTCTATCACAGCCGCGCGCTTTTCCGGCCCGAAGCAGGGTATGCCCGCGGCCTCCAGCGCGTCCACCATGCCGAGGCAGAGCGGGTCGTCCGGCGTGACCACGGCGTAGTCTATCTCGTGCTCCCTGGCATAGGACACGGCGCCGTCTATATCCGTCGCGGCCACACCGGCGCAGATTGCGTCCTCAGAGATCCCGCCGTTGCCGGGCAGGACATGTATTTCTCCGGCCCTGGGGCTTTTTTTGAGCGCCCGCACAATAGCGTGCTCCCGCCCGCCGGAACCTATAACGAGTAATTTCATTTTTATCCCTCCATGGTGGATAGGCTTTATATGCCGCCGCACCGGCGGCGGGGATTTCCGGGGATGCAGCCCCCGGCCCTGCCGGGACGCTTTCTTTTGTCTTGTCAAAAGAAAGCGTCCCAGACCCCGAAAGGAAAATCGCTGTTTGGCTGGCACATGTCTGTGCGAAATGGTGCACCGTAGTTTGAGTTCCAACTGACTTTATAGGCTGGAATCCCGAAACTTCCTTACGCCCCAGCCACCGAGACCGTGCGTTGGCTTCGCCGGCACTCCGTTGGCAATAATCCCGCCCAGCGGCGGGCGCGCAAGCGCCCAAACCGCGGAAAGAGACGTCAGCACGTATACCACTTAGTGCCGGCAACCTTGACGATTCCGACTGTGGAAATACGGGCGTTTTCACGTTCCCGATTGCACCAAAGCGGCTTTCCTTTCGGGGTCTGGGGGGCTTTCTTTGGCCAAGACCAAAGAAAGCCTCCCAGTTGCCCTAGGGGGCGCAGCCCCCGAACCTCATTATCAGTGATGAAACAGCCTTATCCCGGTAAACGCCATTACCATGCCGTATTTATCGGCGGTCTCAATCACGTTATCGTCGCGGATGCTGCCGCCGGGCTGGGCCACGTACTTTACGCCGCTCTTCGCCGCGCGCTCTATGTTGTCGCCGAAGGGGAAGAAGGCGTCCGAGCCCAGCGAGACGCCGGTGAACTTGGCGAGGAAGTCCCGCTTCTCGTTCTCGGTGAGCTCCTCGGCGATGAAGCGGTCTATCTCGTTGTCCCGCTCGGCGCGCTTGAGGCCGGCGTCAAACTTCAGCTCGAGCACCTTCGGGTGGCGGCGCAGGTGCCAGATATCGGCCTTGTCGCCCGCCAGGCGGGTGCAGTGTATGCGGCTCTGCTGGCCGGCCCCGACGCCGATGGTCTGGCCGTCCTGAGTGTAGCAGACGGAGTTCGACTGCGTGTATTTGAGCGTGATGAGCGCAAGGAGCAGATCGTCCACCGCACTCTCGGGCAGGGTCTTGTTCTCGGTGACGATATTCGCAAGGCACTCGCGGGTGATGGGCAGGGAGTTATACCCCTGCTCGAAGCGGATGCCGAAGATGTCGCGCTGCTCTATGGGCTTCGGCTCATAGTCGGGGTCAATTTTCACGACGTTGTAGCTGCCCTTGCGCTTGGTGCGGAGTATCTCCAGAGCCTCGGGAGTGTAGCCGGGAGCGATGATGCCGTCCGACACCTCGGGGACCAGCAGGCGCGCAGTCTCGGCGTCGCAGGTATCGCTGAGCGCGGCCCAGTCGCCGTAGGAGCAGAGCCTGTCCGCGCCGCGGGCGCGGGCGTAGGCGGCGGCGATGGGCGAGAGGTCGCCCTCGGCGAAGAACACGCGCCTGTCCTCGTCGGACAGCGGGCTCGCAATGGCCGCGCCCGCCGGGGACACGTGCTTGAAGCTGGCCGCCGCCGTCTTGCCGGTGGCGCGCTTGAGCGCGCGCACGAGCTGCCAGGAGTTGAGCGCGTCCATGAAGTTGATGTAGCCGGGACGTCCGTTCATGACCTCGACGGGCAGTTCGCCGCCGTCTGCCATGAATATGCGCGCCGGCTTCTGGTTCGGATTGCAGCCGTACTTGAGCTCGAGTTCCTTCATTTACGCTTCCTCCCCGTACTTGTTGATTATAGCCTCTTTCCCATCCACGCAAACATAGAGCGAGACGCGGTTGTCCTCGTTGAGTGAGGCCCAGAGCTTGTCCGCAAGTGCGGCGGCAGAGAGCTCGGGGACTTCTACGGGCACGGGCTCGCCGCTGAAGCTGGGCAGAGGGGAGCCGAAGCCCTCATAGGTGCTGATAAAGTGTCCCAGGCCGGGGACGGCCTTCTCATACTCGAAGAAGAAGCGCTGGCAGGGCTCGCCCACGCCTGGCGTGGCCTTGAGTATGGAGAGCTTGTAGCTCTTGTCGGGGTTGAGCAGGCCGGAGATGCGCGGCGTCCAGTTGGGCTCGTCCGGCTCAAAGGTGCGCATGCGCAGAGACGCGGCAAAGGTCCTGCCTATGGACATGTTGTCGCGCAGGGTGTCGGTCTGGTCGCCGTTGGTGACGATAAGCCCCCGGCCCACGCGGCGCACGGGGTGGTATATTATGAGGCTGGGGTCGGTCATCCTGCTCTCGTCATAGGCGCGGGTGCGGATGCCGTCGGCAGTCTTTTCAAAGACGCGGTTGCGGCTGTTGGCGCTCCTGCCCATGATGAAGTACGCCACGGCGCTCTTGCCCGAGGGCGTTGCGCCCAGCATTATGCCGCGCCCCGGGTAGGGACGCTCATTGAGGTATGCGAAAAGATCGGTCAATTCACTTGCTCCCTTCCAGCTTTGCCGCGACGGCTTCCGCCGCCTCGGGCAGTATTATCCACTCCGCCTGTTCCATCACGCGGCGCTGCAAGACCTCGGGTGTGTCCCCGGGCAGGACCTCAACCGCGCGCTGGGCGATTATCTCTCCGCCGTCGGGAATCTCGTTCACGAAGTGCACCGTCGCGCCCGTGACCTTCACGCCGCGCCCGAGCGCGGCCTCGTGCACGCGCAGCCCGTAATAGCCCGCGCCGCAGAAAGCCGGGATGAGGCTGGGGTGGATGTTGATTATCCGGCCCTCCCAGCGCCGTGTGAAGTCGGCGCTGAGTATGCGCAGGAACCCCGCCAGCACGATGAGGCCGACGCCCTCTTCATCCAAAAGCGCGTTTAATTCCGCCTCAAAATTGGTTTTAGCCACGTATTCGGAACGAATTCCGGCAGTTCTCCCACGCTCGAGCGCATAGGCTCCCGCGTTGCTGCTCACGACCAGCGCGAGCTTGACGTGCGGCATCCCGCCGCGCGCGGAGGCGTCTATCAGCGCCTGGAGGTTAGTCCCTCCGCCGGAGACGAGTACGGCCGTCCTCAGCATAGCTCGACCGCCCCGCCGGCGTTTTTGACTATCTCGCCGCAGACATAGGCGTCCGCCGCGCCGTTTTCAGCCAGGGCCTCGAGGACGGCGTCCGCGTCCTCCCTGTCCACCACGGCGCACATGCCCACGCCCATGTTGAAGGTGTTGTACATGTCCCGCTCGGGGATGCCGCCCTCGCGGGCAAGTATATCGAATATCGGCGGGGTCTTCAGCGCGGCCTTTTCAATGCGCGCGCAAAGCCCCTCGGGGATGGAGCGGGGGACGTTCTCGTAGAAGCCGCCGCCGGTTATGTGGCTGAGCGCCCTCACGCGCGCGGCCTTCAGCATTGCCAGCACGGGCTTGACGTAGATGCGCGTCGGCGTGAGCAGCGTCTCGCCGAGGGTGCAGCCGAGCTCGTCATAGCGCTTCGTGAGCGCGCCGTTCTCCACGTCGAACACGCGGCGCACGAGGGAGAAGCCGTTGGAGTGCACGCCCGAGGACGGAATTGCTATAACCGCGTCGCCGGGGACCATGGCGGTGTTGTCGAGTATCCTGGCCTTGTCTACGATGCCGACGGCGAAACCGGCCAGGTCGTACTCGTCCTCGGGATAGAAGCCGGGCATCTCGGCGGTCTCGCCGCCGATGAGCGCCGCGCCGGACTGCACGCAGCCCTCGGCCACGCCGGAGACGATGTCCGCTATGCGCTCGGGCACGTTCTTGCCGCAGGCGATGTAGTCAAGGAAGAAGAGCGGCTGCGCGCCGGAACAGATGACGTCGTTGACGCACATGGCCACGCAGTCTATGCCCACGGTGTCATGCTTGTCCATGAGGAAGGCTATTTTCAGCTTGGTGCCCACGCCGTCGGTGCCGGAGACCAGCACGGGCTCGGCCATACCGGACAGGTCGGGCTGGAACAGCCCGCCGAAGCCGCCCAGGCCGCCGAGGACGCCGGGGGTGTTCGTGCGCTGCACGTGCTTTTTCATGAGCTCCACGGCCTTGTACCCGGCGGTGATGTCCACACCGGCGGCGCGGTAGCTCGCGCTCTCGCTTATCACTTAGGCATCCTCCTTCTCACGCTCGCTGAGCTTCTGCTCAAAGCGGCTCTTGGCGGCACTCCTCGGTATCTCGCAGGGGTACTCGCCGGTGAAGCAGGCCGCGCAGAAGTTGAGGTGCGCGTTGTCGGCCAGCTTGTGTACGTTGTCGCAGCTCAGGTAGCCGATGGAGTCCACGCCGATGATGTCGCGTATCTCCTCGATGCTGTGCTGAGCGGCGATGAGGTTGTTGCGGCTGTCGATGTCCGTGCCGAAGTAGCAGGGGTAGAGGAAGGGCGGCGCGGAGAGGCGCACGTGCACTTCCTTTGCGCCCGCCTCGCGCAGCAGCTCGACTATGCGGGCAATGGTGGTGCCGCGCACTATGCTGTCGTCCACCAGGATGACGCGCTTGTCGCGCACGGTGGAGGCGATGACGTTGAGCTTGATGCGCACGGCGTTCTCGCGGCGGGCCTGCCCGGGCTGGATGAACGTGCGGCCTATATACTTGTTCTTCACAAAGCCCACGCCGTAGGGGATGCCGCTCTGGCGGGCGTAGCCGAGCGCGGCGTCAAGGCCGGAATCCGGCACGCCGATGACCACATCCGCCTGCACGGGGTGCTCGAGCGCGAGGAATGCGCCCGCCCTCTGGCGCGCGGTGTGGACACAGCTGCCGTCGATGACGGAGTCCGGGCGCGCGAAGTATATGAACTCGAAAACACACTCCGCGCTCGGCCCGCCGCAGTGGCTGCGGTCGGACTCTATGCCGTCGCGGGTGATGGTGACTATCTCGCCGGGCTCCACATCGCGCAGGAACTTCGCGCCGATGGAGTCCAGGGCGCAGCTCTCGCTGGCGACTGCCCAGCCGTCTTCGAGCTCGCCGATGCAAAGCGGGCGGAAGCCGAAGGGGTCGCGCGCGGCTATGAGCTTGCGGGGCGACATGACCGCGAGGGAGTAAGCGCCCTTGAGGCTGTCCATGGCGGAACATACGGCCTCCTCGATGGAGCCGGTGCGCAGCCGCTCGCGCGTTATGACGTAGCTGATGACCTCGCTGTCCGAGGTGCTGGAGAATATGGCGCCGTTGAGCTCCAGCTGGGTGCGCAGCTCGCTGGCGTTGGTGAGGTTGCCGTTGTGCGCCAGGGCCATGCCGCCCTTGATGTGGCGGATGACTATGGGCTGGGCGTTCTCGCGGGTGCGGCCGCCGGTGGTGCCGTAGCGGCAGTGGCCGATGGCCATCTGGCCGGCGGGCAGCTTGCGCATGACGTCCTCGGTGAACACCTCGTTGACCAGGCCGACGTCCTTGTACCCGGTGATGACGCCGTCGTCGTTGACGGCGATGCCGCAGCTCTCCTGGCCGCGGTGCTGCAGCGCGTAGAGCGCGCGGTAGGTCATGGGCACGACGTCCTCGCCCGAGCGGGTAATGACGCCGAACACGCCGCACTCCTCGTGCAGCTTGTCAAAGATAAGGTCTCTCTCCATGTGAATCACTCGCCGATTATGCGGCGCATAACCTCCTGATAGGCGTCCTCTACGCCGCCCATGTCGCGGCGGAAGCGGTCCTTGTCCAGCTTCTCGTGGGTCTCGACGTCCCAGAAGCGGCAGGTGTCGGGGCTGATCTCGTCGGCGAGGACGATGGTGCCGTCGGCGAGCCTGCCGAACTCGAGCTTGAAGTCCACCAGCTCTATGCCGTGCTGGAGCAGGAAGGCCTTGAGCACCTCGTTTATCTTGAAGGAGTAGGCCTTGATGGTGTCTATCTCCTCGGCGGTGGCAAGCTTGAGGGCGAGGGCGTGGTAACTGTTCATGAGCGGGTCGCCGAGCTCGTCGTTCTTGTAGGAGAACTCGATGGTGGGCTGGTCGAACACGATGCCCTCCTCCACGCCGTAGCGCTTGGCAAAGCTGCCGGCGGAGATGTTGCGGATGATAACCTCGAGGGGCACTATGCTCACGCGCTTGACCAGCGTATCGCGCTCGCTGAGCTCTTCAACGAAGTGGGTGGGGATGCCCTCGTCCATGAGGAGGCGCATGAGGCGGTTGGTAAGGCGGTTGTTTATAACGCCCTTGCCCATGATGGTGCCGCGCTTTTCGCCGTTGAAGGCGGTGGCGTCGTCCTTGTAGGAGACTATGCACAGGGCGGGGTCGTCGGTGGCGTAGACCTTCTTGGCCTTGCCCTCATACATCTGTTCGCGCTTTTCCATTTCTATACCCTCCATTAAATTAAGAATTGAGCTTTTCCTGCAGCGCCGCGTCCTTTGCGAGCGTGGCGGCGGTCATATCTTCTCTCATTTTGTCCAGCTTCGCGGCGAGCCCTTCGTCGGCCGCGGAGAGGATCTCGGCGGCGAGCAGCGCCGCGTTCTGCGCCCCGTCGATGGCGACGGTGGCCACGGGGATGCCGCTGGGCATCTGCACCGTGCTCAAAAGCGCGTCCAGGCCGTCGAGCGTGCTGCTCTTGACCGGGATGCCGATGACCGGCAGAGTGGTATTGGCGGCGATGGCCCCGGCCAGATGCGCGGCTTTGCCCGCGGCGGCAATGATGACGCCGAAGCCGTTTTTCCGCGCGTTCACGGCGAACTCGCGCGCCTGCTCGGGCGTGCGGTGGGCGCTCATGACCCGTGCCTCGACGGTGATGCCCAGCTCCCTGAGCTGCCTGACGGCCTTCTCCACTACCGGCCAGTCGCTGTCGCTGCCCATGATGACGGCAACCTTTTTCTCTTGCATGCTCTCTCCTCCGAAAAAATATGTCAAGGCCACGGCTTACAGCCGTGACCTTGCAATTAGCACGTTATTCTGCATACTCTCCGCCCATGAAAAGGGCGCTGTTCGGGAAGAAAAGGGCGCACTTATCCCCCTGCCCAAGCGCTCGCAGCCGGGTCATGCGCACCGCCCTCCTTTGTAGAGTATACATAGATTTTACCGTCTTCGGCCGAAAAACACAACACGTTTTGCCGCATACGCAAATTTTCGGATACTTTCACAACTTTGTCCCCCCGCGCCGCGCGGTTTATGCCGAATTTCACCGCGCCGCCCTCAGGTTCGCAGACTGCACCCCGTACAAATACGGGCTTGCATTTTTTCCCGCGGCCTGCTATAATGCTGCCGAAGCGAATATCAGTCCTCGCACACCACCGGGTGTGCGGTCAACGGGCATCCAAAACCCCGCCGTAGGTACGGCGCGCACAGTCGCGCTATAAGGCAGGGTTTTGGGTGCCCGTTTCCATTTAAGCCTTGGAAAGGAGCATAAACGAATGAAAATCAAACCCTTTGCCGTCGAGGAGTGGATGAACGCCTACGAGACGGGCGCGAAGTACAACATCGCGGAGACCTGCGTGGACTCCGTCTCCATAGACGAGCTGTTCGAGCTCTGCGGCGAGGATAAGGACGCCTTCTGGCGCGGCTTCTCCTCCCGGCGCATGACCTACGGCGACATAGAGGGCGCGCCGGAGTTCAAGCGCGGCATCTGCAGGCTGTACAGGACCGTCAAGCCGGAGGAGATAGTCACCACGCACGGCGCCTCGGGAGCCAACCATCACCTGTTCTACTCCCTCCTCGAGCCCGGCGACCGCGTTATCAGCATTGTGCCCAGCTATCAGCAGCTCTACTCCATCCCCGAGAGCTACGGCGCACAGCTGCATCTGCTGCATCTGGAGGCCGGGAACGGGTACCAGCCCGACCTCGAACAGTTGCGCGCCCTCGCCGTCCCGGGCACCAGGCTCATCTGCCTGAGCAACCCAAACAACCCCACCGGCGCGCTTATGGGCCCGGACACGCTCCGGGAGATAGTGGAGATCGCCGGGAACGCCGGGGCCTACGTCCTCTGCGACGAGGTCTACCGCCATCTGACACAGGACGACGGGTGGAGCGAGTCCATCGTCGACCTGTACGACAAGGGCATATCTGTCAGCAGCATGTCCAAGGTCTTCTCCCTCGCCGGGCTGCGCCTGGGCTGGATCGCCACCCACGACGCCGCGCTGGTGAAGGACCTGCTCTCCCACCGCGACTACAACCTCATAAGCTGCGGCATGTTCGACGAGGCCCTGGCCGCCGTGGCGCTCGCCCACAGCGACAGGCTGCTCGCACGCAGCCGCGGCATAGTCCGCCGCAACCTCGCGCTCCTCTCCGCCTGGGTGGACTCACAGCCGCACATTAGCTTTGTGCGCCCGCAGGCGGGCACCACGGCGCTGGTGGCTTACGACTTCGACATGCCGTCGGTAGAATTCTGCACGCGGCTCTACCGTGAGACCGGCGCTTTCGTCACGCCGGGCGACTGCTTCGACGAGCCGAAATGCTTCCGCATCGGCTATGCCAGCGACACGGACACCCTGGAGGCCGGGCTGAATGCAATGGCGGATTTTATCAGCAAACTTGAAAAGGAAGGTGCGTAACAATGTCAAAAATCAGGATTCTCAGTGCCGCTGATGTGGAAAAGCTCTTCACCGTGGACATGGCCCTCGCCGCCGTGGAGGACGCCTACGTACAGAAGAGCGACGGCAGCGGCAGTGTCTGGCCGATGGTGTTCCACGACTTTGAGACCGGCGTTGCCGACCTGGACATCAAGTCCGGCGACCTGGGTGCGAAGCAGATTTTCGGGCTTAAACTCGTCTCCTGGTTCGGCACGAACGAGGCCAGGGGGCTGCCCGAACTATTCGGCACCGTGCTGCTCTGCGACCGCGCCACCGGCGCGCCGGTGGCCCTCATGAACGCGGGCCCCATCACCGGGCTGCGCACAGGCGCAGCCGCGGCCGTGGGCGCCAAATACCTGGCCCGCCCCGATTCCCGCAGCCTGCTCATGGTCGGCTGCGGAGCTCAGAGCCCATACATGGTCGCCGCGGCGCTGTACGTCCTGCCCGGCATCGAGCGCGTCACCCTCGTAAACCCGCACAACCCGGCCAGGGCCGCCGCCCGTCTGCCCGGTATGGCGGACAAGGTCGCCGCCCTGCTCGCCGGCTGCGGCGTGAAGCGCGAGTACACGTTCCTGAGCTCGGAGGACACGGAGTCCGCCGTGCGCGGCAGCGACGTCATCCTCACCGCCACTCCCGCGCGCGAGCCGATGATAAGGAACGCCTGGGTACAGCCCGGCACCCACTTCAGCTGCATAGGCGCGGACATGTCCGGCAAGCAGGAGCTGGACACTGATATCCTCCGCGCGGCGCGGGTCTTCGGTGACGACGCCGGGCAGTGCTTCGCCGTCGGCGAGTGCGAGATCCCGCACCGCGAGGGCGCCCTTGACGCGCTGGCAGCCGAGATAGGCGACGTCATCCTCGGCAAGGCCGCCGGCCGCGTATCCCCGTCCGACGTCACGGTCTTCGACTCCACCGGCATCGCCCTGCAGGATCTCGCCAGCGGCGCGGTCATACTCGACCGCGCCTGCGAGCTGGGCGAGGGAATAGTGGTGGAGTTGTGAGGGGCTGGTTTTGTTAAGCCTCCTGAGGGATTTCTTTTGGTCTTGGCCAAAAGAAACCCCTCAGACTCTAAAGAAAA
>OLRU01001364.1_pt1 | contig 21570 bp, 14 predicted proteins | sample 1672961 | NCBI WGS metagenome assembly OLRU01 (sample SAMEA3136741, study PRJEB25190) | human gut metagenome | biome: human gut; feature: human-associated habitat; material: faeces | place: Austria | collected 2013
TGTCATAGTTACAATCTATAACTTTTCGGAGGGGACATTTTAGTTTTGACACACCCCCTTCTTTCAGTCTACTTTTCTACTTTATTTTTCTTCTCCATAGGTAGCAATTATACCCTTTTTCGAATCTTCTATAAAAGATAGAATATAATCAATTTCGGGACTTGGCTCCACCACTTCTTTAATACGAAGCACTGCATTTTCGAGACTAGTACCCGACTGATATATTTGTCGATAAGCCAAAGCGATATTCTCGATAGTAGCCTCACCGAATCCTCGCCGTCTAAGAATAAATGCATTTATTCCCTTGTATGTAATGGGATTATGTGCAGCTAAAACATACGGAGGTATATCTTTACCCGTACGGCAACCGCTTTTCACCAAAGTCCAGCTACCTACCCGACAGCGCTCTTTCACGATTACACGTCCGGCGAGAATTGCTTTACTATGAATATGACACTCTCCCGAGAGGTCGCAATCGATACCTAAAATGCAATCGTCGTCCACACGGCAGTCGTGTCCGATACGTGTTCCTTTCAACAGACAAATTCTATTTCCAATGACAGTTTCTCCTTCGGGAGTCGTAGCTCTATTGATGATAACATATTCTCGAATCATATTATCGTCCCCGATAGACAACCGGGTAGCATCGCCTTTATAATGGAAATCCTGCGGCTCGGCGCCCAAAATAGCACCTTAAAAAACCCGATTGTTTTTTCCCATGACAGTTCCCGCCAAAACACTGGCGTATGGATATATCACACAATTGTCTCCAATGACAACATCTTTATCGATATAAGCAAAGGGGTGAATCGTCACATTGTTCCCAATCACCGCTTTGGAATCGACGTACGCTAACGGACTAATCATAGTATATTATTTTTAATTTTCACTTCGTATTTTCCTCTATTTCCCGACCTCCGCCTAAGGCATGATACAAACTGACGACAGCGACCATGCATTGATACGAATCGGAAATCTGGGACAACTGGGCATTCAACAACGACTGTTGAGCCGTAAGGACTTCGAGATAGGTCGAAGTACCCAGCTTCATCAACGACTCGGTAGCTTCAACAGCTCTTTCCAAAGAAGCAACCTGCCGATTTCTATTTACAAGAGTTTCCTTTGTCGTTTGAATTTGATAAAGAGCATTGCTTACCTCTTTTCCTGCATTAAGGATTGTCTGTTGGAAATTAATAGCAGCCATCTTCTGCTGAGCTTTGGCAGCTTTCAGATTCGCGACATTACTGCCATGATTGAATATCGGTTGTACCAACGATGCAGCCGCAGACAGCAACACTTTTCCGGGATTAACGATCATGCTCCCGGCAGAGTTGGTCCATCCGGCAGATCCCGAAATTACCAAGTTGGGATAAAAGGCAGACCGCGCTATATTCGTAGTATAATATGCCGCAGCCAACGAGAGCTCTGCCGACCGTACATCGGGACGATTGGAAAGTAATTGAACCGGGACTCCCACTTGTAACATTTCGGGGAGTTTCTGGTCTTCAAACGTTCCTCTCTCGATCGATTGGGGCGCTTGATAAAGCAATGTGGACAAACTGTTTTCCGCTTCTCTTATCTGTTGCCGCAAAGCCGGTATCGAAGCCGCAATCATATAGCTATTCGCTTCACTTTGCGCTACCGCAGCTTCATTTGTCATGCCTCCAATCTTCATCGCTTTTATCGTCTCCACGCTCTTTTCCCACAACAAAGCGGTCTCTTCCGTAACAGCTAGCTGCTTATCGAGCATCAACAAGGTGTAATAACCATTAGCTATGGTAGCGATAATCTGTGTACGAACCGCTTGTTCATACGCTTCGCTTTGCATTAATACAGCTTTTGCATTGCGTTTTGAATTCAGCACTCTTCCAAATATATCGATCTCCCAACTTGCCGTAACCGGCGCATTGTAAGTCCATGAGGCTTTGCTACCATCGAAACTACTTACACCGCCTTGCGGAGTCAAATTCAACGTTGGCAAAAACGCCAAGCGAGCGGCATTGAAACTAGCCTGAGCCGCTTCTACTTGCAACATGGCACTTTGCAGATCGCTATTTTTTTCTAATCCAATGCGTATGAGATTCTGCAATATCGTGTCGGTAAAGACTTCTTCCCACGGCAAATTCCCCATATTCAAGGAATCTGCCGCAAGGGTATCGCCTGCCGCGACAGTATCTCGGAACAAGCCTTCTACATCGACATCGGGTCGATGATATTTATTATATATGTGGCAGCTATTAAACATAGTGAGCATAGCTAAACCACACACGGTATATAAAAGAATTCGTTTCATATATTCTCTGTTTTATAGAGTTACCTCAAATTTATTTGGAATATTGTTCAATCTCCGAAATAACCTCCGAATTATCAAGATCGTTCCATTTAAGAGGTTTAATCTTTTCTTGAATAATCTGGAAGACAACGAACAAAGCCGGAACAATAAATATCTGACATATCATACCGATGAGCATACCTCCCACGGCTCCGGCTCCCAGAGTGCCGTTACCGTTAGCACCTACTCCACTGGCAAACATCATAGGCAACAAACCGATAACCATCGCCAATGACGTCATCAAGATAGGACGCAGACGGGCTGCCGCTCCATCGATGGCCGCATTGATAATAGGCATACCCGTACGACGACGATCCAACGCAAACTCTACGATAAGAATCGCATTCTTCGCCAACAAACCGATAAGCATAATCAAAGCGATTTGCAAATAGATATTATTCTCGACTCCCATCATCAATGCAAATATAAAGCTACCGGCCAATCCAAACGGTATCGAGAGGATTACCGAAAGCGGCAAAATGTAACTTTCGTATTGAGCACTTAACAACAAGTAAACAAATACCAAGCACAACATAAAGATAATAGCTGTCGTACCACTGCTCGAACCCTGCTCTTCACGGGTCATACCCGAGAACTCATATCCATAACCTACCGGCAATGTTTCGGCAGCGACTTCCTCGATAGCTTTAATAGCTTCACCAGAACTATATCCGTCGGCCGGATTACCGTTAATAGTCATAGCCGTAAACATATTGAAACGCTTGATATTATCGGGACCATATACCTTTTTCAAGGTAATGAAATTGGTAATCGGAGCCATCTCTGAACCATTACGAATTTTTATGTTGTTCAGACTTTCGGGATTGGCCCGAGCACTCGGTTCTGCTTGTATCATGACACGGTACAATTTACCGAAACGGTTAAAGTTAGAAGAGTACATACCTCCCAAATAACCTTGTAGAGCCGCCAGCACATCGCTCGGGCTAATACCGGCCTGTTTACATTTGGCGACATCGACATCGACCATATACTGCGGGAACGAAGGATTAAATGTCGTCGAGGCCATCGCTATCTCCGGTCGCTTCATCAGCTCAGCTAAGAAATTTTGAGCGACTTCATAAAAATGATCCAGCGAACCACCGGTCTTGTCCTGCAAGTTCAACTCGAAACCATTACTGATACTGTACCCCGGAATCATAGGCGGAGCAAAACACAATACACGGGCATCCTTTATTTCCGTAGCGAACTTCATATAAAGAGTCCCGATTACAGAATTGGCATCCATACCTTTTCCGGTACGTTCGTCCCAATCTTTCAATTTCACGATAAAAGAGCCATAGGTATTCCCTTGTCCACCGATAAAACTGAATCCTAAAATTTGTGTACGACTTTTTACTGCCGGATGAGTAGCGATAATACTATCTACCTCCATAAGAATTTTCTCCGTACGTTCCTGAGAAGTTCCCGGCTGCAAATCGGCTGTAATCATTATCGTACCTGTATCTTCATTCGGGACAAGTCCCGTAGGAGTGATGTTCATTAAAATAACCAAGACAATAACTCCTACGATAACTCCCGCAAACGAAAGTTTTTTATGATGGACAAAATGGGTAACCCCATTTTTATATTTGGAGAGCATCGTGTTGTATGCTGCATTAAACGCTATATGAAAACGATCGATAAACGATGTTTTTTTATTTCCATGTCCGTCTTTATTGTGAGGTTTCAATAAAATAGCACACAAAGCCGGACTCAGCGTCAATGCGTTGATCGCCGAGAAACCAATGGCAAATGCCATCGTGAGACCGAACTGCCGATAGAATGTTCCCGAAGTTCCCGGCATGAAACTTACCGGAATAAACACCGACATCATCACCAACGTAATCGAAATGATAGCGCCAGAAAGCTCGCGCATGGCATCGATAGATGCTTTACGGGGTGACTTATATCCTTGATCCAACTTAGCATGGACTCCCTCGACGACCACTATGGCATCATCGACCACAATCGCAATGGCAAGAACCAATGCACAAAGAGTCAACAAGTTCAAACTAAATCCCATCAAATACAAGGCAAAGAACGTACCGATCAACGACACCGGAATAGCGATAGCGGGAATCAACGTCGAACGAAAATCTTGCAAGAAGACATACACTACAAAGAACACCAAAATAAAGGCTTCGATAAGGGTCTTGATTACCTCGTGAATCGAAGCAAACAGGAAGTCGTTAGCATTCAAAGTCGTTTCGATTTCCATTCCGGGGGGAAGGTCTTTCTTTATATCTTCCAACAAATTTGTAATATCGCCGATAATTGCAGTGGCATTGGATCCGGCAGCCTGATAGACCATCGCACTTACCGCATTATGCCCGTTCTGGAAGTTTTTAAACCCATAGGTCAACCGACCTAATTCAATATCGGCAACATCTTTCAAGTACAAAATTTGCCCATCGTCGTTTGCTCGTATCACCATATTACCAAACTCCTCAGGGGTTTGCAAACGGCCTTTATAGGTCAAAACGTATTGGAACGATTGATTTCCCTGATCTCCGAACTGACCGGGAGCGGCTTCGATATTCTGCTCAGCCAAAATACCTGCAATATCCGCCGGCATCAAACCATATTGCGCCATAACATCAGGTTTCAACCAAATACGCATAGAATAGTCTGTCGCCATAACATCGGCAGCACCGACACCAGATACACGCTGAATTAAGGGGAGGACATTAATTTTTGCATAATTTTCAAGGAACTCCAAACTGTACCGGTCATCTGGACTGAACAGAGAGAATACCATCAACATACTCGTCTGACGTTTTTCGGTAATCACACCCACCCGCGTTACTTCTGCCGGCAACAGATTTTGAGCCTTAGCGACCCTGTTCTGCACATTCACGGCAGCCATATCGGGATCGGTTCCTTGCTTAAAATATACGTTGATCGACGCCGATCCTGTATTGGTTGCCGTAGAAGTCATGTATAGCATGTTTTCCACACCATTTATGGACTCTTCCAACGGAGCTATAACACTATTCAATATGGTTTGAGCGTTAGCTCCTGTATAAGTTGTCGAAACTTGTATAGTAGGAGGAGCAATATCTGGATATTGCGTAATCGGTAAAAATACAAGTCCTATAACACCCAGTATGACCATAAAAATGGAAATAACGGTCGATAATACCGGGCGGTTGATAAATCTATCTAACTTCATAATCTTTTATCTATTTGAAGTTCTTGTTATTGATTATTTTGCGAACCAGCTGCTTTAATAGTCATGCCGTCCTTCAAAGTATTGACACCTTCTGTCACGATACGATCCCCGGCTTTCAATCCCGAAGTTACCATATACTCTTTTCCGTTGTCGATCGATGCAATGGTTATTTCGGTAGAAGTCACCGTAGAGTCGTCATTTAAAACATAAACAAATTTCTTATCTTGAATTTCGTAAGTAGCTTTTTGCGGAACCAAAATAGCATGGTCGTTTTTCATAGGAATCATGATAACTCCCGAACCTCCGCTACGCAACAACCTATTCGGATTTTCAAAAGTAGCACGCATATTCGAGGAGCCTGTCTGTGTATCTATAATTCCACTGACCGTTTCGATCCGCCCCTTCAACGGGTATATACTACCATCGGAAAGTTTCAACGATACAGTCGGAAGTTTTTGCAAAAAATTCTCAGCACCGTATTGTGCCACCAATTCCAAAATTTGCCGCTCGGTCATCGAAAAGTAAACATACATCTCGGAATTATCCGAAACAGTGGTAAGCGGAGTGGCCGAAGACGGCGACACCAAACTCCCCACACGGAAAGGAATCTCCCCCACTACTCCATCGAGCGGACTGATAACTCGCGTATAGGAATCGTTATTACGGGCATTTACCAATTGGGCTTCCGCCTGAGCCAACTGGGCCTTAGCCGAAGCATAAGAGTTTTCGGCCATTTGCAAATCATATTCGCTGATGATATCTCGTCTCTGCAACTCCCGTTTGTTTTCTGCCGTAAGGCGAGCGGTTTCGGTACTGGCTTTCGCTACCTCTACATTAGTCTCGGCGACTTTCAATGCAGCTTTGTACGGGACTGTATCGATAACGAAAAGAACTTGACCTTTTCTTACGACAGACCCCTCATCGACTCTCAAATCTGTAATAAAGCCACTAACATTCGGACGTATCTCAATATCCCGCTTACCCTTAATTGCAGCAGGGTAATTGCTATACCACTCCATCGAATCGGGCTGTAATGTCATTACGGCATATTCGCGAACCATTCCGCCTCCATTCTGGGCATTTTTTCCTCCACAGGAAAATAAAAAAATACAAAGCATCGCACCTGCGATAGGCTGAATAAAATTTTTAGTCAATTTCATAAGCAACAAAAATTATTTTCAACGTTGATATTCCAAGTCGAGTTAAAATTTTATATTAAAAATTATTAAACACAACTTATTGATAAATTTAATCAATACCTACATAAAACCTTTATAACCCCTATAAACAGGGATTTTTCAAACACATTTCGAATGCTACAAATTTAGGCATAAACTCTGTATAATAGCTGGAAAGAATGAAAAAATAAAATAAATAAAAATTATATCCTTCATTCTATTACAAATTCTCTTTCAGAGATTTTATTTCGGCTGCAAATATAAATCCATCTTTACATACAAATGAGTCCTTTTATCCCCCTATTCAGGTCTATTTTTCTCATTCAAGATTATTTACAAGACAATTAGACTATTTTTGCTCCGAAAAAATAAAAATATTTATGACCATTCACATAACCGATATTCCCAACGAGAGCTTCAATCATTACAAACATGTTTTACATGTCGATAACGAGTTCGCTTTGATAGAGATTAATAAAGATAATATCTCGGATTTATCAAAATTCAACTATCCTTACAAAGCAGAAGCATTCACATTATGTATTGTCTTGAAAGGTTGGGTTAAAGGGAAAATAAATTCCATAGAGTATAACGCAATCGCTCCTTGCGTAATCAGCATTTATCCCAATCAAATTTTACAACACGATAGTAACAGCGAAGATTTTTATATCATTTGCATTGCTTTTACCAAAAACTTCGCCAGCAATATCGCATCGTATTCCAAAAATGAAATTTTATTATTAAGGTTCCCCCGGCAGGACAATATATCTCATCATTTATCTCAGGAAACTTTAACTGCATTATTGGACTATTGTGCTTACATAAAAAAGATAATAGCCGATACTGATAATCCTTTCCGAATAAAATCGATACAACACCTTACCGTAGCACTTTTCTATTCGACAGTTTGGAAACAAATAAGTTCTTACAAAAAAAACGAAAAGACAAGAGCCGACTATATTACCTACGAATTCTTAGATTTGGTAGAAAAAAAATTCAAAAAATATAGACAGTTGAATTTCTATGCCGACAAGCTATGTATTACAGCCAAATATTTATCTACAACCGTAAAAAATAATAGCGGCATATCGGCTAGCGAATGGATAAAGAGGTATGTCATTTTGGAGGCTCAAAGATTACTCAAAAATTCAAGTATGACGATTCAGCAAATCAGCAATGAACTGAACTTTCCCTCACAAACTTTTTCCAGTAAATATTTTAAACATCAAATCGGATTATCACCCAAAGAATATCGAAAGAGCTGATTCCCCTTGTAAAACTTTTATTTTTAAAGAAATGTTTTTCTTAACATAAGAGATGAGATAAATTTGCTACATTTGTACTCGATACGCTTACAAATTAAAAGTTATTTAATTTTGGGAATACAAATTAAACAGATAAACCACTAAATAGTATACTTATGTCAAAAGTTTCAAAAGAAGATGCCTTAAAATATCACAGTGAAGGTAAAGCTGGAAAAATAGAAGTAATTCCTACCAAACCTTATAGTACACAACGAGACCTATCCCTAGCCTATACTCCGGGAGTAGCAGAACCGTGTCTTGAAATAGAACAAGATGCAGAAAAGGCGTATGAATACACGGCCAAAGGTAATTTGGTAGCAGTCATTTCCAATGGGACGGCTGTATTGGGTTTAGGCGACATCGGTGCTTTGGCCGGAAAGCCCGTCATGGAAGGGAAAGGCTTGCTATTCAAGATATTCGCAGGTATCGACGTATTCGATATTGAGGTCAATGAAAAAGACCCTGACAAATTTATTGCCGCAGTAAAAGCCATATCCCCCACTTTCGGAGGTATAAATTTGGAAGATATAAAAGCTCCCGAGTGTTTCGAAATAGAAACCCGATTAAAAGAGGAACTAAATATCCCCGTTATGCACGACGATCAGCACGGGACAGCGATTATTTCCGGGGCCGGACTTTTAAATGCTCTCGATATACAAGGGAAAAAAATAGAAGAGGCGAAACTCGTCGTTAACGGCGCCGGAGCCGCAGCCAGTTCTTGTACGAAATTATACATGGGATTGGGCATTAAAAAAGAGAACATCGTCATGGTGGACAGCAAAGGGGGCATCAGCACCAGCCGCACCGATTTGTCACCGGCAAAAAAGCAATTCGCCACCGAACGAACCGATATAAAGACCTTAGCCGATGCCATGCGCGGAGCGGATATTTTTCTGGGACTTTCCGTGGCCGATGTCTTGACAACAGAAATGGTACAATCCATGAATGAAAAGCCCATCGTATTCGCATTGGCCAATCCTAATCCCGAAATATCTTACGATAAAGCAATGGCTTCTCGCAAAGATTTGATATTCGCTACCGGTCGGTCGGACTATCCCAACCAAATAAATAATGTATTGGGATTCCCTTACATTTTCAGAGGAGCTCTCGATGTTCGCGCTACCGCCATTAACGAAGAGATGAAACTGGCCGCTACGTATGCCATTGCCAAACTAACCAAAGAACCTGTACCCGATGTTGTCAACTCGGCCTATGGAATAAAGAGACTTTCGTTCGGTCCCGAATATATTATCCCCAAAGCTCTCGACCCCAGACTATTGACCGCAGTAGCCCCCGCAGTCGCCAAAGCAGCGATGGACTCTGGTGTCGCCCAGCATCACATCACCGACTGGGATGCCTACAATGACCGGCTGAAAAAGCTGATGGGATATGACAACAAGATGTTACGGGAATTTACCGAAATGGCCCGCAAAGAGCCCAAACGTGTCGTGTTTGCCGAAGCCAATCATGCCAATATGTTACAAGCGGCTTCTACGGCAATGAAAGAGGGTATTTGCAAACCTATTTTATTAGGGAACGATGAGTTAATAGGGAAGCTGGCAGAGTCCATAGGTGTAGATTTATCGGGCATGCAAATTATCAATTTGAGGCATCCGAACGAAGAAGACCGCCGTATCCGCTACGCACAGCTTCTTACAGAAAAGAGACAACGCGAGGGCATGACCTACGCCGAAGCTCATGAAAAGATGTTCGACCGCAATTACTTCGGTATGATGATGGTCGAAGCCGGAGAAGCCGATGCCTTCATCACAGGCACATACTCCAAGTATGCAGAGACTATACAGATTGCGAAAGAGGTTATCGGTATACGCGAAGGATACAAACATTTCGGAGCCATGCACATCATGAACACCAAGTGCGGGACTTATTTCCTCGCCGATACACTCATCAATCGGAAACCGACTACCGAAACATTAATCGACATTGCAAAATTGTCCTATGACTCTGTAAGGTTTTTTGCCAAAGATCCTGTTATCGCTATGGTATCCTATTCTAACTTCGGGTCGGATAATCAAGGAAGTCCCCTAAGAGTACACGAAGCCATTAAAATTTTACACGAACAATATCCCGAAATCATCATCGACGGAGAAATGCAAATGAACTTTGCCCTCAATAATAAACTCCGAGACAAATCGTATCCGTTCAACAAGCTGAAAGGGCGAGAAGTAAATACGATTGTTTTCCCGAATTTAAGTTCGGCGAACTCGGCTTATAAAATGATGCTGGAAATGGGTGTGGCAGAGTCTATCGGCCCGATACAAATGGGATTGAACAAACCTATTCACTTCACCGATATTGCCAGTTCGACGAGAGATATTGTCAACCTAACGACTGTCGCAGTTCTCGATGCCATTGTTCAGGAGCGTAGAAACAAACAATAAAAAAATGCACATCGTTTATTTCAGCCCAACGGGTGGAACCCGAAAGGCTGCCTATATCATCGGCAAAGAGATAGACCCTCAGGCTACGGAAATAGATATTACCGACCATACACGGCAACAGAACTCTTACGATCTAAATGGGGAAGACACCCTATTAGTGGCTGTTCCTGTGTATGGAGGGAGAGTTCCTTCCGTAGCCATAGATCGACTGAAACGTATAACCGGGCATAACACCCCGGCTATACTCGTGGTCGTCTACGGGAATCGGGATTACGACGATGCTTTACTTGAATTAAAGACAACGATAGAATCGAACGGATTTCAAACCGTTGCTTGTATCGCCTGTATTGCCGAGCATTCTATCATGAGGGTTTATGCCAAAGGTCGTCCGGATTGACGATGAAACGATCTTAAAGAATTTTTCAGAACAAATCAAAACTAAATTGGTGCAACTGAAAAATGGAGAGAGTTTCACAGAAATACAAGTGAAAGGAAATGCTGATTATAAAATATATAACGGAGTACCCCTGAAACCTCGTGCCGGTAAAAAATGCACACAGTGCGGGAAATGCGCGGCATTATGCCCCACCAACGCTATTCCCCAAGAGAATCCCCGAATGACGGACGAAAGCAAATGTATCTCTTGCATGAGATGTATCGCCTTCTGTCCTCAAAATGCGAGAAAAATAAATCCACTGAAATTATTTCTATCTATTCGGGCTTTCAAGGAAAAATGCGAAACAAGAAAAGAACCGGAACTATTTATATAACAAGACAACAACGCTGATTAAACGACAAATACAGGATTATTTTCGCTCGAATGTTCGGGCGAGAAGTGGAAGCCCTCTGCCGAGAAAGAACAAATATCGTCGGGGTGAGATATTTTGTTTTTTAGGATATAACGAGTCATCGCCCCTCTCATCATTTTCGCATATATCACGATTGTCTTAAACCCGTCGCCTTTATATACTTTAAATTCGGGAGTGATTACTCGTACCCTTTTATTTATTCGAGACCAATCGAACGATTGCTGGATTTCACGGCTTGCCAAATTGACCAATATTCCACCAGCCTCTTTTGTATCGTCAATCAATTTATCGGTTAAAAGCGGCTTCCAATATTCCGAAACAGGAATACCCATCGAAGGCAATTCAACAGCATATTCCATGCGGTAGGGTTTTATTACATCGAGCGGCCGAGTCAGTCCGTAACAAGCCGATGCCATACGCAAATGATTCTGAGCATATTCAAAATCGGCCTCGGTAAAATCGGCTGGCGAAATGTAACGAAAGACAATACCGGTATAGGCCAAAAGAGCCGGTAATCCATGCACATCGGGCGAATGAAATACATTATATCTCTCTTTCGTCTGCAAGGCCAAATTACGATTTATCCCCAGCATACCCGACAGTTCTTCGACCGAATAACCAGCCATTTCCATCGCTATATGCTCGGCCTCACTTTTATATAACGGAACGGTAACAAAAGGGACAGTAGTTCTACTACTCCCTACCATCGTTTTTGCCGGAGACAACAAAATCAACATAACTCAATCAATTAAACCGTTTCTGCAACTCGTCATACGAGATGATAATAAAAACTGATTTGCCTTCGGGCGTATAAGCCGGTGTTTTCAAAGATAACAAATCATCGACCATAGACGACATTTCTTCCTGAGAAAGAGACTGTCCCACCGGTACAGCAGCAGTCTCGGCCAAAGTCCAAGCCATACGCTTTTGCAACGAGGCCTTTGCATCATGTTCTTTCTCCGAAGCAGTTACAAGCATTTGCCCAATAAGGTCTCGTACATCTATCCCTTCTATACCGGCCGGTATCGCATTGATAGAATAACTATTCTGCCCCATATCGGCTAAATCGAATCCAAGCGCTATCAATTCTTCCCAGATTCCATGTAAAATTTCTGATTGAGAGACTGTCAATTGCATGATTTCGGGGAACAAAACACGTTGCGAAGCCATTTCGCGAGAGGATATTCCCGCCACAAAACGCTCAAACAAAATTATGCCATGAGCCCGATGTTGATCTATCACCATTAACCCCTCAGCCGAAGGAGTCATAATGTATTTCCCTTTCAACTGCAACACAGTCCTACCGCTTTGATTCAGTTTCGACTCAAACTCAGGAAAAACCGATTGTTCCCCTTCACTAGAAAAATTGGAAACATATCCATCAGAGAAATCCAATTTAGACGGAAAATCGTTGTCTGAATCGGGCTGAACGGTCGAACCTTCTTTTGTATTGTTAAAGCTGCTATAAAGCTGCTGCCAATCATAGTTCGGTCTCTTCACAGAAGAACCGCCACCTCCTGCTCGAAAAGGATTATACGTCGTATCCACATGAACCGTAGGGGGAAGAACATGTGTACCCGGCTTCGATGTTGGAATTTCCGGTGCATCTTCCATATCGAAATCGATAGAGGGAGCCGTACTGAATTTTCCCAATGCTTCCTTTACAGACGCAGAAAGAATTTGCCAGATGGGCTGCTCGTTCTCAAATTTTATTTCGGTCTTAGTCGGGTGGATATTCACATCAATCGTCTCGGGATCGACCGTAAGATTGATAAAGTAATTGGGCATTTCACCGACCGGTATCAAATGTTCGTAACAAATCGTCACCGCTTTATGAAAATATGGGTGGCGCATATACCGGCCATTTACAAAAAAATATTGTAGTGCTCCTCTTTTGCGAGCAGCTTCGGGACGCCCCACATAACCCGAAATCTTCACCAAAGACGTTTCCGTTCCCAAAGAAAGTAACTGCTGATTAAGACTCTTACCAAAGAGAGCCACAATACGCTGCCTCAAATTGGTCGCCGGCAAATTATACAGTTCCGAGTCATTATGGACGAGAATAAAACTAATCTGGGTATTAATCAATGCCATACGCTCAAACTCATTGAGTATATTACTCAACTCCACCTGATTGGACTTAAGGAACTTACGTCGTGCAGGGACATTAAAAAAGATATTTTTTACCGCAAAATTACTCCCCACAGGAGTAGAAATCACCTCCTGCCCTTCACATTGGGAAGCCGACATACGTATACAGGTGCCTATCTCATCGTCGACTCTGCGCGTACGAAGCTCTATCTGCGAAATAGCGGCGATAGAAGCCAATGCTTCTCCTCGAAACCCCATCGTACGTAGCGAGAACAAATCGTCGGCCGAACGAATTTTAGAAGTCGAATGGCGTTCGAAGGCTAACCGGGCATCGGTCGGAGACATTCCTTTGCCATCGTCTATCACCTGAATAAGAGTACGTCCTGCATCTTTCAAAATAATCTGAATAGACGTAGCTCCCGCATCGACAGCATTCTCCACCAATTCTTTAATTACCGAGGCCGGACGTTGTATCACTTCTCCAGCTGCAATTTGATTAGCCACAGAATCGGGCAATAAATGTATGATATCACTCATAATTCGACCAAATCTTAATGATTGAAGCGATGTTTTTTCTCTTCAACAACTTCTATTTTCACTTCTGGTTTTCGAAATATGTCTTCGGGGCTTACCGGCCTCAAATCACTATACCATTTATAGGCCGGTAAATATAGCTGCTCGGGCTTTATCAAGTCCAACGGCGTCATGCTTCCCTGCGGTTGAGGCCAAATAATTATCTTCTCCATCTGCTGATTTTTCAAGTACATTCTCAAAAATCCGCTTTCGGCTTTATTCAGCCCTGTCAATGTCGAATCCCGTTCCTGAGGATAGAAAATCGTTTGAGCATTGCCGTTTACATCTATTTGACGTAACTGCCCTTGCTCAAACCATGCTTTCAACTCCTTACCGGAAACCTGATCATAAAAAACAGAATCTTTATGCTGTGCAGCAAAAGCAGACCCGGGAATCAAGGCCCAATCGACCGTACTGTCATTTATGTGTATACGAATCGTATCTCCGGTTATCTGATAATTTTCATTCCAAATGATAGGGAGTTTATACATGTGAAGAAGCGAATCTACCGACGTAAACTCCATAGAATCACAAACTCCCTGCGCATCTATCCTAAAAAATCTCACACCATGATAGGCCTGCAAAAGACGGGTGGAATCGGGCAATACCAAGTGAGATTTAAGAGTATCGGCATGCAAATACAACGTATCGCCTCGCGAAAACTCCAACAAGCGTGCCGAATCTGTCGCAAACGAATACTCGGTTCTTTCATTGTAAAAACCATATTGTCCTTCCATAATCACCGAACGAATGGAGTCGTTGAGCACCATATTACCGAACACTTCGCCGAATCCCGATCTCCTATCGTAAAAAATCGTATCTCCCGTAAGGCTCTGTCCTTTCGACGTAACCAAAGAACGATCCAAAAGCATCGATTTATCAGTTTCGGTATTATACCAACCCGCCGACGAATAAATGACATTACTATCCGACACAATAGTCGAAGGCCCCACAATATCGGCAATCTTAGTCTGCGTATTATATTCGAGCGTATCGGAATATAATGTATATTTTTCATTCACCAACTGCACATCGAAATTGAAAACCGACTGTTTGGTATCGGGGGAATATTGACCATATACAGAAGTCAATTCATTCTGAGAATCGACCAATTTACCCCCATCGAAATAATAGCCGATATTCGGAATCATCTCATAATTCAAACTATCGGTAAACAAAGTTACATCTCTGTTTTCCATGCGCACATTATTCCGCAGTCGAGCTATCTGCTCATCTCCACGATAATATAACACATCTCCATAAATAAACAGAGTATCGCCCTGCTCCATGCGAACATTACTAAATGCATCGAGTGAGTTGTCTTTTTCATAAAAATATGCACTGTCGCAGTACATATACATACTATCTTTCCGAAAGACAACATTTCCCCTCAATACTCGATAATCGGCACTCTGCTCCTTATCGAAAGTAAGTTCGTCACTATTCACCAAGTACACTTTATCGGGATCGTCCTGTTTAGGAAGTTTTTTTTCGGGAGTGCCCGATGCCGCCCACATACCAAGAGTAAGCAGGCATAAAATACCAACCAGTATTTTATGCCTTCTCTTTTCATCTCTTATTCTTTTTTGATGCCCCATTGGAGTCGATCTTATTTCTTTATCCAACCGTCATACTTAAATTCGCAGTTTCGCCAACCTTCTTTTATGCGGATATATGTCTCGCTCTGCTTCTTAGCCAACCACTCATTCAATATATCGGTCTTCTTCTTTTCCTCTACAATGGCTTTTAAGGTTTGATAATCATCAGACATATTGGCTTTATGTCCATCTATTCTGTTTTTCAGCTTTACGATTGCAACCACCTCTTTATTTTTACGTTCGTCGGTCATGACAAACGGTTTCGAAATTTCGCCCACCTTCAAATCGGCAACCACCTTAGCCACATCTTGGGGCAATTGTCCCATCTCGAACTTAGAATTTCCGGTTTGAGGGTTTACCATAAGTCCCTTGTTATTGCGAGTATCCTTGTCTTGCGAAACATATTGGGTTATTTCATCGAACGATATTTTCTTATCTATCAAATCTACCCTCAACGAATCGAGACGAACCAAAGCATCGGATATATCTTTCTCGGAAACGTGCGGACGAAGTAGTATATGCCGAACATTTATACGGTCGCCTCTCTTCTCTATCAACTGTATAATATGGTAACCATATTCGGTCTCCACAATTTTAGAAACCTTCTTCGGGTCATTCAAGTTAAACGCGACATTGGCAAACTCCGGCACCAAATTGCTTTTGCTCACGAAGCCCATTTCTCCTCCCATCATGGCAGATCCCCGATCTTCGGAATAAAGAACCGCAAGAGTAGAGAAATCTCGCTCGCCTTTATTTACTTGTTCGCTGAAATCACGCAATCGAGCTTTCACATTATCTATTTCCTGCTGCGGAACCTTAGGATTCAAAGTAATAATTTGGACTTCTACCTGCATGGGAATATAAGGAATACTGTCGGCCGGCAATTGATTATAAAACTTACGCACCTCGGCCGGTGTGGTTTTTACATCTTTTACCAAATTTCGTTGTACTTCCTGTACGGTTCCCTGATCACGAATAACATTCGCCAACTCCTCACGAATTTCGGTTACCGGCTTTTTAAAATATTCTTCCATTTTTTCCTTCGACCCGATATTAGCGATCAGATAATTGATACGAGCCTCTACTTGTTGAAAAACAGTAGCATCAGGAACAGTAATCGTATCCAGTTTCGCCTGATGCAGAAAAAGTTTCTGCACGGCAAGCTGCTCGGGTATTACACAATAAGGATCGCCATCGATACGTTGTCCGTCGTATTGCATTTGTCGATATTGCTCTTCAACCTCAGACTTATAAATAGCTTCATCTCCTATTATCCATACAACCTCATCGATAACATTGTCATCGGAAAAAGCCGGCAAAGACACCGCCATAAAGAAAAATAAAAGCCAATCAGTAACTTTACGCATAATTCAATTATTTTATACTCTCTTTTTCAATAGATTTCTCACCTTTATACAACCACTTTATATCACCCGACTTCTCGGCATCCCGATACAGATTTTCTTCCAACTCCCGATCAAAGTTCAACCGATTGCTATTTGTCAAAATTTCCTGAATTTGAGCCCGAGCAAAATCATAAGGCATTTCTTCTCCCGGCAAACGATATTCTGTAATATTCAGTAAATACCAATATCCGTTTTTATTAAATTCCAACTTATGATATGTCTTTAAAAAGGATTCAGCATCTCCAAACTCGTATGGAATATTATTGACGATTTCTTCAAACGGTATCCACTTGTCATAAAAGTAGTCATAGATCACCGCATTTTTCAAAGCATATTTCTCGATCTTTTCTACTCCATCGGGATTTGTAGAACAATACCATTTTTTCAACTGTCCAAGATTGGGCGTATTCTCCGGTACTTTAAGAAACAACCCTTTCAAGATGGCTTCATGCAAACGAAACATTTCTGAGTTTCGCTCATAATAATCCAGCATTTCTTGTTCATCAAAAGACTTCGTCACCCGTTCATTAAGCAATCTCTTACGATATTCGAATATGACTAAATCTCGTCGGTATTTCTCAACCAATGCATCAATACGTCCTATATCGGGAATATTCTTTTGTGCCATTCGATATAGTAATACATCACAAATCCATCGACGGATATACTTGTCGGCAAAATCGGTACTATCAGCGCGCGAAAGTCCCTCTGGCATGGCATCGGCAAGCTCTTGACGCGATAGTATTTCATCGCCCACTTGTACCAATGAATTTTCATCGCTCTGTAACCCACTTCGGCATGCCGTAAAAAGGCATGCCGAAAATGCTGTGCATAATACTATTATCGAGACTTTATACATCTATATTACCTACATAAATATCCGCTAAATTACGACTAAATAATGGCAACTACGGCCTATTAACTGTTTTTAGGACATCTTCATAGATTTCTACCGGATATTTTTTATTGAGTTTCTTCACCCAAACTTTTTCAAGGTAAGTTTGGTAATCAGCCGTCACTTGTCCTCTCACATCGGTATACGCTTCCGGCATCTTCTTCAATAGTTTACCAGACACAAAAGCTATCGGCAACTTCTCATCGGCTTTCACCGGAGCTCCCTTAAATACCAATTCGTCAATTTTTTCATTATCTCCCTCAACAAACAAACCTCGTTCCACTTTTACTCTTGTTAAAGAGTCGGTATTGAACTCTCGATTCAACACGACGATTACAGAATCGTCATCGAGTTCTTTAATCCGGTTCTTTATGCCATCGGCGGTAGCCGCATCACAGCATTGAATCAAAAATCCTTTATAATGAGGTTTATCCCATTTGTATTTTTTCCTATTTTTCTTGAAAAACTTCTGCAAGCCCTCGGTATCTTTCGATGCTTTTTCCCAAACTTCCCTATTGCTGATTTCAAATAGCAACATGCCGTCTCGATATTCATTCATCAAATTGCGAAAATCGGGATACTTATCTTCCAAATGAGCCTTCTCGAAATCTAATATTTCCATATCGGCCATATAACCAATCATAGTCGAAATATAATCGGGTGCATTGACCGTCACATCTCGGCCTTTGGACAAAAACGAGGCAAAATCGGCCACTGAATATGAATGGTTCTCAAACGAGAATAAAACACTTTGGTCATTATGAATAGCCGCTATATAAGATGAATCGACTTTACCTAAATCGCCAGCCAATTTTATCAACTTCGCCCGCTGCGATTTTTCCAAAAAAAAGCCATAATCATTTTTCAATTTAGCCACCATCGCATTACGAGCCATGCTACCTCTTTCGTCTCGTGCCATCATTCGCGTAATCTCCGAGCGCATTTGTTCAAAGGGCTTAATATCCCGCCGGTCCATTAACTTAATGATATGCCAGCCATAAGGAGATAATACAGGCTCTGTAATATCTCCTTTATTTTTAAGAGCAAATGCAGCATCCTCGAACTCTTTTACAAATTGTCCACTACTCACCCACGGTAATTCTCCACCTCGTACGGCAGAAGCCTTATCCTCCGACCGCTCCTTTGCCATCGTAGCAAAATCGGCTCCCGACTTCAATTCTTCATAAATGGCTCGTATCTCGGATTCCTTCTGCGCTTTTACTTCATCAGAAACACCACGAGGCACCAATATCATGATATGGGAAAATAGAAACTCTCCCGGATTGGGACGACGACTATGTACTTTTATAATGTGATATCCGAACTGGGTTTCCACTATATCGGAAACTTCTCCCGCTTGTAATGCGAAAGCAGCCTTCTCAAAAGGATAAACCGTACGTCCGCCTCTAATAAATCCCAAATATCCCTTATTCTGCCTCGATCCGTCTTCACTGAATTTCTCCGCCAACAGTCCAAAGTCTTCACCCGCCTTGATTTCAGCCAATACCGATTCGGCTTTTTTCTTTGCCTCGGCTCGGTCCTCAGGAGTCCGAGCATTCAATCCTATGAGAATATGGCTTACCTCCACATCTTCTTTCATTCGGTCATAAGCCTCATGTGCCAAACGATCATCAACAGAAGCATCGATCAAATAGGGTTTAGCCAACTCTTCTCTATACCCCGCCAATTCATTTTTAAATGCCGAAGTCGTATCAATCCCCATAGCTTCGGCCTCGGCAACTTTCAACTTGTAGTTCTTAAATAGTGTAACGTATTCATCGAGAGATTTATGATCGATTTGTTGCTGGCTGTTCTTATTATAGATATACTCAAATTCCGATTTGTGAATATCTTTATTATTCACTCTCATAATAACAGGGTCGACATCGGTAGCCCACCCTCCAAACCAAGAATTTCCGGCAAGCAAAGCCGCTAAGAGCCATTTGTTTTTCATTGTGTTATGCACTACATTTTATTGAGACTTGATAGTCCCGAGTTATCAACAAAAATAATACACTATTTTAACGCTTCAAATATAAGAAAATTATATCGTAATCACTAAAATAGTGTATTCTTCCCAAAAATAAAAATCCACCTTCCTTATCGGAAAAGTTATCCTCTACTATAATTCGGAGCCTCGCTAGTTATCGACACATCATGAGGGTGACTTTCGGCTACACCAGCATTGGTAATACGAGTAAACTTAGCATCATGTAAAGCCTCTATATCCTTAGCTCCACAATATCCCATTCCGGCACGCAAACCGCCGACCATCTGATAAACTACTTCATATAAAGATCCTTTAAAGGGAACACGAGCCGCAATTCCCTCGGGAACCAATTTTTTAGTATCAGTCTCATTAGCCTGGAAATAACGGTCTTTCGAACCTTTCTCCATCGCTTCGAGAGATCCCATACCCCGATATGACTTATACTTACGTCCATTGAATATGATCGTTTCTCCCGGCGATTCTTGAACACCAGCCAGCATACCGCCCAACATAACCGAGTAAGCCCCAGCAGCCAATGCTTTTACAATATCACCCGAATAACGAATTCCACCATCGGCAATCAATGGCACACCTGTTCCTTTCAATGCTTTCGCCACGTCATAAACGGCAGATAATTGAGGAACCCCGACACCGGCAATCACCCGGGTCGTACAAATGGAACCGGGACCTATACCTACTTTCACTCCGTCGGCTCCGGCTTCCACCAAAAATTTAGCAGCTTCACCCGTCGCAATATTTCCCACAACGACATCGATATCGGGATATTTTGCTTTTATATCTTTCAATACACCGATTACGCCCTTAGAATGTCCATGCGCCGTATCTATAACGATAGCATCGACTCCGGCTTCTACCAACGCATCCACACGAGTCATCGAATCGGCCGTAACACCGACCCCCGCAGCCACACGCAGCCGACCTAATTTATCTTTACAAGCAAACGGTTTATCTTTGGCTTTCGTTATATCCTTATAAGTAACCAACCCTACCAAATGGCCGTCTTTATCGACAACCGGGAGCTTCTCTATCTTGTGCCTTTGAAGAATATCCGCAGCCTGTTGCAAATCGGCGGATTGTGAAGTCGTCACTAAATTGTCTTTGGTCATTACCTCGTCTACCAATCTTTCCAAATCGCGTTCAAAACGCAAGTCCCGATTCGTTACAATACCCACCAAAAGATTTTTATCGTCCACTACGGGAATCCCTCCTATATGGTATTCACTCATCATAGACAACGCTTCGCGCACCGTCGACCCGCACTTGATCGTCACAGGGTCATAAATCATTCCATTTTCAGCTCGTTTAACAGCATGAACTTGACGGGCCTGAGCCTCGATACTCATATTTTTATGAATGACTCCAATTCCTCCTTCACGAGCGATAGCAATAGCCAATTGCGCCTCGGTTACCGTATCCATGGCTGCCGAAACTAATGGAATATTTAATCGGATATTGCGTGAAAACTGCGTCGACAACTCGACATTACGAGGAAGGACTTCGGAGTAAGCGGGGATTAACAAAACATCGTCAAAAGTTAATCCGTCCATCACCACTTTTTCTGCAACAAATGACATAATGGGGTTCATTAGAATTTTATTGCATGCAAAGATAATTATTTTTCGGCAAGCTATTATCTATACATGAAGATTTTTAAATTATTTATTTATCACCCCAAAAGCTAAAATAAAAAAGCGACAACCGATTATCGAAATGTCGCTTTTTTACTATTATTTCTCGGCTTTTAATTTCCCATCTCTGAAAGGAACTTGATACGTATCAAACGAATTTCTTCTTCGCTA
>OLRU01001377.1_pt1 | contig 21448 bp, 24 predicted proteins | sample 1672961 | NCBI WGS metagenome assembly OLRU01 (sample SAMEA3136741, study PRJEB25190) | human gut metagenome | biome: human gut; feature: human-associated habitat; material: faeces | place: Austria | collected 2013
ATGACTGGGATGACGATGACTGGGATGACGATGACTGGGATGACGATGACTGGGACGACGACTGGGATGACGACGACTGGGATGACGATGACTGGGACGACTGATTGAGGATTTAACGCTGAACGCTGCGGGAGCCTCCCGGCTCCCGCACGCCCTGCCTGTGTTTACCTCAATTTTACAAAGATTTCATCTCGATTTGGTGTCAAATAATGGCGGATATGATATCCTCAAAAAAATATGTGCCCATGCGGCGCTTATTCTTTCTGCAAGGGGATGGCTATGGTCGGAACAGCACAGGACATCGTAACTCTGGTGTACGCAGCAAAAGCGGACCCGAATGCCGCCGACGGACTGATAAAGCAGTACATGGGGTTTATACGCGCCGAGGCCCGCAAGCTCAGCTTCGGGGACGGCGAGGATGAGCTGAGCATAGCCATGCTAGCCTTCTATGAGGCGGCGCTCGGCTATGAAAAGAATCGCGGGGCGTTTCTCCAGTACGCGGCGAAGGTCATCCGCTCCCGCCTCATCGATTACCACCGCAGCGAGAGCCGCCACCGCGGCCACGCCTCCCTCAACGAGAGCGCCTCGGAGGACGGCGCGGAGCTGCTGGAGCTGCTGCCGGACACGCGCGACAGCATCGGCGAGGTAGATATGCGTGAGGCGGCGCAGGGTGAGATAGCCGAGTTCTCCCAGGTGCTCGCAAAGTTCGGCCTGAGCTTTTCGGATGTGGCGGACAACTGCCCCAAACAGGAGCGCACACTCCGCGCCTGCCTCGATGCGCTTAATTACGCCCGCTCCCAGCCGGAGCTGCTCTCCGCCGTGGAAAAGACGGGCCGGCTGCCCATAGGCGAGCTCGCGTCCGGCGCCGGCGTGGAGCGCAAGACGCTGGAGCGGCACCGCAAATACGTCGTCGCCATGCTGCTGGCCTTCACCAACGGCTTTGAGATTATCCGCGGACATCTGTGCAGGCTTGATAGCGGGAGGGACAAAAAGTGAAATATCTTATCCTGGAATCCCGCGCCGCCTATTGCGTCGCCCTGGGCGAGGACGGGCGCTGCGTCAAGTGCGCCAACATGCACTACCAGCCCGGCGACAGGGTGGACAACGTGATCGAATTGAAGATGCCCGCGCGTGAGCGCAGCCCGCGGCGGGCAGCGCGGATAATCTCCCTCTGCGCGGCCATGGCGGCCTGCCTCTGCCTGGCGTTCTTCGGCTGGTACCAGCCGAACTACGCGGCCTACGGTACCATGAGGCTCAGCATAAACCCGGACGTGGAGCTCACGCTCAGCCGCACCGAGCGCGTGCTGGAGGCCAACGCCCTGAACGCCGACGGCGAGGCCCTGCTGGAGGGCTTCGACTACTCCGGGATGTACGCCGCAGAGGCGGCGGACGCTCTCGTGGCCCGCTCCATAGAGGACGGCTGGCTGGCTGAAGGCGGGACGGTGACCGTATCTGTTGACGGCGGCAGCGGCGAGTGGCGCGACGAAACCCAGAGCGGCACCGCCGCCGGGCTCGAAGAGCACTACGGCACCTTCGCGGTGATACGCACCGGCGATGAGCCGCTGGTCACCATCCCCGTGCCTGCGGCCACACCGTCCCCCACACCGGCCCCCTCCCCCACTGCTGCCAGCACGCCCGCGCCCACCCAGAACATCGCTGACACGGACGATGATGACGACGGCCCGGACGATGACGGCGTCTGGGCCGACGACGGGGATGACGATGATTGGGATGATACGGACGATGATGATAACGACGTCTGGGATGATGACGATGACGACAGTGACGACGGCTGGGACGATTAAAGCGCGCCCGGAAATCTGGCTGTAAGCCGCGCGTCACGGCGCAGAAATGCCCCCGGTACAGGTTTCACCCCTGCACCGGGGGCAGCTGTATTCTGCTATCTCGCCCTACTTGAGCTTACTCACATCCTCCAGGTACAGCGACACCTCGCCGCACTTTGGGCAGATGGCAACCTTGGGCCGTCCCATCCGGCCGCCGAAGAGCTTGTTCTCGTCCGAGGAGAGGACGATGCCATAACCCCCGCCCTCCACCTTGACGGCGCAGCCCTCCTGCATGTCGCTGCCGCAGCGAATACACTTTCTCATTATTCCGGCCTCCCTGGCAGAGAATCGATCAATTCCTGCACCTCATTAAAGAATCTGGACAGATGATAGCCGTCTGCCACGGCGTGATGTATATTCATCGTGAGCGGCATAATCAGCCGGCCGCCCTCCTCCTCGTATTTGCCCCAGGTAACTACCGGGGCCAGGAACTTCCCCTCGTCGAACACGTGCATGTCGCAGTGCCTGTACCTGACCCAGGGCAGGCAGGATACGTCAAAGAAGTTCGGCGGCTGATCCGCAGCAACGCCGCGGAGCCCGGAGCGGCGCTCCAGGTCGCGCAGATAGCCGGCGTGGAACTCCTGGAGGTCCGGGGAAAAGCGCGTGACCGCCTTTGTGAAGTTCTCATCGTCACTGTGGAAGCAGGCGTAGCTGGGGGAGATAAAATCCCACTTTATCAGCCTGCCCTCCGCGTCCCAGCCGTACTTGAACTCGTCGTGGGCGTTTACGACTTTGGACACGGCCCAGATCATGGCCGGGTAAAACCGCAGCCCGTTTCGCTTTGCATACCCGGCCAGGGCCGTGACGTCGATATCCACGGTCAGGCTCATGACTATGCGCATCCTGTCCATGTAGAAGCTGAAGAGCTCGCCCCTGCTCCAGGTGTTTATATCTACTGTTTTGTAGTTCATATCCATTCTCCTTTGCATTTTCTCCGAAAAAATGCAAGGCCGCGGGATACAATCTCTGCTCCACACAAGTCCCGTCAGACCCTGCATGGAGCGCAGCCAAGGCCAATCTTCACAGTATCACCTCCACCCCCGGTATTATACGCGCGATTTTCAACTTTTCATCCAGCGCACGGACCGTCATTCCTTCAGCATGGCCAGCAGCGCCTCCATGTATTTCTCCGCCGCCTTTGAAAAGGAGCGGTACTTTTTCCACACGAAGTAGACGCTGACCTCCAGCCCGGGCTCCAGCGGACGGAAGCACAGCGGACTGTCGCCCGAGGTGTTTATAATCCCGTCCAGGCACAGCGCGCAGCCCATGCCCTCCTCCACCATGAGCGAGGCGTTGTAGAGCAGGCTGTAGGTCGCCGCCACGTTGAGCGTGTCCAGGCCGCGTCCCAGCCATGAGGAGAGCAGCGCGCCGGAAAACGCCTGGCGCGAAACAATGAGCGGCTGATCGACAAGATCCTCCGGGGTTATGGCGTCGCGTTCGGCCAGCGGCGAATCGCGCCGCACCAGCACGCCCCAGGTCTCCCGCACGGGCAGCTCTATGCAATCATACTTGGATATGTCCACCGTCTGCAGTAAAAGCCCGAAGTCTGTCAGCCCCTTGTCCAGGTCGTCGGTGACGTCCGCTCCGTCGCCGCTGGAGATGTGAAAGTGTACGTCCGGGTAACGCTCCTGCGTCCGCTGTGCGGCGCGGGTGAGCAGGCGCACGCCGTCCGTCTCCCCGGCCCCGATGTACACGTCGCCGGCGACGAACTGGTCGGAGAGGGTGATCTCATCCTCCGTGCGCTTCACCAGCGAGAGTATCTCCTCGGCCCGCTTGCGCAGGATTATGCCCTCGTCTGTCAGGGTGACCTTGCGCGAGCCGGACACGCCCCTGTCCAGCAGCTTCTTGCCCAACTCCTCCTCCAGGGCCTTTATCTGCGTGGAGAGCGTCGGCTGCGAGAGGTGCAGCGACTGCGCCGCGCGGGAGATGCTCTGCTCCCTCGCCACGGCCAGAAAATACTGTAATACGCGAAGCTCCATATGCGCCGGCCTCCTTAAAAGTTTCCGGCGCTATTATAGCATCGCAAGTGATAGTTTTCAACTATCGCTCGCAATCACATCTAAGTATTTGCTATTTACTCTCAGTGGGTGTAGCATAGTACCCGGTTAGGAAGAACAAGCGGCATTTCGCGTTAATTAAAAGGAGCGTTTACATATGACGATAATAGAAAACAAGACGATGGACGCCGAGCGCGCGCTCTACGGGAGCGACGGCGTGCTGGTGCGCGGCTGCGCCTTTGACGGCCCCGCGGACGGCGAGAGCGCCCTCAAGGAGAGCCGGGACGTGCAGGTCGAAAACAGCTTTTTCAACCTCCGCTACCCGTTCTGGCACGACCGTGGCCTCAGGATAAGCGGCTCAGAGCTGACGGACAAGTGCCGCGCCGCGCTCTGGTACAGCGAGGGCGTTGAGATAACGGACACGAAAATGCACGGCATCAAGGCCCTGCGCGAGTGCGCGGACGTCAAAATGCGCGGCTGCGACATTGTATCCCCGGAGTTCGGCTGGAGCGTGCGCGGCTGCGAGATGGAAAACTGCACGGCTGAGAGCGAGTACTTCATGATGCGCTCGAGGGACCTGCACTTCAAAGGCGTGAAGCTCAATGGCAAATACTCCTTCCAGTACATCGAAAACTCCGTCTTTGAAAACTGCGAGTTCGACACCAAGGACGCCTTCTGGCACGCGAAGAACGTCGTCGTGCGCGACAGCGTGGTTAAGGGCGAGTACCTGGCCTGGTACTGCGAGAACGTGACCTTCGAGCGCTGCCGCATCATCGGCACGCAGCCGCTGTGCTACTGCAAGGGGCTGAAGCTCATAGACTGCGAGATGATAAACACCGACCTCGCCTTTGAGAAGTCTGAGGTGGAGGCGACGGTGACAACGGCCATAGACAGCATCAAGAACCCCTACGCGGGACGAATTTCGGCCCCGGCGGCGGGCGAGATTATAATCGACGACCCCATGGCGCACTGCGAGCTGCACATTGCCGCCGAGCGGGTCTGTGCGTGAGGACATGGCTGTGGAGAAAGCGTCCGCGGGTCCCGGCCCGTACGGCAAGGGCAGGTGAGCGGCAGTGACTGACAGGGAAATACACGAGCACTACATGGTCCCCATGGAGATCATCCGCGAGTACGACAGCATGGTTCAGGCCGGCAGCTCTCAGCACAGGCAGTACGGCGAGGCGGATCTGCGCTGTATGAGCAGGATAATGAGTCTGCGCAGCATCGGCTTCAGCAGTGAGGAGACGCACACATATATGCGCCTGTGCACGGACCCCTGCCCCGCCAATACCACGGAGCTCTGCGCCATGCTGGAGCACAAGCGCCGGGAGACGCTGGAGGACATACACGGCATGGAGGAGACCATCAGCCGCCTGGATTATCTCTTGCGCGAGCTCAGATGCGCTGCGCCAGAGGCCGAAAAATAAATTGACGGGAGCAGCGGCCGTGACCGACCGCTGCTCCCGTCATTCCGCATTGCCTCTCACAGCGCGTTTTGCGTCTCTAATTATGCTCTCTTCGTATTACAATTCATAAATTATAGGTATTTTACATAGCTCCGGCCGTGGGATATAATTAGGGCATAAGACATGGGCCGGAGGCGGACGCCGTCTGCGGCCGGCAAAGTGAGGAGATACGGCAATGAAATACACGAAACTGGGCAATTCCGACCTGACCGTCTCGCGCGTCTGCATGGGCTGCATGGGCTTCGGCGACGCTGCCCACGGCCAGCACACCTGGACGGTGGACGAGGACATGACCCGCGAGATAATAAAGCACGGCCTCGACCTGGGGATAAACTTCTTTGACACCGCAATAGGCTACCAGAGCGGCACCAGCGAGCAGTACCTGGGCCGCGCGCTGCGCGACTTCACGAGCCGCGACAAGGTAGTCGTGGCCACCAAGTTCCTCCCGCTCACCAACGAGGAGGTAGAGCGCGGCGTCACCGCCCAGCAGCACATTGAGACCATGATAGACGCCAGTCTGCGCAACCTCGGCATGGACTACGTCGATCTGTACATCTACCACATGTGGGACTACCGCGTGCCTCTCCACGACATCATGGACGGCCTCAACCGTGTGGTGAAAGCCGGCAAGGCGCGGTATATAGGCATCTCCAACTGCTTTGCCTACCAGCTCGCCAAGGCCAACGCCCTGGCCGAGCACGAGGGCTTCGCCAAATTCGTCGCCGTCGAGAACCACTACAACCTCATCTTCCGCGAGGAGGAGCGCGAGATGGCAAAGCTCTGCGCCGAGGACAACATCGCCATGATGCCATATAGCTCCCTGGCAGGCGGACGTCTCAGCAAGCACCCCGGCGAGACGAGCAAGCGCCTCGTCGAGGACGATTACGCCCGGCTCAAATATGACGCCACGGCGCAGCAGGACGCCGTAATAATAAACCGCGTGGCCGAGATAGCGGACTCTCGCGGCGTGACGATGACCGAAGTATCTCTCGCGTGGCTGATGACGAAGGTGACGTCGCCCATCGCGGGCGCGACGAAGCTGCACCATGTGGACGGCCCTGCGAAGGCCGCGGAGCTCGAGCTGACGGCGGATGAGTGCGCCTATCTGGAGGAGCCCTACGTCCCGCACCGCCTGGTGGGCGTCATGGCGCAGAACACCCCCGCCGCTTCCGCTGAGCAGCACGTGTGGTCAACCGGGAACCAGAAGATATAAGGAGGAGATATATATGAATTACCGTGAAACAGACCCCGAATTTGCCGAGCGCTACGAACACTTCACCTTTGACGAGGTGTTCAACGAGCCCGGGCAGCAGCTCGACAGCGAGACGCGCCACATGGCGATACTGGCCACGCTGCTCGGCTGCCAAGGCCTCGACGAGTTCGCCGATGAGCTCGGCCGCGCCCTGGACGACGGGCTCACTCCCGTCATGGTCAAGGAAATTGTCTACCAGGCGGTGGACTACCTCGGCATGGGCCGTGTGCGCCCCTTCCTGGACAAGACAAACGAGGTGCTCTCGGCGCGCGGCGTCGCCCTGCCGCTTACCGGGCAGGCCACGACCACCATGTCCGACCGTTTGGAAAAGGGCGCCCAGGCCCAGGCCGACATTTTCGGTGCGCAGATGCTGGAGGCCTGGAAGGCCGGTCACATCAACCGCTGGCTCGCCGCCAACTGCTTCGGCGACTACTACACCCGCACGGGCCTTACGCTGGCCCAGCGCGAGATGATAACCTTCTGCTTTCTCGCCGCCCAGGGCGGCTGCGAACCGCAGCTCACGGCCCACGCCGGTGGCAACATGAACCTCGGCAACGACAAGGCTTTCCTCGTCCGCGTCGTCTCCCAGTGCCTGCCCTACATCGGCTATCCCCGCAGCCTCAACGCCATAACCTGCATAAACAAAGCCGCCGAGGGCTGAGTCATGGCCATTCTGCATGTACGATTTCTCTCTCAGGCCCTCAAGAGAACCGTCCCCTGCGTAGTCATTCTGCCCTCTGACAAGATAATGTCCTATGACCGCTTGCAGCGGGAAAAACGGCCGTTTAAAACTCTACTTTCGGTCGCATAGCCGTGCTTTCAGGTGCTCTGCAAATGTTTGAAGTCCCGCCGAAGCAAGTACCGGGCTGGTCGTTGTTTGACGAACACGCTGCGTTCGGAGATATAGCGCTCGCCGCCGAAACCGACAGAAATCCAAGGACGGCATTCAATCTAATGAAGGCGGCCACGAATGGCGAGCGCGCTTTCTGGCCAAAGCTCTACATGGCCTGCGGCGAACAGGACGCGCTGCTGCCTGTCAACCGCAGCCTGTGTGATTTCCTACGGCAAGGAGGTATGGACGTGACTTGGACCCAGACCTCCGGCGGGCACAACTGGGACTTCTGGCGCGCTCAGCTTAAAGAGGTGCTCGACTGGCTTCCTCTGGACGCGCCCTCTGCCGGCATCAATAGTGGAAACGTAATGGCAGTGTAGTTTTAATCCCCAGGTGAATTAAACTATCAAGCGCAACACTTTAGGGAAATAAAAGAGTTCATACAGAGCCCCAAGTGGTAGAATGGAGTAACCACACCGCCAAAGCACCAGGAGGGGACTGTATGAACTACCACCATCTTTCCATAGAAGAGCGCTCTTGTATACGAAAATATTACGTCGATGGCCTGAGCTACAGAGAGATCGCCAGGCTGCTCGGTCGGAACGTGAGCACGGTATCGCGGGAGATCCGCCGCAACTGTGTACGACATCCCCACCTACTACGAGGAAAAGCTGAAGGCTACCTGGTCACCTGAACAGATAGCCTGCACGCCGTGTGAGCTGAAGATGCCCAGCTGGAGGACTATTTACCGATGGATCTATGAGAAATACCTTGTAAACGGGAACCTGAAAGTTCTGCACCGCAAGGGGAAAAGCCATGGGAGCAGAGAAACGCGCGGGAAATACAGCAAGGGCAAGTCCATGCCGACCCGTACTGCGCACGGCAGGAAGGGACGGTTGAGAACCTCAGCGGCCTACTGAGGGAGTCCCAAGGGCAGAAACCTGTCCCATGTCGCTCCCGCCACGTTAAAACGAAACCTGGCGTTGATCAACGCCAGGCCTCGCAAAGCTCTTAACTTCCATTCTACCCAGGAGCTATGGGACTTTGAACCCTGCTCCTGCTGCACTTAGTTTGACAAATCACTCTCCTTTCCCGCTCTTACGCCCGGCGTTCGGGCGTGCGTGGGAAAGCCGCGCATTATGCTTCCTTGAAGGGGACATGCGCTGACTGTACGCTGGAGACATCTTTTGACAGGAAGCGAGTGTTGAAGATGTTTTCAGACAATCTCTCCGACCACATATTGCAAATCCTCAGCAGCAAGGAGCTCTCCTACGAGTCCGCCGCCGAGCTCTGCGACATGAGCCCGCGCCATCTGGGCAACATCGTGCGCCGGTGCACCGTACCCAGCGTCGCCATGCTGGAAAAGATATGCCGCGGCCTCAACGCAACGCCGAACGGGCTGCTCCTGCCCGGCCCGGCGCAGTCTGAACCTGGCCCGCGTCCGCTGCGGCTGCTGGCTGTGCAGGCGGTGCGCGGCATAAACGGCTTCATCTGCCGCCCGCTCTGTCCCGGCTGTGAAATAAGGTCGGAATACGAGCAGCCCAACCGCTGCGCTCTCTGCCAATTCCGGCCGGCTCCGGCTCCCGCACAGCCCTTCTCCTCCTGCCTGGCGGGGACTGAGCCTGTCCCCGCGCCGCCGCGCTCACATCGCCAGCAGCGGGATATAAGTAATAAATTGCCAGAATTTTCGTTGCCAACGGAGATTTTTTCATCTTCACCACCCGCACCGTATGTTGAAAACGCGGAAAAATTTTTGCGCTTCTTGACAGCTCAGGCCCATCGTGCTAGATTGCATACAACCTCTTCGGAAAGGAGCCGCGAACCATGTTCGGACGTTTTTTTGACAGTTTCAACACCCGCTTTGCCACCCGCGGCTCTCGCTCCGCGGTCAATGGTCATGCCCGCATGTACTCCTGCTCTGACTGCGCCTGCGCCGAAAACATGAACAGCCTGCTGAACCTGGACACCGTTATTGCGGTGTCCATTTTTGCTGCCCTGCGCCTTATAGTTATACGCCTTGTAAGCCTTATCAGCCTGATAGGCCTTATTATCGTACGCATTATTATCGGCGCACCCTCACAACGACCACGATTGGCAGCGGCATACTGATTTGGACGTATACTTCAAACCGGTTCCGGCCAACATGGCCGGGACCGGTTTTTTGTATAAACAGCTCTATTCACAGGAGGAAAAAGAAATGAAAAAGTTTTTTGCTCTCGCAATGGCCCTGGTAATGTGCCTCGGCCTCCTGGCCGGCTGCGGACAGGACTCCGGCGCCACCACCTCCGCTGCCCCCACCGACGGCGATGCCGCCGCGGAGAACACCGCTTCCGGCGAAAGCGCCAGCTTCAAGTTCGGCGGCGTCGGCCCCCTGACCGGCGACAACGCCATCTACGGCACCGCCGTTATGAACGGCATCCAGATCGCCGTCGATGAGGTCAACGCCGCCGGCGGCATCAACGGCTATCAGGTTGAGTTCAGCTTTGAGGACGACGTCTCCGACGGCGAGACCTCCATCAATGCCTACAACAAGCTGATGGACGACGGCATGCAGATCCTCATCGGCCCCGTCACCACCGGCCCCGCCATCAGCGTATCCACCGAGGTCTACAACGACCGCATTTTCGCCCTGACCCCAAGCGGCTCCTCCCCGGATATCGTCGCGGGCAAGGACAACATGTTCCAGATGTGCTTCTCCGACCCCAACCAGGGCTCCGGCGCGGCCACCTACATGGGCTCCAACATGCCTGACGCCAAGGTCGCCGTCATCTACCGCAACGACGACCAGTACTCCCAGGGCATCCGCGATACCTTCGTCGCCGAGGCCGAAAACCAGAACCTTGAGGTAGTCTACGAGGGCACCTTCACCGTAGACACCCAGGCCGATTTCTCCGTCCAGCTCACCGCTGCCCAGAGCGCCGGGGCCGACGTGATTTTCCTGCCCATCTACTACCAGCCCGCCTCCGTCATCCTCGCCCAGGCCGACGCCATGGGCTATGAGCCGACCTTCTTCGGCGTGGACGGCATGGACGGCATCCTGACCATGCCCAACTTCGACCTCAGCCTCGCCGAGGGCGTCATGGTCCTGACCCCCTTCTCCGCCGACGCCACCGATGAGAAGACCGTCAGCTTCGTCACCGAGTACAACAAGCGCTTCGGCGAGACCCCGAACCAGTTCGCCGCCGACGGCTACGACTGCGTCTATGCCCTCAAGCAGGCCCTCGAGGCCGCCGGGTGCACCCCCGACATGAGCACCGAGGACATCTGCAGCGCCATGATTGAGCAGTTCACCAGCATGACCTTTGACGGGCTGACCGGCACCGGCATGACCTGGTCCACCTCCGGCGAAGTCAGCAAGATGCCCCTGGCCGTTGTCATCCAGGACGGCGTTTACGTCTCCGCCGAGTAAAGGCAGGGGCGCCGCCCCGCAACCACCGCGCCCGGCTGCCGGACCGAACGGCAGCCGCGGCGCGTCTGCGGCGGCTGCGGAGACGGATGCGGATGCCCGTCCCGGCACCTGCCGCAGAACACCGGCTCAAGTAAAACGGAAATCGAGGTGTGTCTCTTTGGAATTTCTCGCGTATCTCATCAGCGGCATAAGCCTTGGCAGCGTCTACGCCATCATAGCCCTCGGCTACACCATGGTGTACGGCATAGCCAAGATGCTCAACTTTGCCCACGGCGATGTGATCATGGTGGGCGGATACATATCCCTGCTCGCCATGACGAACCTGGGCCTGCCCTGGCCGGTCGCGGTGCTGCTGGCCATGCTGGTCTGCACGGTACTGGGCGTCGTCATTGAGGGTCTGGCATACAGGCCGCTGCGCTCTGCGCCCAGCCTGGCCGTGCTCATCACGGCCATAGGCGTCAGCTACTTCCTGCAGAACGCGGCGCAGCTGCTGTGGGGGGCCAGCCCGCGGTCTTATACGCCCATCGTCTCCGGCTCGCTCAGCGTGGGCGGGCTGAGTGTCTCCTATGTGTCCCTGCTGACGATAGCCATGTGCATAATCATCATGGCCGCCCTGACCGCGTTCACCAGCAAGAGCAAGACCGGCAAGGCCATGCGCGCCTGCTCGGAGGACAAGGGCGCGGCCCAGCTGATGGGCATAAACGTAAACCGCACCATCTCGCTCACTTTTGCCATCGGCTCCGCGCTGGCGGCGGTCGCGGGCGTGCTGCTCTGCTCGTTCAACACCTCGCTCATGCCCACCACCGGCTCCATGCCCGGCATCAAGGCCTTCACCGCAGCGGTGTTCGGCGGCATCGGCTCCATCCCCGGCGCATTCCTGGGCGGGATACTGCTGGGCATCATCGAGGCTCTGGCCAAGGCCTACATCTCCACCCAGCTGGCGAACTCCATAGTGTTCGCTGTGCTGATAATCATGCTGCTGGTACGCCCGGCCGGCCTGCTCGGCAAGTACGTACCGGAGAAAGTCTGAGGTGAGGGAAATGAGTAAAATAATAAGGCTCGGCAAGAACAGAACGCTGGCGCTCACCAAGACCCGCGTCATGGACTTCTCCACCTATCTGGGCGTCATCCTCGCCTTTGCCATAGTGACCGCGCTCGGCAACGGCGGCATGCTCTCACGCTCCTTTAGCGGACAGCTCGTGCCCATCTGCTGCTACATAGTCATGGCCGTGTCGCTCAACCTCACCGTCGGCATCCTCGGCGAGCTCAGCCTGGGCCACGCGGGCTTCATGAGCGTGGGCGCCTTCTCCGGCATTGTCGCCGCCATGAGCCTGCAAGGCACCATCCCCTCCGACGGGGTGCGCCTTGCCGTGGCGCTGGTGGTGGGTGCGGCCTTTGCCGCCGTCGCCGGGCTCATCGTCGGCGTGCCTGTGCTGCGCCTGCGCGGCGACTACCTCGCCATCGTCACGCTCGCTTTCGGCGAGATAATAAAGGAGCTCATCAACTGCCTCATCGTCGGCTACGATGAAAACGGGCTGCATGTCATCTTCAACTTTGACGGCAGCAGGACCGTCTCCGATCTCGGCCTGGCCGAGGGCGGCCTCGAGATAATCAAGGGCGCCCAGGGGGCAACGGGAACGGACACCCTGGCCACCTTCACGGCGGGCTTCATCCTCATCATGATCACGCTCATCATCGTGCTCAACCTGGTGCGCAGCCGCTCCGGCCGCGCCATCATGGCCCTGCGCGACAACCGCATCGCCGCCGAGAGCGTGGGCATCAACATCACCAAGTACAAGCTGATGGCCTTCGTCACCAGTGCCGCCCTTGCCGGGGCCGCTGGCGCGCTCTACGGCCTCAACTTCTCCAACCTGGGCGCGGCCAAGTTCAACTTCAACACCTCGATACTAATCCTGGTTTTCGTCGTGCTGGGCGGCCTCGGCAACATCTGGGGCTCCATCATCGCCGCCACTGTGCTGACCATCCTGCCCGAGGCGCTGCGCGGCTTCGACAACTACCGCATGCTGGTCTACGCCATCGTGCTCATACTGGTCATGCTGGCGACCAACAGCCCCTCGGCCAAGGCGGTTTTCTCCCGCTCGGCAGAAGGCGTGAAGGGCATCTTCACCTGCAAGGCCCGGAAAGGGGGTGCCGCAAATGGCTAAGGTCAAATCCAAAAACGAGAGCCCGCTGGTGAACATGCCGAGCGACGCCTACATCCCCGCGCGCGACCTCGACAAGATGCCTGTGCTCGAGGCGCGGCACCTGGGCATAGACTTCGGCGGCCTCACCGCGGTGGACGACTTCAACCTCACCATCGGCCGCACGGAGATAGCAGGCCTCATCGGGCCCAACGGCGCCGGGAAGACCACGGTCTTCAACCTGCTCACCAAGGTGTACCAGCCCACGCGCGGCACCATCATGGTAGACGGACGCGACACCTCCGGCATGAACACCGTACAGGTCAACAAGCTCGGCGTGGCCCGCACCTTCCAGAACATACGCCTCTTCTCCAACCTGACGGTGGAGGACAACGTAAAGCTCGGCATGCACAACCAGATAAAGTATGGCTACTTCGGCGGCATACTGCGCCTGCCCTCCTACTGGAAGCAGGAGCGCATCGCCCACGAGCGCGCTCTGGAGCTGCTGAGTATCTTCGACATGCAGGACATGGCGGAGAAGAAGGCCGGCTCCCTCCCCTACGGCGCCCAGCGCCGGCTGGAGATAGTCCGCGCCCTGGGCACGAACCCCAGCCTGCTGCTCCTCGACGAGCCCGCCGCGGGCATGAACCCCAGCGAGACGGCGGAGCTGATGGAGAACATAATCAGGATACGCGACACCTTCCAGATCGCCGTCATGCTCATAGAGCACGACATGAACCTGGTCATGGGCATCTGCGAGGGCATCTGCGTGCTGAACTTCGGCAAGGTCATCGCCAAGGGCACCCCGGAGGATATCCAGAACAACCCGGTGGTCATCGAGGCCTATCTGGGCCGGAAGAAGGAGGCGTGAGCCATGGAGCAGATACTCAAGGTAGATAATATAAATGTATATTACGGCGCCATCCACGCCATCAAGGGCGTGTCCTTTCACGTCAACGAGGGCGAGGTGGTCACGCTCATCGGCGCCAACGGCGCTGGTAAGAGCACCACGCTGCAGACCATATCCGGGCTGCTGCGCTCCAAAACCGGCTCCGTGGAATTCTGCGGCGAGAATATCTCCCGCCTTCCGCCGCACAGGATAGTGGAGCGCGGCCTTGCGCAGGTGCCGGAAGGGCGGCGTATCTTCCTGCAGATGACCGTGCAGGAGAACCTGGAGATGGGGGCGTTTACCCAGAGCGGCTCCTCCGTGGACGCGGACCTGGAAAACGTGTACGGCCAGTTTCCCCGCCTAAAGGAGCGCCGGCGTCAGGTCGCCGGCACGCTGTCCGGCGGCGAGCAGCAGATGCTGGCCATAGGCCGCGCGCTGATGAGCCATCCCAGGCTCCTGATGCTGGACGAGCCCAGCATGGGCCTTGCGCCCATACTTGTGGAGCAGATATTCGAGATCATCCGCAGCCTCCACCAGGGCGGCACCACCATACTCCTGGTGGAGCAGAACGCGCAGATGGCCCTCTCCGTGGCCGACCGCGCATACGTAATGGAGACAGGCTGCATCACCCTGAGCGGCACCGGTAAGGAGCTCGCGGAGAGCGACGCGGTGCGCAAGGCGTACCTCGGCGGCTGAACGGCGCCGGGGGCGGCAAAAACTGAGCCCGGCAGAGGCCGGGCTCAGTCTGTTTCTGCCTGTCGGGCTCATTCCTGCGTCACAGCGGCTGGGAGCGCGGCCGGACGCCGGCCTCAGCCATACCGGCCAGGCATGATATGCGATAAAATATAAGCATTAGACATGCTGCGCCGCTCAGGCTATAATAATCCCGTGCCGCCCAGGCAAAGCGCAGGACCAGCGGTACGTTTTGGCCTGCGGCCTGAGATAAGCTGCGTTCACGGAGGGATGACATGTGAAAATAGTAATGCTCGAGGGCAGCCCTGTCAGGCAGGGCTCGTCCAATATGCTGGCTGAAAGCTTCCGCCGCGGCGCGGAGGAGGCGGGGCACACGGTGGAGATAATCGACGCCGCTCGGTCGGACATCCACCCCTGCACCGGCTGCGTCCACTGCGGCTACGAGGGCCCCTGCTCGCAGAAGGACGCCATGGAGGAGCTCAGGCCGGTAATACTGGGCGCGGACATGCTGGTCTTCGTCACGCCGCTGTACTACTACGGCATGTCCTCCCAGCTCAAGAAGCTCGTTGACCGCTTCTGCGCCTTCAATATGAGCCTCACAAGCCGGAGGGTGAAGTCCGCGCTCATCGCAGCCGCCTGGAACAGCGACGGCTGGACCTTCGACGCGCTCACGGCGCACTACAGGACGCTGGTGCGCTATCTTGACATGCGCGACATGGGCATGGTGCTCGGCTACGGCTGCGGCACGCCCAGTATGACGCGCCGTTCGCGGTATGTGCAGGCGGCCTACGAACTGGGAAGGAACCTGAAATGACAAAACGCCCCGCCGGCGCTATCGGCCGGAAGGGGCGTTTTGGCGCTTGATAACCGCGCCGAGTGCTAATATAATATGCGTTGAGTCCTCGGGCTCAAATATGGAGGTGGACTCATGACCTGGCTGCTGATTGCAATAATCCTTGTCCTGCTGGCGTCTTTCCTGACGCTGTTTGCCTACTTTGCGGCCTTTTACTCGTCCCCCAGGCGTGTCGAGAACCCCTATAAGCTGCCGTCCGGAGAGCAGTACGAGCAGGGCCGTGAGCTGATGCTCTCGCTCATCCGCGAGCTGGACGGGATACCATTCGAGCCGGTAACTATCACCGCCTTCGACGGTGTACAGCTCTGCGGCCGCTACTACCACGTGCGGGACGGCGCCCCCGTACAGATAGAGCTCCACGGCTACCGCGGCAGCGCCCTGCGCGACTTCTGCGGCGGGAACAAACTCGCGCGCGAAGCGGGTATGAACACCCTGCTCGTTGACGAGCGCGCCAACGGCCGGAGCGGCGGGCGCACGATAACATTCGGCGTAAAGGAACGGCGCGACTGCCTGAGCTGGATAGAGTACGCCAACAGCCGTTTCGGCCCCGTGCCCATCTTCCTGGCCGGCGTCTCCATGGGCGCGGCGACGGTGCTGATGGCCGCCGGGCTGCCCCTGCCTGCGAACGTGGCGGGCATTATAGCCGACTGCCCCTATTCGTCTCCCGAGGCCATCATCCGCAAGGTCTGCCGCGAGGACATGCACCTGCCACCCGCACTGCTCATGCCCTTTGTCCGGCTGGCAGCGCGGCTCTTCGGCCGCTTCCGTCTGGACGGGGCCAGCGCCGTGGAGGCCGCCCGGGACACCGGCATCCCCATCCTGCTCCTGCACGGCGAGGACGACCGCTTTGTCCCCTGCGGCATGAGCCGCGAGATACACGATGCAGCCCCCGGCAGCACGCTTGTCACCTTTCCCGGCGCGGGCCACGGGCTCAGCTACATAGTTGACGGTGCGCGCTATGCCGCCGCCGTCGAGCGCTTCACACGCGAGTGTATACAGAGGCTCGCCGGCGAGACGGCCGGCGCCGGACAAACCTGAAAAAGCACAGCGCCGCAGGCTTGCAGCCTGCGCCGCTGTGCTGTCCGCGCTGACCGCTCAGGGCAGGAACACCTCCGCCTGCGAGAAGAGCGCGGCCTTGCCGGCCAGGATTATGCGCGCGCCGTCCCGACGGCAGTAGAGCGTGCCGCCCCGGCGGGAGGCCTGATAGGCAGTGAGGCTGTCCCGTCCCAGCCTGGCCGTCCAGTAGGGGACGATGTGGCAGTGCCCGGAGCCGCAGACGGGATCTTCCGCCACACCCATCTTGGGCGCGAAGGAGCGGGAGACGCAGTCATATTCCCGTCCCGGCGCCGTCACGTTCAGCAGCAGGCCGTCCAGGGCCTTCACCTTGTCCATGTCCGGGGCCATGTCCCGCACTATACCCTCGTCGGAAAAGACGCAGAGCAGGTCGCGGCCCAGGTAGGTCTCGTCCGGCCTGGCGCCCATGGCCTCGGCCATGGCGTCCGTTACCGCTACGGGCCGGAGCTCATAGGCCGGGAAGTCCATTTCATAGGTATCTCCGCGCCTGGCCACCCTCAGCTCGCCGCTCATGGTCTCAAAGGCGACGTTATCCGTCTCCGGCTCGTAAAACCGCATCAGTATATAGGCCGTCGCCAGCGTGGCATGGCCGCAGAGGTCTATCTCGCCGCCCGGCGTGAACCAGCGCAGGCGGTACTTATCGCCCTCCCTGACGGTAAAGGCCGTCTCCGAGAGGTTGTTCTCAAGCGCCATGTCCTGCATGACACCGTCCGGCAGCCACTCATCCAGCACGCACACCGCGGCGGGGTTGCCGCTGAAGACCCTGTCGGTAAAGGCATCCGCCACGTATTGCCTGATTATTTTGCCCATGTCGTCTCCTCCTCTTGTCCGGCGCACAGATTGTATTGATTTATGCTTACAATTTCAGTATAATCGTCCCGAAAGGTCAATGCAATATTTTAATTATCACCAGTACAATTTTGAGGAGGCCGTGATGTGCCCGTCAACTCCTTTGACAATTATGAGCTGAGCTGGAAGCCGGACCGGAGCCGCATTGAGCCGCCGCTTTATCTCGGCCTGGCCTCCATGCTGGAGCGCGACATCCTCTCCGGCGCGCTCAGCAGCGGAACAAAGATGCCGCCGCAGCGTGAACTGGCCGATTACCTGGACGTGAGCCTGAATACCATCACCCGCGTCTACACGCTGTGCGTCAAAAAGGGGCTGCTCCGCGCCGTGACGGGCCGGGGCACCTTTGTCAGCGGGACCATGCCCGCGGGCCGGAACGTGATAGAACCGGGCAGCGGCACCGGCTGAGCACTGGCCCTGGACATAGCCACGCCCGTCTTCACCGGGGCGGAGCCGCTGCTGCAGCTCATACGGGAGGTGCTCGACTCGCCGGAGGCCGCCGGGTTTTTCCGCTATACCAACCCCCTCGGCACCACCGCCCAGCGCGCAGCAGCGGCCCGGTGGCTGGAACTGTTCGGCATCAGCGCGGGCGCAGAACGGGTGCTGATCACCAACGGCACGCAGAACGCCCTCAACCTCACCCTCTCGGCGCTCTTCAGCGACGGGGACCGGATAGCAGTGGACCGGTACACCTACGCCAACTTCATCGGGCTGGCAAATATGCTGAACATCACCCTGGTGCCGGTGGGGGGCGACAGCAGCGGCATGTCCGCCGCCGAGCTGGAGCGGCTGCTGCGCACGGTGCCGGTGAAGGGCATCTACCTCTCCCCCAGCTGCTCAAACCCGCAGGCGCTGTGTATGCCCATGGAGCGGCGGCAAGAGCTGGCCGCCGTCATCTCCGGGCACGGCCTCATGCTCATCGAGGACGACTGCTACGCCTTTCTCCGCGGGGAACAGCTCACCCCGCTCTCCGTACTGGCCCCGGAGAACTCCATCTATCTCAGCGGCGTCAACAAAGCCATCGCCCCCGGGCTGCGCATCGCCTTCATGCACTATCCCCTGCGCCTGAAGGAGACGCTGGAGTCCGCCGTCTATAACTGCAACCTCATCGCCGGCCCCCTGAACGCGGAGATCGCGCGGCGCATCATCGAAAGCGGCCTCCACCTCCGCTGCATCCGCCGGCAGCGGGAGCTGGTCGGCAGGCGCAGCGCCATATATGCGGAATACTTCCCTCTCACGAACCCCTGCTCCTGCTACCAGTGGCTGCCGCTGCCGGACGGGGTGACCGGCCGCTTTTTTGAGGCTCTGGCCGCGAAAGAGGGGGTGCGGGTCTACGGCTCTGAGCGCTTTCTCGCCGGAGACGCGGACGGGCGGCACTACCTGCGCGTATCCACCGCGGCGGCCGAGAGCGAGGGGGAGCTCCGCGCCGCGCTGCGCACCGTGCGGCGGCTCATAAGCGAATTGTCACCCGAGCCGCCGCACGGCTACACGCTCTGAGGTGTCCTACGTGCGGTACAGGCCGCTTTCTTGCTCAGCGCGGCTGCGGCGCCTGATGCGCCCGCAGGCAGTCCCGGCAAGTAAAAGCAAAGGCATTTCGCGGGCGTGCGCTCAGGGATAAAGCTCAACCCGGCGCATTGCAGCGCCGGGTTGATTCGGTATGTTCGGTTTTGTCCCGCCGCCGGGATGCGGCCGCTCCGGCGAGGGCCGTGAGCGGATTTTTTATTTTGCCTCTATGCGTTTTTTCCAGCGCTTAAAGAATACGGCGAAGCAGATAATGTTGACCACCAGGGTTATCAGCCAGCTGACCGGGTAGGAGAGATAGAGCACCATCAGCGAACGGTGGGCGGCAAAAACCGTGTAGATCCACACTATGCGCAGGCCGCAGACGCCGAGCAGGGATATGACGGCCGGCGTCACCGACGGCCCCAGGCCGCGGATGGAGCCGGTCACCACGTCCATGGTGCCGCAGAGGAAATAGGTGAGGCATATCAGCCGCAGGCGCTCGAGACCGTAGGCTATGACCTCCTCGTCGGGGGAGTAAATACCCAGCAGCTGGGGACCGAAGAGCACTGCCAGCACGCCGGTCGCCACGCCCACCACCGTCACGCACAGCAGGCTCCAGCCCAGGACGGGCAGTATGCGCCTGGTCTGATGTGCGCCCACGTTCTGGCTGGTAAAGGTCAGGGATGCCTGGTAAAAGGCGTTCATCGCCGTGTAGACAAACCCCTCGATGTTGCCCGACGCCGTGTTCCCGGCCACTATGATGGAGGAGTCGAAGGAGTTTATCGAGGACTGGATGACGACGTTGGAGATGGAGAACATGGCACCCTGGATGCCCGTGGGCACGCCAACGCGCAGTATGCGCAGCAGCTTGTGCTTCACTATGCGCAGCTCGCGCAGACGAATACCGTAGCAGTCCTCGGTCTTCATCAGGCAGCGCACCGTGAGGAAGGCGGCAATGCACTGGCTCATGACAGTGCCGATGGCGACGCCGGCCACGCCCAGATGGCACACTATGACGAAGAAGAGGTTGAAGGCCACGTTCACCACGCCGCCGCAGAAGAGATAGACAAGGGGCCGGCGCGTGTCACCCACCGCGCGCAGTATGCCCGCGCCGAAGTCGTACACCATCATGGCCGGCATTCCGGCGAAGACTATGCGCATATACAGCACGGACTGGTCGATGACATCCGGCGTGGTGCCCATGAGCACGAGCATTGGCTCGGCCAGGAACATACCGGCGGCCACAAGGACCAGGCCGGATATGAAGCCGAGCAGTATGGCCGTGTGCACGGTCTCCTCCACGTCCTGCCTGGACTTCATGCCGAAGTACTGGGCCACCACCACGCTGCCGCCCGCGGACAGCCCCAGGAACAGATTTACAATAAGGTTGTTGAGGGAGCTGGTCGAGCCGACGGCAGCCATGGCGTCGCTGCTGTCGAACTGTCCCACCACGACGATATCCGCGGCGTTGAACAGCAGCTGCAGTATGCCGGACAGCATCAGCGGCACGGAAAAACGAAGCAGCTTGCCCATGAGGGGCCCGCTGCACATGTCTATTGTCATATCACGGTTCACCGTGCGTCACCTTGATTGCAAAAAGATTTGCCCCTTTGCGGGGCGCAGATAATAATAGCAGATAAGTTCACAGAATTCAATCAGGCAGTTTAAATTTGCCCAATTTCGTATTTTTCTGCTGAAAGACGGCGCTTCATCCGGCCGCCAGCACTGCACTATTTCACTGCGGCCCGGATAAGGATTGAAATAGGTTCCGCGCGACGTTATAATACAGGCAGGACAACACACGGGAGGGAACAAGTATGCCGGTTGATATGAAAGAGACGATAGCGGAGGCGGCCAGGACCCTCCTGATGGAAAAGCGCAAAAAGAAGCTCACCGTCAAGGACATCGTGGACGAGTGCAGCATTACCAGGCAGGCCTTCTACTACCACTTTGAGGATATCCCGGAGCTCTTCCGCTGGATCATCGAGCGCGATACGGAAAAGCTGCTGAAGAGCTCACAGGCCCTGGAGGATCCTGAGCAGCGGCTGCGCTACTTCTTCCTGGAAGCAATCAACGCGCTGCCCTACGTCAAACGGAGCATGCAGAGCAGCTACCGCGACGAGCTGGGGCGTCTGCTGACGGAGAATATATACCGCCTCTTCGAGCGGGTCATCGAGGAGGGCGGCCTTTACCGCAGCTGCACGCGGCTGGAGGTCAGGCTGATAATGCGCTATCACTGCAACGCCATCCTGGGACTGCTGCGGGAGTGGACGGACGAGGACACAAAGAACCTGGACGCGATAGTCCACCAGGTCTATCTGCTGATGACGGGCAGGACCTCGCCGCTTGATTGAACAAAACCTTTGTCACAACTATCGGAGTGTAAAGCTTTTTTACACTCCGATTTTTGTGTCTATACAGGGAGACCAAGGTGACAATGCCGAAATCGCGGCAGGAGTTTAAAATATCAGGCAGGCAAGGAGGTGCAGACATGGCGCATGAAATTCTCTCCGTCAAGCTGTACGAGCTGGACAACAGGATAATGAGACTGTGCAGCCGAATCCATCTGAGCGAGTCCGCAGGGCACGCACAGCTCCAACAGGAAATAACGGACCTCGGGAGGGAGTGCGCGGAGGCCGAGCTCTCCCT
>OLRU01001378.1_pt1 | contig 21428 bp, 17 predicted proteins | sample 1672961 | NCBI WGS metagenome assembly OLRU01 (sample SAMEA3136741, study PRJEB25190) | human gut metagenome | biome: human gut; feature: human-associated habitat; material: faeces | place: Austria | collected 2013
CAAAAAATTATTTCAGGCCAAGCTGAGCCATAACCTGTTTTGTGATCTGAGCAACAAGCTCTGCATCATTCTTTGCTGCGTCTGCTGCAGGAGCTGCATCTTTATCACAATCACAGTCTTTTCCAACGAAATCATACTGATATCCTGGGAACTGTTTGTAGTCCTCGCTGTGGCATGCACCGCCGCAGTTGTGGCAGTTCTTGCCGTCTTTGTTCAGGCAGAGGCTTGCCGGATGTTTTCCAGGCATACCGAATTTACGACGGATCGCATAGAGCTTCTCGATGTTCTCTTTGTCGAATTCCTTCGGTCCGCCAAGGAGCTTGGTCTGATACAGAAGCTGTGCATAGAACTCTACAGACTCCATCTTCATATATGCAGCGTTAAGGTCTGTGCTCCATGTAAGTGCTCCGTGGTTCTCAAGAAGTACTGCATCGAAGTATGGAAGGTATTTCTCAAGGTTGTCCGGAATCTCCATTGTGGAAGGTGTGCCGTACTCAGCGATCGGAACACATCCAAGAGCGATAACTGCCTCAGGCATGATCGGCTGTGTAAGCGGGATACCTGCGATCGCGAAAGATGTAGCATAGATTGGATGAGCATGTACAACAGATCCTACGTCCGGTCTCTTCTCATATACTCTCATATGCATCTTGATCTCAGATGATGGTTTGAATCCCGGGTTAGCCTGGATCACATTACCCTTGCCATCTACTTTACAGATGAACTCTGGTGTCATGAATCCTTTGGATACACCAGTTGGTGTGCAAAGATATTCATTCTCAGCTATCTTAACAGAAAAGTTTCCGTCGTTAGCTGCAACCATGTTACGGTTGTAGATTCTCTTACCGATGTCACAAAGCTGTTTTTTGATTTCAAACTCGTTTACCATGCTTAATTTCCTCCTTGAGCATTGGATTGCACTATTTTGTTTCTGAGAACATTTTACCCCATACCACAAAATAAGTCAAGGACAATCCGTTGTTTTATGTTGGTTTCTTGTTGTATTTTGTGTTGTTTTTATTGTTTTTTATATTTTCTGTTTGTAAAGGATCTTTTTTCTGTAATCCTGTATCTCTCAGCCGCCGATCTGGCAGTCCAGGCTGCATACCGCATGCACTGCATTCTTTAGCATCTGCATATGTTCTGCTGTAGGCGGAAGGATTCCTTCCATTAAATAGGGTCTGCCAAGTCCTTCATATTTATCCTGCCCCAGTCTGTGGTACGGAAGAAGATGGATCTTGTTTACGCCCGGAAGGGATGCTGCAAATCTTGCGATCGCCTGGATCTCTTCCACCGAATCATTAAATGTGGGGATCACCGGAACGCGGATCACCAGTCTGGTTTTTCCGTAGAGCGCAACCCTTCTTGCATTCTCCAGCATCAGTCCGTTGGCCCGTCCTGTGAATTCTTTATGTTTTTCCTGATCCATATGCTTGATATCCATCAGATATACATCCAGATAGGGAAGTACCTGTTCGATCTTTTCCCATGGGGCACAGGCCATACTTTCTACCGCTGTGTTGATCCCTCTCTCCTTTGCCGCGCGAAGAAGATCTCTGGAAAAGTCCGCCTGACACATACATTCCCCTCCGGAAAGGGTGATCCCGCCTCCGGAACGATAATAATAGGCACGGTCTTTTTCCACCTCTTCGATCATCTCACGAACTGTCACGTCGCGGCCGATCACTTTATCTTCTCCCAGAACCTTCATGTTCTGGATCCGGTATTCCTGTGATTCCGGATTACAGCACCAGCGGCAGCGAAGAACGCAGCCCTTCAGGAACACGATGGTACGGATACCCGGTCCATCGTGTACTGAATATTTCTGAATATCAAAGATCCTGCCCTTTGTATCCAAATAGTCCATTCGTTACTCCTTTAGAAGCCCTGCTCAGTACGTCTGATGATATCGTCCTGCAGAGATCTGGAAAGTGTAGTGAACAATGCGCTGTAGCCTGCAACACGTACAACCAGATGTTTGTACTTCTCCGGATGCTTCTGTGCATCCAGAAGTGTTTCTCTGTCAACAACGTTAAACTGCATATGCATACCCTTCTGATCAAAGTATCCGCGGATCAGTGCTACGAATTTCTCCAGTCCTTCTCTTCCTGCAAGTGCTGACGGATGGAATTTCTGATTAAACAGTGTTCCGTTGGATACGATAAAATGATCCAGGCGGGATACAGAAGTTGCCGCAGCTGTCGGTCCCTTCACATCCTTGCCGGCCGACGGGGAAACGCCATCTGCTACCGGAGTATGTGCGTAACGGCCATCCGGTGTTGCACCGGTCTGTCCGCCAAGCGGAACGTTTGCAGATACAGGATAAAGTCCTGCCTGATAATGTCCGCCTCTTGGGTTCATATATTTCTGAAGCGGTCTTGTGTAAGTATAAGCCACATCCCTTGCAAAGTAGTCCACATCCGGGATATCATTTCCAAACTTCGGAACCTCCTCGATCATCTTGTGGATCTCTTCGAATCTTGCCTTTTTCTCCGGAGATGGCTCTGTTCCGAGAGTTGCTGTCATAACAGCTGTTGCGGTCTGCTCATTTACGCTGATGCCATTCTCCTGAAGCTTCTGCATAACGATGGTGGTGATATCTGCTGCAGACTGTGCATCGATACCCTTGCCATAGTTCCATGCCAGAGCCTCCTTCAGCTCTTCCATGGTCATCTTCTTTTCTTCATATACAAGCTTGCGGATCGCATACAGAGAATCTGCCATGTTTGCAATACCAAATCCCTGAGGACCTGTAAAGTTATAAACAGCTCCGCCTTCCTGAACGGATTTGCCCCGTTTCAGGCAGTCATCCACCATACAGGAAAGGAATGGAAGCGGACATCTCTCCGCATGTGCCACATCAATGGCATTATCAGCATTTACAAGCAGGGAAATGAAATATTCCATCTGTTTCTTATATGCATCATAGAACTCATCGAAGCTCTTCATCTCTGTGACATCGCCGGTCTGGACACTGATCTGTACCCCTTTGTCCATACCATTAGAGAAAACCATCTCCAGCGGACGGCACATGTTAAAGAATGCAGCGTCATGCCAGCCCTCTGTCTTACCTGCCTTCTGCGGTTCTACACAGCCGATGATGTTATATTCTCTGGCATCTGCAAGAGAAAGGCCGCGGTTCTGCAGTGCAGGAATGATAACCTCATCATTGTAATAAGCCGGAAGTCCGATTCCTGTTCTTGTAAGCTCTGCAGCCTTGATCAGGAATTCATGTGGTGATCCGTTCCATACTCTTACAGAAAGAGACGGTGCCGGAAGGTGCACATGCATAGACGCCTGGATGCACATAAAGGAGAGATCATTGGTCACATCCTCGCCATCCTTGTTCTGACCACCTGCGATCAGGTTCTGGAAAAGGCTGTAGCCTGCAAAGCCCTCTGCAGATGCAGCATCACGACATTTATTCAGGTCGTTTAATTTTACCCATATACAGTCCATCAGTTCCTGGGCAAATTCTCTGGTAAGATTGCCTGCTTCCATATCGCTCTTGTAATACGGATACATATACTGGTCAAAACGTCCCGGAGAAATAGAATGTCCGCTGCTTTCCATCTGGATCAGCTGCTGTACAAACCAGAAGGACTGGCACGCCTCATAGAAGTTACGGGCGCCCTTTGCCGGCACGTGTGTACAATTGGATGCGATCTGAAGGAGTTCCTGTTTTCTGGTCGGATCCTGACACTGATATGCCATCTGTTCTGCGAGCTCGGCATAGCGATGTGCATAGTCAATAACTGCCTGACAGCTCATGATAACCGCTTCCAGGAAACGGGATTTCTTTGCGTAATCACCATCTCCTACATTGCACTCATCCAGTTCCTTCTGAGCTTTGGCAATGATCCCTTCATAACCGATCGCCAGAACTTCTTCATATTTAACGGTTACGTGTCCTACACCATTGTAGAAATAGTTTCCGGGTGTAAAAATATTGTGGTCAATGGCAAGAATCGCTTCCGGTGCCATGTAGGAGGTTGCAAGCTCACTGGTAGTCTTGCCTTTCCAGTATTTATGTACCTCACGGAGCTCCGCCTTGGTTTCCTCCGCAATATAAAATGGATCGGCTGTTCTGGTAGCCACTGTATCCAGCTCATCCTCCAGCCACTGGAAAGAATACTCCGGAAACGTCTGACAGCCTCTCGGCGCCAAAGTGCTGCTTCCAACGATCAGCTCCTCATCACGGATGATGATCGGAATGTTGTGCAGGATGTGGGCAAATGCCTTGGCTCTGCGAGTGATGATCGGCTCGTCTTCTGTTGCTTTGTAAGACTCTGTGATCAGTTTTGCTCTGGCAGATTCGATCACCGGCATCTTTGCATAAAGATCATCTACAAGATGTGTGATCCTGTCTGTTTTCGGAACATCTGCTATATGAAATTTCTCCATGATTCTCCTTTCTCATAACCGGTTGTTTCTGGTGATCTGTCTGCCTCTACGCTTCCAGAACCGCTCCTGTCCGGCTATGTGCTCATGTAGTTTTATTATACCTTACCCCCACTTCGATGTCAACGAAATCCAACATGTGTTTCTAGCTGTTTTTGTGGTTTTTATCGGTTGTGCCCTGTTGATTTTATTTGTTTTTTGTATTTTTATGTTTTTCTCTATTGACTTTGTTTTTCTGCTCTGCCATACTTGGATTTATATAGGAATTCCTTTGTTTTTCAGAAAAAATTTATGCAAAGCGGACATTCGTATTCCGCTCTGTCACATGTTCTCAAACAGTAAAAGAGGTGTATTTTTATGTATCTTTCTGATATGCATACCCACTCCATCGCCAGTGGTCACGGCACGGAATGTACCATCACCAACATGGCACGCGCAGCTGCCGAGAAAGGTCTCCGGCTTCTCGGGATCACTGATCACGGTCCCGGCACTCTGGCAGCCGGAACTTCCTCCTATTTCCGCAGCCTTACCTATTCTCCCAAAAAACATTTCGGTGTAGAATTACTCTACGGAATTGAACTGAATATCCTTGACCGCAGCGGAACGGTAGATTTAGATCAGGAATTATTATGTAAACTTGATTACGCCATTGCCAGCATGCATGCCTGGAATTACCGCTGCGGTACCAGAGCCGAAAACACAGAAGCTTTTATCAATGTAATGAAAAACCCCTGTGTAAAGATCCTCGGACATAGTGATAACACTCATTACCCGGTTAATTATGATGCGCTTGCAAGGGCTGCCAGGGAAACCGGCACGATCTTTGAGATCAACGAAGCTTCTCTTGCACCTTATGGCTATCGTGGCGACACAAGAGAAAACTGTTTCGAGATCCTTCGATGCTGCCGCAAATATGATCTACCGCTGCTTCTTTCCAGTGACAGCCATGGCCCGGAGCATATCGGAGATTTTACCTGTGCTGCTGAGTTTGTTCATCAGGCCATGTTTCCGGAACAGCTGATCCTCAACAACCAGATTCCCAGACTCAAGGTTTTTCTCCAAACCAGAGAATGATCTTCTGTATCTTTTCCGACAGATAACAGATATTGTCCCCCAAACAAAACAGGCCAGTTCAAACACAGGAATATACATTTTCCTGTATCTGAACTGGCCTGTTTTTTATTTTTCCCGCTGCTTCCGTACAATTTCCGCAAGCTCGCTATATTTACCTGTAACATATCCGAAATTTTCTCTTCTGTGAGGAAGCTTGCATTCGGTGCAGTCTTTAATCCCGCTTTCCGTAAAGCGGAAATTACCACCACATTTATCTCCCAGTGCATATAAAGGACAATAGCAGAACAGACAATTGAAGTTCTCCGGATCTGCTCCTTTATGGCACGGAAAATACTCACAGTTTTTGTGGCTGAAGTAAGAGTATTCTTTGCCTTCCCAGTATGGTTTCTCCATGGCTCTTTTCTCCTCTCCTGACATAACCACACATAACTTTTTCCTATAAAAAAGAGGTAGCGATGCCACCCCGGGGTAGAAATATAATCCGTTCATGAGTGCGCGGAGGGAACGAATGTATCCGGAGTAGTATCGCCTGCCATTTAATCATGTATAATTCATATGAACAGGCGCATTCCATAAAAAAATGCCTACTCTCGTAAAAAAGTAGACAACGTCCCAGGGGTGCGGAGTCCCTGAAATGGTTGTTACACTTTACACGGAAGTTTAACCTCGCCATAACAAGCAGGTTTCCTGGCTCCGGGATCATGGCTCCTCTCTCCTTCTCATACATACGTACAATGGACTATGAGATTCGCTCCTCCGTTACAGTGACCGGATCGCTCAGGTTTCACACCTGATTCCCTTTTCTGTGGACTTCTGATAATCAATATATAACTGTCAGCTATCCTCAGCACTTGCTATGTTCAATATGGAATTATACTGACATTATAATAACATCCTGTTAATTATATGTCAATACTGTTTTCAATATTTATACATTTTTGAGCATATTTTATTGCTGTTCACTCCGTTCCATGGGTTTTCAATATTTTTTCCGACGTCAAAAACAGCCCGACAAACTGCTGTCGGGCTGCTGTATTTTTATTTTCTGTTGTACGTTTTTATTATACAAGACGTCTTACAGATACAATTGTTCTGTATGTAGCATCATTGCTGATCTTGATCCCGTCCTGAGAGTTCGATGCATGAACGATCTGGCCATTACCCATGTAAATAGCCACGTGTCCGCCATAGCAGATCAGATCTCCCGGCTGTGCATCTGCGTAGGATACTTCTGTACCTGCATTCTGCTGCTCATAGGAGGTTCTCGGAAGGCTGACTCCGAAGTTCGCATAGACACTCTGTACAAATCCGGAGCAGTCTGCACCATTGGTAAGGCTTGTTCCGCCCCATACGTAAGGATTTCCCACAAACTGTGTAGCATAATTCACAACAGAAGATCCGGAACCGCTACTGTAAGAAGAACTGTCACTGTCTGAAGATGTATCCTCTGCATTAGATGTGTCCTCTGCACTTTCTTCAGATGCGTCTGTGCTGTTATCGTAATCTGCGTCTGCATTATCCTCTGTATTCTCAGTATCCTCGGACGCATCATCATTCTCACCATTGTCTGCATCTTCATCCACATCCTCGGTGTCATCTTCTGCAGTATCCTCATCTGCATTCTCGATCACGTCGCCGTCCTCATCGTACTGTCCGTCTTCGCTCTCGTCCGCCTCATCCTGCTGTGCTTCCTGCTCTGCCTGGCGTCTTGCTTCCTCTTCTGCCTCAGCCTGTGCTCTCGCTGCTGCTTCAGCCTCGGCCTGACGTCTTGCCTCTTCCTCTGCTGCAATACGCTCAGCCTCTAATCTCTGAAGCTCTGCAGTCTGCTCTGCAAGAAGGTTGGCATAATCTGTAGCCTGCTGCTGTGCGTAGGCGATCTCATTATCATAATCTGCGGATGTGGCACGCTTCTCATCCAGCTGTGCCTGCAGGTTCTGGGACTCTGCCTCATATTCCTGCTTCATTCCCTCCAGCTCTGCCTTCTCCTGTGTGTACTGTGCCTCCAGGTTTGCCACCTGCTGGATCGTATTGGAATATTTTTCAAGACTCTTACGGTCCTGCTCATAAGTCTTCTGTGTGTACTCTGCTCTTGTAAGAAGGTCAGACAGGTTCTCTGCATTCAGCATCATCTGGAACCATGCATCATCTCCACCCTTCTCATAGAGATACTGGATACGTTTCTTCATTGCCTCATACTGTTTCTGCTTGGCATTTTTGGCCTTCTCAAGGTTGGTCTGTGTAGATGCAATGTCGGCTTCCTTATTGGAGATATCTCCCTCCAGTGTCTGGATCGAAACCATCACGTTTACAAGATTGGCATCAAGAGTTGAAATCTCGCCTTCAATCTGTGACTTCTGTGAGGAAAGCTCATCCAATCTGGAATAAGTCGCATTCAGCTGTTCGTTGGTCGCATCCATCTCCTGCTGAAGTGCTGCCTCATCTTCTCTTGTTGCGCTTACGCTGACTACCTGTGCTCCGCTGATGATGAGCGCCAGTGTCAGACATAATATCCTTTTCTTCATGACTGTTCACCCTCGCAATCTGATTCTAATTTAATACAGCGGATCTGACCATCCGCTTCGTTGGTTTTCTTTGTAATACTTTTGCAATATCTTGTTTCAATCTTTTTATATATTAACACAGTGTTATTTGGATTGCAAGGATTTTCTATTAATTAGTTTAAAACTTTGTAACATTTATTAATGATTTTGACATTAAAAAAGGAGAACCCGGGTTATCTCAGGTTCTCCTCTCACGTTTCTTATTGCTATTTGTTACATATAAATTTCTTTCAGCATATCCTGATCAGAACAGATCTGCAAGGATCTGATTGGCTGTCTTGTTCAGATATCCGTTGGGATCGGAAAGAGTGCTTCTGTTCCATCTGAAGTAAGCACCGTTTCGGATATAGTTACCACTGGATTCATGATAGTCATATTTGCTGACTCCAGGATACCTGGACATGTAAGTTTCTGCCAGCTTGATCGCCTGGCTTCCGTAAGTTCCGCTTGGTGTCGGTGTTCCGGAAATCTGTACGCCGGCATTCGGTGTACAGTGGAGGATCACGACACTCTTATCGGAACACTGTCCGAGAACGATCCAGGTATGTCCGCTGTTGTATCCGATATCCCCAGGATAAAGCTTCCAGTTTGAGCTTGCCAGCTGAGCCTGGGAAACAACGGTACCCATTCCCTTGCCGGAATACAAAGATCCAAGATTTCCGGAAACATCCGTGTACATAGGTCCACCGGATCTGCTCTGCATGATCTGATATACAGACCATCCTACAAAGCCGGAGCAGTCAAGGCCCTTCTGTTCTGTAGCTTCACTGAGATCCATATAATATCTGTAATTATAGGAGCTGGAATTGCTGTCATACCACTGTTTCCATTTTGGACTGATGCCCTTTCTGGTCGCATCCGACCAGTTGTGGCCGCCGCCCCATACGTAAAGAGTCTTTCCTACCGGAAGTAATGCATTGGCAAGGAAATTCTTGATAGTCCTGGAGCTTGTCGCTGTAGTAGTGCTTGGGTTGGTATCCAAGACACCATTGCTGCCAAATGTATACTTCTTGCCATCGATCGTCTTCGTTCCCGTAGCCATGACACCGGTTGACGGATCGAAATAATATTTATATCCTTTTTTGGAATTTGTGACCCAACCGGTAGCCATCACGCCGCTCTTGCTGTAAAAATAATAGGTATCGCTGCCGATCTTCTTGAAGCCCTTATACATAGCTCCCGTGTTTGGATCAAAATAACGCTTCTGCTGTTTCTTATTCGTTGCCCAGCCCTTTGCCATAAAGCATTTGCTGGTAAAATATCTGGTCACATTCTTCTTGTCTGTAAGGAATACACTTCTGGCTGCAGCACCACTGCCTCTGTAAAAATAATATTTCTTATTACTGATCGTGGCCCATTTCGTTGTCATATATCCGCTGGTGGGATTAAAATAGCGGGTATTGTTCTTACTGTCTGTAAGCCAGCCTGTTGCCATATAGCCCTTGGCACCGTTGACATTATAAAAATATCGTTTGCCCTTGGAATCCTTAGCCCAACGCTTCATCTGCACGCCTGTGGATTTATTAAAAAAATATTTCTTCCCGTTCAGTGTAAGCCAGCCTTTTACCTTCTGTCCATTCTGATAATAATAGGACTTTCCTTTTTCTGTTTTAAAGCCGTTTTTGGTCGCAGCCTGTACATCTGTTGCCGTTGTATGTACAGTTGCTCCGGCTGCAAAGAACATCAGAACAAAAAAAAGTCCCCAGAGTTTCCATTTTCTGCTTAATTTTCGCATACATACCTTCCTTTGATAGATAGATCATTGATATTTACTATTTCTTAAGTCCGACTGATCGTAAACGTTACAATTTTGTTACAATTTTACGTCCATATTATATAACATTCTTTACGGTCCGTCAACTCTTTCCTTTTCTTTCAGAAAAATCATCATCCAGGTATTACCAATGTTGATTTTATGCAGAAAAAAGCCCCGAAACATCAGAAATATTCACTGATGCTCCGGGGATATGATCTTTTATGCAGTTTTGCTCCTGTCTGTTACAGATCTGTTACAGATCCTTACAGGAATTTTTTGCGAAGCTCTGCTCCGTCAAGGGCACTTAAATATGCAGGTGCAACATCAAATACAGTCTTGCAGCCCTTCTGTCCTTCCTGGTTCATGCGGTATGCAGCTCTTGCATAGGCAACGATCACAGAAGATGTAAACTCAGGATTGGAATCCAACTTCAGGCTGTACTCGATCACATGGCTGTTCTCATTGTTCCAGCCTGTTTTTCCGCTGCGGATCACAAAACCGCCGTGCGGGATACCGCTGTGGTCACGGTCCAGCTCTTCCTGGGAAATGAAATGTACCGTTGTATCATACTCGTCAAAGTAGTTCGGCATGGTCTTGATCTCTTCCTCGATGCGTGCAAGATCAGCACCTTCCTCAGCAACTACGAAGCACTCTCTTGTATGTTTCTGGCGTGTGGTAAGCTCCGGATTTTCTCCGTTTCTTACTGCCTCAAGTGCAGCTTCTACCGGAATGGTGTACTGCTTTGCATCCTTTACGCCTTTGATGCGGCGGACTGCATCAGAATGTCCCTGGCTGACACCCTTGCCCCAAAATGTGTAGTCGTTTCCATTTGTAAGGATCGCATTTGCATACATACGGTTCAGAGAAAACATTCCTGGATCCCAGCCTACGGAAATGATTCCTACATGTCCACTCTCTGCTGCTGCCTTGTCAACATTTGCAAAATGCTCCGGGATTTTCTTATGTGTATCAAAGCTGTCCACAACATTGAAATATTTTACATACTCCGGTGTCTGAACAGGAAGATCTGTAGCACTTCCTCCACAGATGATCAGGACATCGATCTCATCCTTCAGCTTCTCCGCATCTTTTACAGAATAAACCTTTGCGGTCTCTGTAAGGATCTTTACAGTCTCTGGATCACGTCTGGTAAATACTGCAACCAGCTCTGTATCCGGATTATGCTTGATGGCGCACTCCACGCCGCGTCCCAGGTTTCCGTAACCTAAAATACCAATTCTTATACTCATAACGATTTCCTCCTCTTTTTCTCTGCAGTATGACATTTTCCGGACAGCATTGTGAATTTCTGTCAGAAAAATCCCTCTGCGATCTATATCGCAAAACGGATCTGCAGGATCCGCCTTACAAACATATGGATATTCTGCCTCAGGATATTCCGATTCTCAATTCCGGGATATCGATGACCGCTTTGTTCCTGCATCAGCAGCAGAAAAAGCCGCCCGGCCAGCACATGAAACAGGCCATGGTCCTGCAGCAGGCATCACACATATCCCCTTCTGCAGTCGGCATTCCCCCAAAGGGATCCTGCCGCTGCTGATACCAGCCGCCACCGCCTTCCATTCTCTGGAGCAGCATACGGTACTGCATATTATCCGGTTCCTGACGGACTGCTTCACGGATCTGATCCAGAGCTGTTACATTATTTCCCATTCCCATATTTGCCATAGCAGCCAGGTAATACCATTCCCCATTTTTCTGACCAAGAGAATCCAGTACATTCATAGCTTCCTGAAAATGACCGCTCTGCACATAATTGGAGGCCGCCCTTCTGCGCATACTTTCCTCATCCTGATAGGCACTGGAACCGGCATTTCCGTAATTTCCAAAACCACCGTAATTTCCGTAGCCGCCATAGCCATTCTGGGAACTACTTCCGTACTCACGCTCTTTCATGATCTGCTCGTAAGCCTGCTGCACTTCTTTGAATTTTTCTTCGGCCTGATCCTTATTCGGATTATTGATATTGGCATCCGGGTGATACTTTCGGCTCAGCTTCCGGTATGCCTTTTTTATTTCATCATCAGATGCGTTTCTGGGAACTCCCAGCACGCTGTATGGATCTAACATTTTTTCTCTTTCTCCCGTTCTTCCCTGCGCTTCTGTCCGATCGCCGCAAAGCGGCACCAGACGCCGGAATATAAAATATTTCGAAGGATATCTCCGTATCGGAGGATCGGCAGCTTTTCAAATTCTCTGCAGCATTCTGCAAGCATCATCATAAGAAGCCGACGTACCTCTTCCTCGAACCCTTCTATCTTATATTTTTCAAGGAAAGGATTGTAATTTCCGTTTTCTGCATCTTTTTCCACATCGTCATAAGCATCCAGGATGTAGATAAATTTTCCGAGATAAAATCCCAGACGGCGCAGGGACGATTCCCAGACATCCTTACGGAAGGCCAGAATCTCTTCCATGATACGTCCGGAACATCCGGCTACACGGTCCACATCGGTTTCCCCCTGTTTTTCCAGGGAAGAAAGCTCCTCTAGTGCGTTTCGGATCCTTTGGATCTTCTCCGGATAAGCGGACATATGCATATTTCCGCAATTCTTCAGAATTCCTGCATATGCATAGCGCAGTGGTTTGTGTTCATCCTGCCAGTCATCCATACATTTGTAATAGGTAAGGATCACATTCATATCCGCACAGTACTCAGTTACTGTATTTTTGCGCACCGGCTGGGGCTTCAGCGGATGGACCACACACCTGGAGGTTCCCTTCTTCGTTGGCGGTTCATAAAGAGCGCTTAAAAGAAGGACCACAAATGTCATATCATAAGTCAGTGAGATCTGTCCCGGTATCCCGTATCTCTCCCGCAATTCTCTGCAAAGACCGCAGTAAAAAGAACGGTACACATCAAAATCCTTGAATTTTATTTCCGGTTTATTAACGGTCACATATCCGAACATGTCAGCTCCTTTTTACGAATTTTGTGTGGCATTTCGGACATTCGATCTCGATCTTGCCCTTTCCCTTTGGAATACGTATCTTCTGTCCGCAGCCCGGACAGCTGTAGATGTGATGGGTCTTTCTCTGCTTCATCAGATCCTTTTCTTTATTAAAGCGAAAACGGAACTTTGACGTCATCTGAAGGAATTTCTGATTTTCGGCATAACGCTGCTGGATATTTCTGGAAAAAATACGTATATATGCATATACGATCGCTGCGACCCCGAGAATGTCAAGGGTGCTGCCGACAGTTCTGCTGAATATATTGGCAAACATTGCCAGAATGATCAGAACCAGTGCGACTCCCATGGTGAACCTGGAAAGATCATCCACTCCATAACGTCCCTGCATAAATTTATTAAATTTGTCTCTCATATAATCTGCATCTCCTTTTCACTGCCATACGGCACTGCCCAAAAATTTCCGTAAAAAAATCCGGATGGCAGTTCCTAACGGTCATTGCATACCTGGAAAATGTAGAATTTCAGATAATAGGACTCATCTGCTGACCAGAGGATCGGATGATCCGGTGCCTGTGTACGGTACTCTACCTGGCGCAGTCTCTTATGGACATTCTTCGCTGCCTGACCGATGGTCTGTGTAAACAGCTCATACGTCATAAAATGAGAGCAGGAACAGGTTGCGAGAAATCCGCCGTCCTTTACAAGACGCATTGCACGGAGATTGATCTCACGGTATCCCTTGATGGCATTTTTTACAGAGCTTCTGGATTTCGTAAATGCCGGAGGATCCAGTACCACAACATCAAATTTCTCTCCCTTCTCCTCAAGCTCGGGAAGAAGTTCAAAAACATCCTCACAGAGGAATTTCACTGTTCCGTCCAGGCCGTTCAGACTGGCGTTTCTTCTTGCCTGCAGGACTGCAGTTTCCGACGCATCCACACCAAGAACACTCTGTGCCCCTGCAATTCCCGCATTCAGGGCAAAAGAGCCGGTATGTGTAAAGCAGTCCAGAACCTTCGCCCCCTTGCAGAGCTTCTGGATAGCAAGACGGTTATATTTCTGATCCAGGAAAAATCCGGTCTTCTGCCCGTCCCTGATATCTACTTCATATTTCACACCGTTCTCTTCAATCTGAACAAGTGTCGGAAATTCTTCTCCGATAAATCCCTTGGTAAGTTCCATTCCTTCCTGGCGGCGTACCTTTGCATCACTTCGCTCATAGACTCCACGGATCCGGATCCCATCCTCAGCAAGGACTTCCTTCAGTGCATCTAGGATCGTTTCTTTAAGACGGTCGATTCCCAGTGCAAGAGACTGTACAACAAGCACATCTGAAAACTTATCCACAACAAGACCCGGAAGAAAGTCTGCTTCTCCGAAGATCACACGGCAGCTTCCGGTATCTACTACCTTCTTACGATACTCCCATGCGTCGCGGACACGTTGTTTCAAAAATTCCGGACTGATCTCTGTACGCTCATCTCTGGTAAGCATACGGACTGTGATCTTGGAATTGGTGTTGATAAATCCTCTTCCCATTGGATATCCGTCAAAGTCCCGGACCAGAACGATATCTCCGTTCACAAAGCTTCCCATGATGCTTGCGATCTCATTGTCATATACCCAGAGGCCTCCTGATTTCAGGAATCTGCCTTCGCCTTTTTTTAATGTTACTACTGCCAGGCTCATAAATTCTACCTTTTCCCTTTCTCGTTTCCCTATCACGGTTTGCGATGTATGAGTCCACAAAACCGATTTACGGTCAATTTTATCACAGAAAAATCCATTTTTCCAGTGCTTACACAAATCCTTGTCGTAAATCACAAAATTTTCATGATATCTTTCCGGCACGACAAAAAATACCGCAGCAGAGGTTGTTTTCTCTGCTGCGGTATTTTTTATCTCTTTTTCTGTAAATCTTTTATTCTGCTGCGGATTCCTCAGAAGAGTCCGTGTTCTCGCCGTAAAGACCTGCCAGATATTTCATGGTTTCTTTATAAAGTGTCTGCTTATCTTCCTGGGGAACATCTGCAAGAATAGCTGCTGTCACGTCTGTGGCCTCTGTGTCCTCCTGGGAACTGTCAATACTGAACAGCTTCTTCAGCTTCTGATCCATCATATTCAGCTCTGTACTCTGATATTTTTCTGTACCATCTGCCTCATAGGATTCTGTACCATCCTTCAGGATATCATAATAATCCTTCTCAACAGTTTCTGCCACACTCTTCGCTGTCTGCTCATCCAGTGTTACCGTTGCCACTGCCTCTGTATCCTCCGTTGCAGCGAGAAGGGAATCTGCATCTCCCTCATACTCGCCTTTTACAAAGAGGACAAATTTGTCATAATTGTTCTTTGCTTCTTCGCTGAGCACGGAAGTATCGTTTTCTGCACTGTCTGCCTGGTCTGAGCCCTCTGTACTTTCTGAAGATTCTGTATCTTCTGTTGCCTCCGGGATTCCGGTCTCATCGGATGCAGCCTCGTCAGAAGTGCTTTCATCTGTGCTGCTCTCGTCAGATGCACTATCCTCTGTGCTGTTCTCGTCAGATGCACTTTCGTCTGTACTGCTCTCGTCGGATGCACTTTCATCTGTACTGCTTTCGTCCGAGCTTTCCTCATTGCTATAGGTTCCGTCGTCGGTAGCATCCGGGATTCCGGTCTCATTGCTTGTATCCTGAGAATCTGCTCCTGTTTCTTCCTCAAGACCCGGATCCTCTGTGGAGCTCTGGATCACATCGTCACCAAGAATGCTGTCATTTACATTGTTGACGATATCATCAGAAGAATCTGCATCCACATCTACGGTTTCATCACTGCTCTCGCCATCCAGCGTATCATCAGAGGAAGAGGTCTGGCCTGTGGTATTGGCATCTACCTGCTCCAGTGTTTCCTTCACATCATCATAATTGTAATCCTGCTGTGAGATCTGCTTCAGAAGAGACACGATCCTGTCAATATCGTCCTGGCTTACGGAAATATTGTTCTGCTCAGCCACATTGATTACAATATTCTGAATCTCATCTGCATTCTGTACTCCGTTCTGGATCACATCCATCTTGGACTGGTTTACAACTGTTGTCGCCTCATTTTTACCAACCTTATCTGCAAGCTCACCAGTGGTTACGATCTCCTGGTTGGCAAGCTTCGTCTTGGTCTCATCCAGCTTCTCTCCGCTGGCCTTCTCATATGCCATCTGGATACCGGTAAGTGCACCTGTTCCGGATACTTCCATCGGGCAGGCAGCAACTACTTCACAGTTCTTCACACCGGATGTGGAAAGTGTCGTTGCGATCATATTACCTGTCACCCAGTTCAGATTTGCTGTGCGGACCTTGATCCCGCCGGACTGTGTAGGCTTCACATAGGCACAGCTCAAAGTTCTGGAACCGATCTGGGACTGTGGTGCGATATTATCCAGGTGTTTATGCTCATCCTCATTTGTAATGGTCATCACCTGCACCTGATCGGAACTTACATTAAAATATTTCATCATTGTCTGCTTCTGGGCATCCGTAAGATCTGCTCCAAGTGTTACTACCTTCGATGCATCTGCAAATACGGGATTTACACTTCCTGCCACAAGGCATGCACTACAGAGCAGAGCTGCGATCATGTTTCTTTTTTTCATTGATCTTCCCTCCATATATTTTTTCGGATCGATTGTATCTGCTTAACTTTTGCGGTGTAAAGCGGACATTCCTCTTCGTTACTTACATCTCCACGAATGCGAGCGCTTCACGATCTGTCGTTCTTGTCATATTATAACACAGCTGCTGAAATATTTGTAATTTATATTATATAAAAAACGCTGCCGGAAATTATATCGTTACTGTTCACTCCGTTCTCAGCAACACGCTTCGCGATGCACAGGATTTATGCTAATCGCATAAATCCGCGCGGTATGTCTCGGGTTTTCTGTGACCTTCGCTCACAAAAAACACCTCGCGGAATATTACCAGTGAACAGTAACATTATATCACTCATTTCTGACAGCATTTTATTGTTTTTCTCATTTTCCCAGAGAACTTATCTGATCTGGTTTAATTTTCCGGTTTCTTTTGCTTTTTTCAACAATTCCCGGTTTTTTTCATTCATGATACCAAAATCCTTCAGCGGACAGTACACTTTTTCACATTTTCCCAGGAACTCCAGTGCTTCTTCAAAGGCAGACTCCGAAATGCATTCAAAAGGCTTCTCCGTGATCACTTTTGCAGCCAGTTCTTTTGCCACCTGATAATCTGCATCATTGGTATGGAGAACTCCGGTCACAAAAGGAATCCCCTGTCGCTGCAGCTTCCGATATACCGGAATCCCGCTTCCATTTCCTCCGATCACAAACACCTCCGGTTTTCCGGCCGGAGGTTCCATTTCCACGCAGCCGAATTCTGCATTATAGCTTCCACGGGTGATGCCATAAAGCTTCCGAATATAATCGGAAGTAAAGATTTCCTCCGGTGCACCATATTTCTCAATGTGATCTCCATGAACACAGATCACCTGGTCAGAAATCTTCTGGGCAAGATCCAGCTCATGAAGGGACATGATCACCGTCATCTGTTTTTCCAATACCATCTTCTTCAAAATGGCAAGAAGCTCCAGCTTATGCCGGATATCCAGGAAGGAGGTCGGTTCATCCAGGATAATGATCTCCGGTTCCTGGCAGATGGCGCGTGCCAGAAGGATACGCTGTCTCTGTCCGTCACTGATGGCTGTAAAATCCCGATCCTTCAGATCCCAGGCGTGAACCATCTCCATGGCACTTTTAACTTTTTCCTTGTCCTCTGCGGAAAGGATCCCGAGAGTTCCGGTATAGGGATATCGTCCGGTGGATACCACATCCTCACAGGTCATAAGCTCCGGTCGCATGCGCTCGGTAAGTACTACAGCCAGTTTTTTTGACACTTCCCTGTTGGTCATCCGGCTCATCTGTTCCTGTTCCAGATATACCGTTCCGCTGATCAGGGAAAGCTGTCTTGTGATACTCTTCAAAATAGTAGATTTTCCGGCACCGTTGGGACCGATCAGTGTCAGGATTTCTCCTTTATTCAGCTGAATATTGATTTCTTTGATCAGCGGTTTTCCATCATAGCCTACGGTCAGCTGATCTGTATAAAAAAAATATGATTTCATCGTTTATATCCTCTGCTGTCTGTGAATCATGATATAGATAACTACCGGTGCTCCGAAAACTGCTGTCACAGAACTGATGCTCAGCTCCGTCGGTGCAAATACAGTTCTTGCGATCAGGTCACAGAACAGGCAGAACACTGCACCGCCCAGAAAACAGGCCGGGATCACAAGCAGCGGTTTGGCAGTCTTCAGGAGACTTTTTGCAATATGAGGCACAGCGATCCCCACGAAGGAGATCGGCCCTGCAAAAGCGGTCACACAGGCAGAAAGAATACTGGAAAGCAGGATCAGAAGTATCCGGAAAGCCTTGATATTAACTCCCATATTCTGCGCGTAAGTCTCCCCCAGCTGATAGGCGCTGATCGGTTTTGACATAAAAAATACGATCACCATGGTAAGAAGTACCACAGCAGCCATAGTCTGCACATTCCCCCAGGTCATACCGGAAAAGCTTCCCAGTGACCAGTTGTGAAGATTGACTATGTTGGAATCATCTGCAAAGGTCACCACAAAGTCTGTGATGGCCGAACAGATATAGCCGATCATAACACCACTGATGACCAGCATGGACATGTTGTGGACTTTTTTTGCCACAAGGAGCACAAAGCCCATGGAAATCATTGAGCCTGCAAAAGCAGCCAGGATCATGGCACCGGAACCGATGGACACCGATCTGCTTAAAAAAAAGATCATCAGAAGCGCCACGATCAGCTTGGCACCGGAAGAGATTCCCAGTACAAAGGGTCCCGCGATAGGATTGTTAAAAAAGGTCTGCAGCAAAAATCCGGAAACAGAAAGTGCTCCGCCAAGGATGATCACTGCCAGTATCCTGGGAAGACGGATCTCCCAGACGATATTATAAGAAGTTTCATCTCCCTGATGCCGGAATATGATATTCAGGATCTCCTGCACAGAGAGGTGGATACTTCCGGAATTTACATTCCATATAAATAAAAAGATCAAAAGTACCGCAAGGATCACAAAAGAGATCCCGTATCGGACTGCGCGTTTTCTGTCATTCATTTTTTCTGGTACACTCCTCTTCTGTTTTGTTATCCTGTCCTTTCGTTTCCTGCTCACAAGTGGAAACTGGCAAAGGAGTTAAAGCGAACACTGGAATTTATTTCAGTTTATGCATATAGGTCAGCTCATCCAGAGAATCATCGTCTGTAGTCAGCATGGTGTGGATATCCTCGATCATGGTTCCAAGTCCGGTAGTTTCCTGGAAGAGATTTTTGCCTGTGCACCAGACATTTCCGTTCTTCACTGCCTTGAAATCTGCAAGAAGCTTACTTTTGGAAAGAAGCTCATCAATGGTCTTAAGTTCCCCGTCAATCGTACTGTTATAGATGATATAGTCTGCATCCTTCGCCTTGGCATAAAACTCTTCCATCTGCATATTCATGGTGGAAAGAGCATTGTCATTTACTCCCGTATCCTCCGGAACATAATTTCCTCCTGCGAGAGAGATCATTTCTGAAACATAGTCGCCGCTTTTTCTTATATTTACCGCACCTACGGAGTTGATATAAAAGAACGCCACGGTCTTATCTGTTTTATCTGCTGTGAGAACCTTATCCAGCTTGTCCGTCTGCTCTTTGAAAACCTTTTCTGCCACATCTTCTTTTCCCAGAAGAACTGCGTAAAGCTTCATCCATTCGGTCCTTCCAAGAGGGTGACTCTCATAGCTGGAACGCTCTACCATTACAGGGATCCCGAACTGCTCCAGCTTCTCCTGTACCTCCGGATTGTGATGGATCATGGTGGATTCAATGGCAAGGTCACAGCCCTCGTTCAGGATCAGCTCGTAATCCGGAGCACTGTACTTGCCGGCATAGATCATCTTTTTCTGTTCCATAGCGTCCTTTGCTTCCTGGATATACCATCCGTCTTCCTTGGTTCCGGAAAGCTTGATGCTGTCAATCCCGTCGATAGCGCGGAAAAGATCCATGGCCGAGGTTGCTACCAGATAGATATTGTTTATGGGCTGCTGCAGAACCGCAATGTCAGGATCCAGCCCCTCCGGTGCTTTCTTGCCTTCGGGAACTACAAGAAACTGTCCTTCCTGATCAATGGTGAGCAGCGCATAGCCATCGTTGTAGTAATCCACATTAAATTCCTTTGCGTAGGAAAGCTCCATACTGTGATCAAAGGTAAGGCCTGGAATATCCGCAGGCTTATGTTCTGTCTCTGCTGCCTGCACTGCAAAAGCACACCCCAGGATCAGGGTCAGCGTCAGAAATATGTATGAAATTATTTTTTTCATTTTTCTTCCTTTTTCATGCTCGAAGAATCAAAATTCAGGGTATACTCAATCTCGTGAGGAGTACTCATGGCTACAGTATCTGCAGTCACTTCCATTTCTGCGTCAAAGACTGTGACCGGGATCTCAAATGTGGAGTTTCCGTCTTTGTTCACCGGCTCATATTTTTCGCCGTCCACGATCATGTAATCATAATTCGGACTGCTCCAGATGATGGTTGCCGTAGCTTCTTTGTCCTTGATCTCTACTTTAGCTGGAGATTCTACAGATGCTCTTCCTGTTCCGCCTGTAAGGGTTACATCCGTCTCATAGGTTCCGTCCTCCAGCTTCAGCTCTTCCGGTTTTTTCCCTTCGGATTTTTTGTCGTCAGAGGTTTTTACAGGATTCTTTACGCTGACTTTATGGTCGTACCATTTGCCTTTTTCTCCCAGGATCGCCACGTTAAATTCCTCACCAATGGCCGGTACCGGGATATCAAATCCGTAAACCTCCTCTGTATAACCATCGCTGTACTTCACTGTATCTGTGGTCGGCTCAATGATCTCTGCTCCGTCCTTCTGGGCATCCTCGGCAGTTCCCGCAAACAGGTTAACGATCTTCTTGGAAACCAGACTTACGTGGATGGTCATTTTACCATCTTTGACCGTGAGCTCTCCTTTTTTGTCATTGGCCTCATTTACATGAAACATGCTGCTGTCTGTACCAAACTCTGCTGTATAAACGCCATCTTCCAGGGTATCTGCTTTGGCTGCATCTGTATCCTTTTCTTCGGAAGCTTCTGCTTCCTCACCGGACTCTGTTTTTGTTTCATCTGTTTTTGCCATCGCAGGCACAGAGCCCAGCACCAGGACTGATGCACTTGCCATTGCAAGAATTAAGTTTACATAGCGTTTTTTCATGATAATCTTCTCCCTTCCATAGATACAGCAATCTGCCCGGAAAACAGTCTTCCTGATCTTTCCGGGCAGTTACATTGATTTCTTATAGGTATCTGAACTCACTCAGATATTTTTATATTTATTATTCTGCGGACTCCTCAGCAGAATCAGCCTCTGTATCTGCTGCTGCATCAGAATCTGCGGACTCCTCAGTGCTTCCCAGAGAATCGATGGCTGCCTTTGTATGCTCTACATAAAGCTTCTCAACTGCTTCGATTCTTCCAAGACCCTCGATCTGGCAGTCAACCTTATCGAAGTTTCCGGATGCTACAAACTGGCTCTTCCAGGAATCCTCCTCATCACCGGCCATATCGTTATTTGCATGGTCTCCGGCAACAACCATCAGCGGACGAAGAACAACGTTCTTGTATC
>OLRU01001382.1_pt1 | contig 21335 bp, 19 predicted proteins | sample 1672961 | NCBI WGS metagenome assembly OLRU01 (sample SAMEA3136741, study PRJEB25190) | human gut metagenome | biome: human gut; feature: human-associated habitat; material: faeces | place: Austria | collected 2013
GTAGCGGGAGTAGTGCTCCTTGAACTTCTGGTATACACAGCGCTCATGCTGAAGTGTGGCATCCTTCTTAGGAACAGTAAGGACCGGCTTTTCAAACCCAGGTACGCCAGGCTTTACCGACCATGCATACGCACCAGATTCAGAGGTATCCCAAGGCTCCTCGTGATCGGTCTCGTAATGCCAGGAATGAGCGTCGTAAGTTTCCTTTTCAGCATCCCAACCGCTGAACAGACCCGTTTCGGGATCGAAGTCGAATTCCTCCATAAGAATGTAGGAAGCGTTGGTGTAGTTGATCAGGTATTCGAAGTTGTAATTGTCGGGGTTCTTGCCCGTACGGGTGTACTCTGCCAAGCCAGGCTCAATCAGGTTATCGATGATGTACTTGTACAGACCACCATAGAACGCAATATCCGTGCCGCTGCGGATGGGGCAATAGATGTCTGCCTGCTCTGCAGTACGGGTATAGCGGGGGTCGACAACCATCCACTTTGCGCCCTTATCATGAGCTTTATGCAGCCACTTGGCGCTAACGGGGTGGTTTTCAACGGAATTGGATCCGATGTTCATAATGACATCGGTGTTTTGCATGTCGCACCAATGAGTAGTCATTGAGCCGCGACCAAATGATGCCGCCAGACCGGCGACGGTGGGGCCGTGTCAAACACGGGCTTGGTTATCGATTGCCACGATACCAAGCGCTCTCATCATCTTGAGGATGAGGTACTCTTCTTCGGAGTTCTGCTGAGAACCGCCCAAGCTGGCAATGCTTTCGCAGCGGTTCACGGTAAGGGTCTTGCCCTTAACTTCTTCAGTTTCGACGAAACCAGCATCACGGGTTTCCTTGGTTTTGCGGGCAATTTCCTGAATTGCCTGTTCCCACGTAATGGGTTCCCACTTCTTTGAGAAGGGACGACGAACCAAAGGCTTGGTCTGACGAACCTTGCTCTTTTCGATTTCATGGGTTTCGGGGTTTACGACGTTACGCAGCTGGAACATCGTTGCACCCTTGGGGCACAAACCACCCTGATTGATGGGATGATCGGGATCGCCTTCCAAGTTGATAAGCTCACCATCACGCACCGAGCAAAGGGAGCCACAACCACCTGCGCAGTAGCAGCAGATGTTCGTGTACTCTTCGGTGTTAACGAGCTTCCACTCGGAGGAGGATTCCACTGCCAAAGCCGGTGAAGGCTGCATAAACTCGAAGGCCATGCTGGTTGCGAATGCGGCACCGGCAGCCTTGAAGAAGCTTCTGCGCGACAGCTCCATTTCCCACTCCTTTCGATTGCTATCCTTCCCTGCTGTTGGGCAGGGCTCTACGGGCGTATCGTATCGAAGCTCTTAGGGTCGACCATCTCGAAAAAAGACGCCATTTTGCAAAATATCGATAAACGGTCGATTATTCTAAATAATTCTCAACTGAAAATAACTCAAAATACCAGGTAAAAGCCAAAGTTTGCAGCATAGAAGAATAAGCCCGAATCGCTTGACCTGATATACTGAAATACCGGTATAAGGAGGGAATATGAGCGAGAAAGAAGAGCGTGTACGCCTCACGCAGCTAACTTCGAAAGGCGGTTGAGCTGCAAAGTGGGGTCCGGGCGATCTCAAGGAAATACTTTCTTCCCTCCATCCTGCAGGTGCACCACCTGCAGCTAGTAACCTATTGCTTGGATACGAGACGAGCGATGATTGCGCCGTTTGGCAGCTCAACGACAATTTAGCTGCCGTGCTCACTGTCGACTTCTTCACTCCCGTGGTAGATGATCCTTACGAATTCGGACGTGTAGCGGCGGCTAATGCTCTCTCGGACGTATTCGCCATGGGCGCTCAACCTCATGTTGCGTTGAATCTATTGGCTCTCGATTGCTCACTCGGAACCGATGTCGCAGCGGCTATTCTCCAAGGCGGAGCAGACGCTGTAGCTGAAGCGGGAGCCTTCGTTTCCGGCGGTCACACCATCGACGACACGGAACCAAAGTATGGCCTCTCGGTGTTCGGAACGGTTGCCCCCGATGCTATTGTGCGCAATGAAGGCGCATGCCCTGGTGACGTACTGTATCTCACCAAGCCCTTGGGCACTGGCATCATGAGTGCTGCGGCAAAGATCGACCAGATCACCGAAGCAGAAATGAGGCCCGTAATCGATTCGATGATGGAATTGAACGCGGCAGGCGGTGCGGCCATGCGAGCCGCAGGCGTACATGCTGCAACCGATGTAACGGGCTTTGGGTTGGCCGGTCACTTGCATGAAATGCTCGAATCGAGCAATTGCAGCGCCGTTATCGATTTCGCGTCGCTCCCCCTATTCGAGCAGGCTTGGCAGCTTTCCTGCGACTACTGCCGTCCTGGCCGCACGTTCTCTATCATGGATGACCTCGAGGGCTTCATCGACCAAGGGGATATCGAAGAAGAAGAGTTCGATAATCGCCTAGGGGTCATCTGCGACCCACAAACTTCAGGCGGTATACTGGCCGCCATCCCTGCTGAGAGCTCAAAGCTCTTCGAGGAAACGTTTGAAGAGCTTTCTGGTCGCAAGCCCGCACGCATCGGATACATAACCGAAGGAAACGCTGGCCACCTTACCTTCAGCGATAGTTGATACCGCCCACACTCGTTTGCCCCAGCAAGAAAGCGAACTTCGACGAATAGCAAACCTCATTTTGGACCTGGAACAGAATAACCGCTCCAGGTCCTTTTGCATTTAGAACTCTTTTGATCGCATAGCGACATGCGAATCGTTCTCGCCTTTGAGCTTTGCCGCCATCAGAAAAACAATACCATCAATACATAAAACCGCAGCTCATAATGGGGGGTGCGTATGTACGTACCTTGGCAGGTTGGTCAATCCGGTGCACGGTGGTTGCATCAATACCGCCCACGACCAAGGAGTTCCCTATGAACAGAAAACACGTTGCGCAGCAAACCCAGCGCGAGCGCAACTGCTCGCCTTCCAACGGAACAGAGCGCCGCACAAGCGCCAGGATAGCTCGCGTTGGAGTTAGCGCCCTGATAGCGGGTCAACTCATGATGCCAGGTATATCGCTAGCAGCTGAAGATACAGATCAAAATGTGGTGCAGGCAAACAGCACTGCGACTGTCGCAGCCGAGGAAGCCGCTCCTGCCCCGACCGCGAGCAACAACGCGACGAATGGAACCGAAGCACCGTCGACCCCAACCCAAGCAAGCAAGGAGTCCGCAGCGGCACCAGAGGCACAATCTGCTCCGAAGGCAAACCCCTCGCAAACTGACACATCCCAGAAGGCTTCGGCAGAAACGGCTGCGTCTACGGCAAGCAATCAAAACGAGGCAGCGGCAACCTTTCAGACGCCTGCACCTCCAGCAAACAACGCAATGCCAACAGACGCCATCCAGACCCGCGGCGTGACCGACGTAACCGACAACCCAGGCGGTATTAAGATAAATACAACGGTGGTCAACCATACAACGGTGGTCAACCACTACGCTGATTGCACGCTAAACGGCACCTTTGCACTCACTCAGGGAACAGGTCAAACAATCGATTTCGCAGAGGTTCCCGATGCCGATGCCAAGTGTCTTTCCGAAGATACCGCGTACTTCAAGACAGATGGATCTTCCCATGCTCTTGTCGAAACGGAAGATCCCTCCGAATCCGTCGTAATGCTGCATATGACTCCAGCAGGAACGCATATGCAAGGGACGCTGACGTACACCGGCGGCAACGTTGATCCGAGTGTCAACTACAGCCTGACGCTGCAAAAAGAGAAGAAGGTCGCATCAACGCTCACCTACACTGGTACCGACTACGAAGGTGGCCCCATCATCACTGGGAACCCCGATGATATATTCAACGGCAACCAGCAGGGCGGTTCGGTCGTCATCAACGAAACCAGGGACGACTACTATCTCCGCTACAACATCAGCACCGAACTTACCCTTGCCGCAACGCAGCAGCAGAGCCTCGAGAACCTGAATGTCAACGACGTGAAGACCGACTACGCACCCGGTGAGGCTCCGCGCGCAACGGGAACGATCCCTGCCGCCGATGCCGACAAGTATGAGATCGCGTATGAGTGCTGGGAGGAAATGGACGGCAGTGACCCCACGGAACTCACGCCCGTTGCCTTTTGGTATTCCGACCCCGCAAAGTACACGCAGGGCATGAAAAAGATTGACCACTTCGAAGAGGGCAAGTTTTACATGTATTCCGTCGAGCTAAGGCTCAAGGACGATAACGCCCTTGCCGACGTCTATAACGTGAACGTTAACGGCCAATGGGCGAGCAATACCATCAAGACCATTAACGGCGTGTTCGCGCCTAATGCGGCCAATATGCTGTGCGAGCAGCCGATTGACGAATGGCAAGCCATCGACGTTATCGAGATCAGCGGTGCCACGACCACCTTCAAGGCGGGCGATAGGCCGGTCTTTACGGCGAGCACTCCGACGGGTTCGAACTCCATCCTTCAGTGTGAGTTTTGGACGGGTAGTGACGGCGACGAAGTGAATTCCGTTGAGTTCTGGGACCAGAACATAACCAACCACATCGATGCCTTTAAGCCTGGTGTGACCTATCGCTATGGCCTGTACTTTAAGCCGGCGCGTGGTTTCTACTTCACGCCCGACACCAAGCTGATGATCAATGGCGTGGAGTGTGGCTACCAGGCGAGCGAGCTAAGCGTGGTCGATCCTGAGAGCGGCTGGATCCATACACTGCGGCTCAACACCGACTTAACCTTTACACCCGAAGCGGCTGAACCAACATCCGATCCCACGCCCCAGCCCGGCAGCAACGCCGCCATTGACGACGCCAACAAATTGACCCAAGCGGCGGTCAAATCCGATAAACCCGCCAAGTATGACGAGAAAGCCCTACCTATCACCAGCGACAATACCGCAGTGGCAGTTGCCGCCCTGGGATTTGCCGGCACTGCTGCAGCAGCAGGCGCCGCAGCTGCAAGACGTCGCAATCACTAACGAAGCACGTACCGTTGCTGCCCGTGCCTGAAAACTATCCCTTGCGGAATGGGAGCTGGCAAAAGGGCAACGAACGAATGATGTTATAGGTGCCATTAAAAAGTGGGCCGGAAGAGTGTTCTTTCGGCCCACTTTGCTATCGAGGTGAAAACGGGATATGGACCGAGAGCCGCTGCAACGATCGATCGCTATCGAGCAAACCCTCCAGATGCTTCGTTGCTCACCGTGCTATCAAGGTCCAAACCCGTAAACAAAGCCTCGCTCTATTCAGCCAAAGGAACGGAGCGATAAGCACCCAGCTCCTTTGCGAACAAACCATCGATCTGATCTTCAACACCCAGCTCACAAGCTACGTTGCGCGCCTGCCCTACCGCCTTGCTGTCATCAGAACAGCGAAACAACAGTCCCATTCCACAGCCCGCACGCACCTTGGGTGGCACAGGCACTAATGAGCCCTCGGGCCCAAACGCCGCCTCGAACGAAAGCGCCGCATGGGTTGAACCAAAGGCAACCAGATATTCCGCCATGATTACAAGGTGATGGTTTTTGAAGATTCCTGCATGCGTCCCAAAATGTCATACATGTTGGAAACCTCGCCCACAGCAAGCTGTTCTTTCAGCCCGTAGAAATCGAGGCAGGTTCCACATACCAGGACTTCTGTGCCTTGGGCGATAAGGGAGCTAACACTGTCGATAATCGCCTGCTCGCCGCCGGCAACCAGCTTTACGCCGCTGTTCATGAACAGCAAATGCGCGGGAGGATTGCCCGATTCCGAAAGGGTATACAGCGCCATTTTCATCAAGCTCTTGCCCAAGGTTTCGTCACCATCGCCCACATAATCCTTACCAACAAATACGGCATAAGGCTCCAGCTCGGCGCATTCGCAAGAAGCAGCCTGAGCGTTGGCCTCTTCCCCATCAGTACCGCCGATCCGAACATTCCAGAAATCATCTTCCTGCTCAACCGAAACAGGACGTGCCATACGACCCGCCAGATGCTGAAGATTCGAGACGGCGGCTTCGTTGCTGACCTTCACCAACAACGAATCGCAGCCACCATCAAGTTCCTTCTTCGCCATCATCAGAGGCTTGGGGCACTGCAGCCCACGTGCGTCAACTTCCTTCATATGCGTTTCCTTTCCTGCAAGACGCCATAGATACAGCGCCATTGATTACCTGAGTGCGTTCACGCTTTCTTTTAGCGCTACGATGCCCTTGGCTACCTCCTCTTCGGTATTGAAGCACGAGAAGCTGAATCGCACCGCCCCGCGCTGTTCGGTGCCCAGCGCCCTGTGCATCAAAGGCGCGCAGTGAGCACCAGCACGGGTGCAAATGCCCCAATCACGTGCTAGGGCATCGCCCAACAAAGAAGAGTCGACACCCTCGACATCGATGGCAACAACCCCGCTTCGATCGATGCCTCCATGACCGCCCAGAACAGAAACGCCCCCAATATCACAAGCGCCCTCCTCGAACTGGGACGTTATACGAGATACCTTTTCATGGATTGCGTCAACGCCCGTTTCTTCAATATAACGTACGCCAGCCGCCAAGCCAGCCAATCCATGGGCGTTTACCGTACCTGCCTCAAGCGCTTCCGGCATGAACCGCGGATGGCGCTCATCGAATGTATGGGTTCCCGACCCACCTTCCACCAAAGGTGCTATATCGAGGTCGGGCACTATACAAAGGCCTCCCGTGCCCTGCGGGCCAAACAGGCTCTTGTGCCCCGTGAAGCACACCACATCGGCGCCGAGTTCTTCTTGGGACAGAGGAAGAGCTCCAGCGGTTTGAGCGGCATCAAGGATAAACAGGGCACCATGCTTATGGGCAATCTGAGCCATACGAGCAACATCGTACACATCGCCTGTAAGGTTCGATGCATGGGTTGCGGCAACATAACGAACGCCACCTTCCGAAAGCATGCGCTCGTATTCGTCGAAGTCGAGGCTGCCATCGGGTTTAATCGAAGCAGCCTTTACCACACACCCTGATTCATCGCGAAGACGGTTCAAGGGACGCAACACAGAATTGTGCGAAGCCGCTGTGGTGACGAGCGTACAGCCAGGAGTCGCCAAGCCTTGAAGGGCAATGTTCAATGCCATTGTGGCATTGAGGGCAAACGAGACACATGAGGGCGAAGGCGCGCCAAGCAAACGCGCCACACTGCGACGAGCCTCAAACACAGCCCTACCCGCTTCAAGGGATGCTGGATGCACCCCACGCCCCACGCCACCAAAAGACGAGATACCGCGCACTACAGCATCAGCAACCCCGGGCGGCTTCATAAGTGTAGTGGCGGCGTTGTCGAAATAGATCATGAAGATCACCCCTTACAGAATGGGCGAACGAAGGAAATAAAACGAGCCGTAAGACCTTCCCACGTAAGCGAATGCATATCGCCCTCAAATGGAGCCAAATGCGCCGCTTCATCAATAGCGCAAGCAATACGCTCAGAGAAAGGACCCAGCTCTTCGGGACAAGGGTCGTCTGCCGTGCGCATACGAGGCGGACGTACGAACACCACAGGCGCATCAGGGACATGGCCTTCAAGCCACGGACGAATACCGGGCAGATCGCTCACCACAACACGGCAGCCACAGGCCAGCGCCTCAACAACAACCAGGGGCAACCCTTCAAAAAAAGACGGGAGCACGAAGATGTCGGCATTCTGATAGGCGCGCACCAATTCATGCGTTTCAAGGCGGCCAGCAAATTCAACAGCAGCAGTGCAGGCAGCCGCTCGCTGGGTAAAGCGTTGATATTCGGCAGCATCATTGTGTCCACCCACTAAACAGAGACTTAGCTGTTTCCCAGGGACCTGAACTTGGTCAACGGCATCAAGCAAACACCCAACGCCCTTCTTTTCCCAAATCTTGCCAACGTACAGAAGCGATAGCTCACCTTCCTCCTGCGAATGCGGGGATGAAGCCTTAAACACTGAGGAGTTGTACCCGGTACCCAGCACCTGAACGTTATAAGGCTCGCATCCATACAGATCGATGATCTCGCCACGCTGTTCACCGTGGAGGGCAAAAACACCCGTCAGAGAACGGATGCCTTCAATAATGACATCGCGCTCAAGACAGTGCGTGCGCATTTGACGAAGATCGGTAGAATGGCAAATAGCAAACACCGGGATGTCGGAAACCATACTTCGCACCAAAGCAGTAAGCAGATATAAGTGATGGCATACCACCACATCAGGGCAAAATTCCTCTATAGCCCGCTCGATTCTCTTCGCAAAAGCAGCGCGAAAGCAAGAAACCATCTGATGGTCCATGTCGCGATAACGCGTTGCCCGATAGGGCATTTCGTCCGACATACCGCATACGGGAAACGGCACCTCGTCCGTTTCGAAGTGAACCGGGTACGCACTTACACCAGCCGGAAACGGCAGCGGATCATCGGGGGCGGTGCCGCAAATAACTGCGGCACTATGACCAGCAGCGACTTCACAACGCACCATTTCGGCCAGATACACACCGCTGCCCGTACTATCTGGCTTTTGGGCGGTAACATTCAGGATCCTCATTGTTCGTATATCCCTTCGCATTCGAGTCCCTGTTGGACGATGAACCGCTGAAGCTTTTCCCTCGAACCCTGTTCGACAAGCCAAGCAAAACCGCAACCAGCCGAAATGCTCCGCGGGATAGTGCCCAAACGACCTTCAAGGCCGCAGCGTTTGGCAATTTCCTCAAACCCGAATGCGTCGGCCGTGGTATGGAAAGCAACAATAATCATGAAAACAACCCTACTCCACCAGACATCACCCCAACCGATCAAAGCGGTAAGTTCCGCCCAGGCAACGGTGAGAACGTCAGCGACACCGGTGGCAAAACCCCCTTGCGGAAAAGCGCCTACGGTACACCCAAAACGACAAACGCACTGCAAAACGCTTGATCTTAATCCGTTCTCATTTACATAAAATAGCCCCGACCAGAATTTCCTCGGAAACAAGGCGCTGATCGGGGCAAACAAAGCTACGAAACGTTAGCCGATAACAATGGTGAACACTCCGCCTTTTTCATCAACAGTGGCATTCAGCTTCTTGCGGCGAGCAAGGCGCAGGATATTATCGCGCGGAGTTGCGCTATCAACCTCTACAACCACCTGTTCGCCAGGATTCTTCTTCAGAGCATCCTGGGTCATCATCAATGGTTCGGGGCAAAACAAACCCTTAGCGTCTACGGTAACCATATTGAGCTCCTTTATGAACGTGCGCGCTTAAGGTTAACAGCGGCAATGACGAACAATACGACGATGCAAACTACGGTGGCGATCTGACCAGCCTCGGTTACGCCCTTGGGGCTAGAAGCAATGCCGAAGTTGTGAGCAAACGCCGCTCCGATCAGAAGTCCGATAAACGTTACGGCAGAATCGCCAGAACCAGAGCCAGCCAATACCATCTGACGCAGGGGACAGCCGCCCAAAAGCGTAGCGCTGAAGCCCACAACAAACATACCCAAAATGTTCCAAAGGGCATCGGTATGAGCGATAGGTTGATCGACGAAGCTAAGGTTGAAATGACCGGAAGCAAGATTGTAAACGAGCACGCCAGCAAACAGGATGCCGATTACAACCAAACCCCAACCATCGCGTACCAGGAAGGTGTCACGCAGGCCGCCAGCGAAGCAAAGGCGCGTGCGCTGAGCGATAACGCCAAAAGCAATACCGCCGATGATGGAAAGAGCAACCGGAGCATGCATGCTGCCAGGGCCAGACTGGGAAACAGCAAACACGGTAGTGGTGATGCTCAAGATAAACACGGCGATAACGATAACGGGGAGAGCAAGACCTTCTGCCTTCTTTACCGCTTCAGCGCGGCCCAGCGAAAAGCCTTTTTTCAGGAACAGAACGCCAACACCAATACCGGCGGCAAAGCCAATCAGGGCAACCCAGGCGTTAAGGTCGCCGCCCGCCATACGCAGAACCATGCGCAACGGGCAACCCAAGAAGATAAGGCAGCCAATCATCATTACAAAGCCAAGGACAAAGCGGGTAAAGGGGGAAGAACCAGCTGTGGCCTTGAATTCCTTGTTTGCAAAAGCCATAACGCAAGCGCCAACGATGATTCCAATGATTTCAGGGCGCAGGTACTGCACCGTTTCGTTGGTCTGCAGCTTCATAGCGCCGGCGGTATCACGAACAAAGCAAGCGATGCAAATTGCCATGTTGCCCGGATTGCCGCTTGATGCGAGCATGATGGCAACGGCGGCAGCAACAACGCCGCATACAACGAGAATCACTCGTTCTTTAGTCTCAGAATTCACGCAAGTCTCCTTCATTGAGGGGGAAAGGGGCAAAACCGCTAATGCCGCACTGGGGGGATGGCGCAGTTCGCCCGACACAACAGGAAACCCACCACACGGGCGGGAATGCAGAAAAGATGGCGCCTGGAGCAGAATCAAGCGCAGCAAATGCCCGATCGGGCAACGACGGCAAACACATCGTGATCAGCTCATAGGCAGAAAACAGCTGAACATCATGCTTTTGCCGCGCTGATTATACCCATTGACGCGAGATTGTCACGCGAGCTTTTCACTTCAGTGCCTCAAATTGTCCACTAATGGGAAAAGCAAGCCCGTTAAATACGAAGCTTCTTATAATGTGCGCTTGAATACACTCCCGACACTTGGGTTTGAACCGATCAAACACAGAAGAGGTTGCAAACTATGCCAACAGAACTCCAGCTCAAAGCCCTGCGAGCCCTTCCCGCTGTAGACGAAGTGCTCACCACGCTTTCTCGGTCTATCCCGATGGAAGTCTTTCCCCACGAACTGGTAGTCGATTGCATCCGCAAGGAAGTTGAAGCAGCCCGCACTATGATCCTCGGGGGCAATACGGCACCGACAGAAGAAGAGATAGCAAGCGGAACGCTCCGTCGCCTGCAGGCGCAGGCCGAACCCTCGCTCAAGCAGGTAATCAACGCCACAGGCGTGATACTCCATACCAACTTGGGGCGAAGTGCCCTTGCACCGCAGGCAGTAGCAGCGGTCGAAAACGCAGCAAAGGGCTACTCCACTTTGGAATACGACCTTACCACCATGCAGCGCGGCAGCAGGCACTCCCACTGCGAAGAGTTGATCTGCACCCTGACTGGAGCAGAAGCAGCAATTGCGGTCAATAACAATGCTGCTGCAGTGATGATGGTGCTCAACGAATTCGCCCGCAACCGTCAAGCGGTCATCTCCCGTGGCGAGCTCATCGAAATCGGGGGCTCATTCCGCATTCCCGATATTATGGACTTCTCCAATGCGCATATGGTTGAAGTGGGCACCACCAATAAAACCCACCCCTCCGACTACGAGCGCGCCATCACATCCGACACCGCCATGCTGCTGAAGGTTCATACCTCCAACTATCGCCTTATTGGCTTCACCGAATCGGTTGAGGCAAAAGAGCTGAAAGCAATTGCTGCTCGCGAAAACGAGCGCAGAAGTGGTACCGGCGAAGAAGACCTTCTGGTGTATGAAGACCTTGGCTCCGGTATGCTTCTCCCCTTGCAAGGTCTCGAGGGATACGGGGAACCCACGGTCACCGAAGCGCTTGAAGGGTGCGACCTGGTTTCCTTCTCAGGAGACAAACTGCTCGGCGGCCCACAAGCAGGCATCATTGTCGGCAACAAATGCCTGATAGATCGCTTGAAGAAGAATCCGTTAGCACGTGCTCTACGCCTTGACAAAATGACCATCGCCGCACTTGAAGCCACCCTTCGCCTGTACCTTGACCCCGAGAAGGCACACGAGCATATACCCACCTTGCATATGCTCACCACACCTGTCGAAACAGTAGAAGAGCAGGCGGAATCACTGCGCAAAGCAATTTCCGCTTCAGTCCCCGAAGGCTCGTGCAGGATCTCTGTCGTAACGAGCATTGCACGTGCAGGAGGCGGCTCTCTTCCCATGTACGACATCCCTTCCTATTCGGTTGAGATCGAACCCTTGGGCTGGAACGCACAAGAGTGTGCCGCCTACCTTGCCCAAAACCGTCGCACTCCCGTCATAGCTCGCATTAACCGAGAGAAACTGCTCTTTGACGCACGAACCCTCATGAACAACGAAGAGATCGAAGAAATCGCCACAGCACTCGAAGGCTTCCTTGCTCACTCACATTAGTTTGGAGATCCCTTATGGCACATCATAAAAGCGAAAGCCCCCTTATCGTCGGCACTGCCGGCCATATCGATCACGGCAAATCGACATTGATCGAAGCGCTTACCGGCACTGACCCGGACCGCCTTGCCGAAGAAAAGCGCAGGGGAATCACCATCGAGCTGGGGTTCGCCCGTCTCTCCCTTCCCGACGGAACGTCTCTCGGCGTGGTAGATGTGCCAGGTCACGAACGCTTTGTTCGTCAAATGATTGCCGGCGCTTCAGGCATTGACCTTGCTCTTTTGTGTATAGCGGCAGATGACGGGATCATGCCCCAAACACGCGAGCACACCGCGGTCCTTCAACTGCTCGGCATTACCAATTGCGTTATCGCCCTCACCAAATGCGATCTCGTGGATGAAGAATGGATTGAGCTGGTAAGCGAGGAAGTGCGAGCAGGCTTAGAAGGAACGCCCTTTGCCGATGCTCCGCTTGTTCCCGTCTCCGCACGAACTGGGCAGGGGCTCGATGAGCTGAAGAACGTTCTTGCGGATCAAGCACGGAAACTGAGAAGCGCCTTTAAGGAAGGTCCCGTCCGCCTTCCCATCGATCGCGTTTTCACCATCAAAGGCGCAGGCACGGTTGTAACGGGAACCCTATGGCAGGGGTCTGTCGTGCCCGACATGGAGCTTGAGGTGGTTCCTTCGGGCATCCTCACGCGTGTAAGGTCGGTGCAGGTTCATGGGTCGGAGGTTCAAGAAAGCCTTGCCGGCAACCGAACCGCATTGAATTTGGTCGGCGTTAAAAAAGAAGACCTCGACCCTGGCGATTTCCTGATAACGCCAGGCACCTTGGAGGCAAGCAACCGCTTTGACGCTCAGTTTACCTACCTGCCAGCAACCAACACGCAGGCAAAGCCATTCGAGAGCGGATCAACCGTGCACATTGCACACGGCACCCGAGAAGTAACGGGGCGTCTTCTTTTGATGGATGGCCTCAGCGAACTCGCCCCAGGGCAAACCGCCTTTGCGCAGATACGCCTTGACGTACCCTTGCCCATTTCACGCAGCGACCGCTTTATCGTCCGATCATTTTCACCAGTTCGCGTTATCGGTGGCGGCACCGTCCTTAACAGCATCCCGCATCACCGAACGAATCTGAGGGATGCGGACCGCTCACTTTTGGCCGCCTTAACGGAAAGCGACGATCTTGCCATCTGCCATGCGATTATCGATTCGTACGATATCCCCATTTCGGAAAAGGAGATTTCCCGTATAGCCAACCTCCCTGTGGAGCGCATTGCCAAATTGCTTGGGTCGGAGGCCAAAAGCGCCAAACGCCCTGAGTACACATCATTGGGTGCAAACCATGAACTCTGGGCCAAGCGCACCACGGTTCAACGGCACATCATGGCCATGGAGAATATCCTGGTGGCCTTCCACGCAAACGAACCAGCTGCTACCGGCTTGGCAATCAACGCCCTCAATCAGCGCTACCCACGTCATCTACCAGACGAATGCTTCAAGGCATTGCTGGAAGAAGCCATAACAACTGGAAAGCTTGTCCTTGAGAAAAACGAGATCAGCCACCCGAAGGCAGGAGCCGGAGCCCGCAATCTGGAAAAGCAGGCAGCCGATTGCCTCTACGCCGCGCTGCATTCGCATGGCACTACCCCACCCCCTGTTGATGATATCTTCGAGGAGGCAGGGCTTAATGCCGCGCAAGGCCGCAAAGCGCTCTTGGCGCTTGAGCAACAAGGACGGGCATTGCGCGTGAACAAAACCTACTGCTTTACTGCAGAATCACTGCAGCAATTGCAGGAAGCAACCGTTAAATGCCTCCAGGAAAAAGGGAGCGCCACAGCAACCGAGCTAAAAGACGCGATGGGCACAAGCCGTAAGTACGCCATTCCCCTTCTTGAATACTTTGACGAAAAGCGCATCACAAAACGATCGGAAGACCAAAGATGTTTAGCGTAAATATGCAGGCGGCCCTCTATCCGCTAAACAGATAAAAGACCGCCTGTCCAGCTTTTACCGATTACCGAATTAAGCGGTAAAAGTCTGGTTTCTCGCGTCTGAAAAGGTATTATGGGCTCGGTTTCTATAGGGAGACGGATGGGTCCTGGTGGGTCCCACGGCCTTCAAAGCCGTTGAGAGGCGCGCAGAACGTCTCGGGTGTGTTCGATTCGCACACGTCTCCGCCATTTCCACTTTGCAATTCCCCTCGGTGCTAATTCGTTAGGATCTCGCGCTTTCGCGCGTCGATACGGCGTAATCGGGTACAATGTCCTCGCGTTTTATCGCACAATGAAAGGATTTTCATCATGGATATCATGAACACCATTACCACCCTTCTTAACAACAACCTCGACATCGAGCCCGAGCAGGTTACCGAAGACGCTACCTTCGATTCTCTGGGAATTGATTCCTTGGACATGGTTGAACTCATCTGCGATCTGGAAGACGAATGCGGCATCGAGTTCGGCGAGCCCGAAGACCTGGAAACCGTAGGCGACCTGATCAACTACATCGAGGGTCTGCAGGAGTAGTGAGAATATAGGAACAGGTCCCATTTTCCCACTACTCACACTTAACACGATGCGAGCGGGAAACAACCCACCCCTAACTCTTTCAAGCGAACGGCGCGTTGCTGTTCGCTTTTTTTTGTAGCACTAGTTCAATTTGCTTTACCGATATTCTCTTCAGTTCAATTTAATAGCATGCTATCCTTCTATAAATTGAACTTTTCACTTCAGTGCTAAGAAAAGTTCAAAGAAGGTTTGAACTTAAGGAGACAATGTGGCGCAGCAAACGTTTTCCGATCGGCTTAGAGCTGCCATGCGCAGCGCCAACATGAAACAAACCGACCTTATCCATGCCGCTGAAGCTTTTGGATTCAAACTGGGCAAAAGTCAGGTAAGCCAATATGCAAGCGGAAAAACGATTCCCCGTCCCGACGTCATGGCGGCGCTAGCCCAAACACTAAACGTTCCTACATCATGGCTCGCCGAAGGTAAAACTCGCGAGGATAACCCCGCCCAAACCAAGCCGGCAACCACTGCAACCATCAATGGCAACACCACAGAAGCCAGCAGCGAACAAACAAGCGGTACTGCTGTAACCATCACAGAAGGAAGTGCACCCATGCGTCAGTTCAAGAAATCCTCCAAGCTCGACAACGTCCTGTATGACGTTCGAGGCCCGGTTGTTGACGAAGCGGCACGCATGGAACGCCAAGGCATGCGCATCCTGAAGCTCAACATCGGCAACCCCGCCCCCTTTGGTTTCCGCACCCCAGATGAAGTTGTGCAGGACATGCGTCACCAGCTACCCGACTGCGAAGGCTACAGCGATTCGAAGGGGCTCTTCAGCGCCCGCAAGGCCATCATGCAGTACTCTCAGATCAAAGGCCTGCCCAACGTAGACATGGACAGCATTTACACCGGTAACGGCGTGAGCGAGCTTATCAACCTGTGCATGCAAGCTCTTCTCGATAATGGCGACGAGATCCTTATCCCAAGCCCCGACTACCCGCTTTGGACGGCTTGCGCAACCCTTGCTGGAGGCAATCCCGTTCACTACATTTGCGACGAACAGGCGGAGTGGTATCCCGACATTCAAGACATCGAAAGCAAAATCACACCGCGCACCAAGGCCATCGTCATCATCAACCCCAACAATCCCACGGGCGCACTGTACCCGCGCGAAGTGTTGAAGGAGATAGTCGATGTGGCTCGCAAACACCAGCTCATGATCTTCTCCGATGAGATTTATGACCGTCTGGTGTTCGACGGTGAAGAGCATGTGTCTATCGCCAGCATGGCTCCCGACCTGTTCTGCGTCACCTTCAGCGGCCTCTCGAAGAGCCACATGATTGCCGGCTATCGCATTGGCTGGATGGTTCTTTCCGGCAACCGCGACTGCGCTCGTGACTTCATCCTGGGAATCGATATGCTCTCGAACATGCGCCTGTGCTCCAACGTTCCCGCGCAAAGCATCGTTCAAACAGCGCTTTGGGGACACCAAAGCGTAGAAAGCTATGTGGTTCCCGGCGGACGCGTATACGAACAACGTGAATACGTGTACAACGCCCTCAACAGCATCGACGGTATTACCGCGGTAAAGCCCAAGGGCGGCTTCTACATCTTCCCGAAAATTGACGCAAAGAAATTCAATATTACTAACGATGAGCAATTTGCTCTTGATTTGCTGCACGAAAAGAAGATCCTGCTGGTACCAGGCAAGGGCTTCAACTGGCAACAGCCCGACCATTTCCGCGTGGTATATCTGCCGCGCATCGAAGTGCTCAGTGAATGCATGACCAATCTGGACGACTTCCTGCACCACTATCGACAGGCATAGCCATCCAACGATCATCCGATCAAACACAACAAACCAGATCACGAAAGCCCCTTTAGCGTTACGCTAAAGGGGCTTTCTCGTATTGATCCAACAGAAGAAGGACCCATAATGAAACTGCTTTTCGTAAATGCCTGCGTGAATCGCGCAACTTCCCGCACTCTGAAACTCGCCAGAGGTGTTATTGAGGCAATGCAGACAAAAGAGCCCTTTGAGGTTACAGAGATCGTCCTCGAAGAAGAAAAACTCGCCCCACTCACTACCGAATCGCTGAATGCGCGACAAGCATTGGAGCAAAAGGGCAAATTCGACGATGGGGTATTTTCCTACGCCCGTCAGTTCCGCGATGCCGACCGGATCGTTATTGCGGCCCCCTTTTGGGCTTCCAGCTACCCAGCCTCGCTGAAAACATATATCGAGCACATCGATATAGTGGGGGTCAACTATCTCTTCACTGAGCATGGCCCCGTTGGACTCTGCAAGGCCGACAAGCTCACGTACGTCACCACTCGAGGAGGCGCGCTTCCCGATGAAGCGGACTGCGGTTACCAAAACATCGCTGTCCTTGCCCGCTTGTATGGCATTGAGAAAACGGAATGTGTAAGCGCCGCAGGCTTAGATGTAATCGGGGCAAATGTAGATGCGCTTTTGTCTGAAGCCTTAGAGAAAGCATCCAGAAAATAATCCACGCAGACGCTTTGAATTAAACCATCATTGAATCGAGGGCAGCAAAACAGCTGCCCTTTCTTATGTCAAAACCCATACCTACAATACTCTAGTAGCACCGTTCTTACCTGGGATTATAAATAGTTACGATACTTAGATAGCTTAATATACCCATGTGTTATTCGTCATAATAATCCAATCCTGCAGTGTTATTGGGTACTATGAATCAAAAAGGCAGACAAGCACCCAAAAGCAGCAAGGAGAAACGAATGGCCAACGCTACTGACCTTCGCATCGTAAAGACCCTTGACGCCATCCACGGATCCTTTGAAGAGCTCGCTGGCAAACAAGCGCTCGAGTCCATTACCGTTGCTGAACTATGCCGCCAAGCGCGCATCGGCAAAAAGACGTTCTACCGTCACTACCCTGCACTTGAAAACCTTGCCCAGGAATACCTCGACGTTTTCATAGGGTCGTTTCTCGACAAAACCGAAGGCTTGAATCTGCCTGAAAACAACGAGCAGTTCGTCGCCGAATTGATCCTCCATCTCTGCGAGGGAGGAAATCAGAATCCCGTATACGAATGCTTGATTTGCGGTACCAGCTCGGAAAGCATCAGCAGCACACTCATTGCCCGATTAACCGAACTTCAGCGCATCAATACCCGAAAGTTCGGGCGCCTTTCCGCTGCCGAAATATCCCTTGTTCTTATGTTTAGCTGCAATACTGCGCTAACCCTCTATCGACAGTGGGTTAAAGAGGGAAAGCATCTTTCGGCTAAGCGTTTAGCCGAGCTTTCTAAAAGTCTCGTTTCTGGAGAAGCTTCCCTGAGATAATAGAAAGCGCCGCCCGAAACCGGAACGACGCTTAAAACTAAAGCATTTGTAGAGCCCCAAGCACTCAGAGCTAGAATAATGAAATCTGCTGCGGTGCCGACTCATATTCGAAGTGAACCTCTCCCTCAAAAAGATCGATCGCATGAGCAACCCATTCTTTAAGGGAAACCACATACCCGAAATTACCCTGCCTCATAACTAGTTTATCCCCAACCATTCCAAGGCACTCTCCCGCGCATTCGGTTTCATGGCCTTTCGGCAACTGTAACTCACTGACATCAGGCGAAGGGCCGCCAAAATAATAATGAGAAAGATCCTGGGCTGGTTCCTTCAACGAGAACCCCGCACGGGTCACCTCATCGATCTGTGCCAGAGCACTCGCCCTAGCTTCTAGCGCCTCGCAAGCCTCCACGGGTTTATAGGGCTCTTCCGCAAGTAATCGCGCTTTCACCGATGCACGCATAGTTTCCAATATCTGCGACTGAGCGCACAATGCAGCCTCCAAAATGCGAGCTTCATACGCATCAGGAAAGCGTCCAACAATACAAGCGGCGCGAGCTCCTTGTTCCAACAAACGTTCTATGCCTCGCGTTTCCGATGAAATACCCGCTTTAATATGCTGCTTAGAGAAATAGGCAAGATATACGTAATGGGGCGTTTCGTTGTAGGCGCGCTGCTGCGGCGAAATTGTTTCAGCATAATAGAAAGATGGGTTGAATCCCGTTGCTTCTCTGCAAGCAGGACACATGTTGTCCTGCTCCGAAGACAGCAACTTCACTTGCAAAGGACACACGCTCTTCTGGTGTGTAAGCAAATCAAACCTGCCAACGCAATACCGTTCAGGCAGTTGTTTCAAAGTGAATGCTCTATTCCTCACGCTAAAACGATACTGCGCCGCTTTGCTTATATCGTTGATGAGAAGATACGGTCCTTTTTCATCGAAACCATGTCCCGCCAATACCGTAATATCCTCGCCGAGTAAACGCATTATGGAGCCCTCGATTCTTACATTACAGCCCTTATGCCCAGTGCAAAGGGCATTCTTTATCGATGCCCATGATACCCGTAAGCGGAAAGAATATCGTCAGAAATTAGCCGTAGTGAACTTTCAACGGACTGACGTAGGATTCGGTGCAGTTACTCCCGCTCTACAAAAACAACGCCGTAAGCGCCTGGGCCAATATGGGAGCCGATTACAAACCCGATTTGACGCCTGCCAGACAAATTCATACCAGCGCCTATCATCTCGTCCTCCATCTTCGCGCACGTTTTTGTGCCAAAGGAATAAATCGGAATAGCCGGGAAGAAAGCATCAACCGAATATTTAGCAACCTTCTTCAATAGCGTATCGAGAGCGCGTTTTCGCCCAAACACAGCGGTGCTAAGGCCCACCTCTCCCTCTTCGCTGATTACCACAACGGGCTTCAGCTTAGCAGCCTCGCCCAAGCGGGCGGCGGCTTTGGGCAAGCGCCCACCGCGCTGCAGGTACTCCAACGTGTCAAGCACGGCTACCAGCTTCACTCGACCTTTGAATCGTTCGATTTCAGCAACGATCTGCTTTGCCGACAAGCCTTCGTCACGCAGCGCGCAGGCATATTCCGCAATCATGGCGATGGCATACGTTGCAGTCAGGGAGTCAACGACATAAACGCCCTCTTCCCCCACCATGGCTTGCGCAAGTTTGGCGCTTTGATAGGTACCGCTCAACGCCGAGGAAAGAGTAATGGCAATAACCTCATCACCTGAATCGCGCGCTTCTTTGAATGCCTCAGCGAACGCATGGGGTGACACTTGGGAGGTCTTGGGGAACGCGCCTGTTTCTTCGAGTAACGCATAAAAGCCATCGCGTTCCAGATCGATCCCATCGCGATACTCGACCCCATTCACATTGGCGAGAAGAGGCAAAACCTGAATGTCGTGCTCACAGGCAACCTCCGGCAACAGGTCGGATCCTGAATCAACGATAATGCGAATCAATTCGATCTCCTCAATGCCACGAAAAACCATACGCGGCTCTATGCGCACCACTGTCGTTGCGTACAATGCGCTAAGTTCTCTTCATAAATGCATGTTTTGTCCAATAACTGCAAGATGTAACTGTAGCGCACTTTGCAAATTACTTAGTTTATCTAACTATTTCCCCACATATCTTTAATCTGATAGGTATCCGTCGCACCAGCTGGCTCTGGCCTATGTCCTCCTCATCAATCTGGCTTACGCCTGCTCTACCAGCACCTGAAACACCCCAACTACCGCAGTCGCATAGATACAGCTGGCTGGCAACCGCATCCGATCAACGCTTCCGTGCCAAAAACCTACAAAAATGGTCGGAATTAACGGTTCGTGTATTGGAGTGCGCATCGCTTCACGCTACGATAGGAAAAACAAAAACGCGCCCACCAACCAAAAGCGCATCATCAACCGAAAGAGGACCGCATGTTCAACGAAAACCTCGACTCAATCGTTGCCGGTATCGCTAAAAACTACAGCGCCACCGAGATCTTCTTCACCGACCCCGACAAGCACTTTCCTAACAAGAGAGCCATCATCAACATCATCAAGGATCTGCGCCGCGTGATGTTCCCTCGCTATTTCGGCGATGAAACCCCCACTGGCACCAACCCCGAATACTTCATCGGCGAAACGCTGATCCGTATCGAAGATTCCTTGCGCCGTCAGCTGAAAGAAGCACTACTGTTCAAGGGAGCCGAAAACATCAGCGAAGAGGAAGTTGAGGCTCGCGTAAACGAGATCTGCAAGAATTTCTTCGAAAAGCTACCCGAAATCCAGCGCGTGCTGCTTACCGATGTTCAGGCCGCTTTTGATGGCGACCCAGCCGCGCAAAGCAAAGAAGAAATTATCTTCTCGTATCCGGGCTTCTTCGCTATCTTCGTATACCGCATCGCTCACGAACTGTACACGCAGAACGTCCCGCTTATCCCCCGCATCATGACCGAATACGCCCATAGCGGCACTGGCGTTGATATCAACGCAGGCGCAACCATCGGCGAATACTTCTTTATCGACCATGCAACGGGTGTTGTCATCGGCGAAACCACTGTTATCGGCAACCATGTGAAGATCTACCAAGGCGTAACGCTTGGCGCTCTTTCCACTCGCGCGGGGCAAAAGCTTGCTGGCGTGAAGCGTCACCCCACCATCGAAGATAACGTGACTATTTACTCAAATGCCAGCGTCCTGGGCGGAGAGACCATCGTCGGCGAAGACACCGTCATAGCAGGCGGCGCTTTTGTTACCGAGTCCATTCCAGCGCATTCGCGCGTAAGCCTGGCAAGCCTGAAAGTAAATGTCCGTCAACCAAAGAAAAAGCCTGAAGAAACCGAATAGTGGGAATATAGGGGCAAGTCCCATTTTTTCACCTTGTTATGGTTTACAAAGGAAGAGCCTCGCTTGCGCAAC
>OLRU01001398.1_pt1 | contig 21178 bp, 14 predicted proteins | sample 1672961 | NCBI WGS metagenome assembly OLRU01 (sample SAMEA3136741, study PRJEB25190) | human gut metagenome | biome: human gut; feature: human-associated habitat; material: faeces | place: Austria | collected 2013
CATCAACAGCTTATTTAGTATATCAAAACCAGAAGCGTTTGTCAAGAACTTTTTTTCAAATTCTTTTTTGAAGAATCAAGCCGTTCTAAACCGAACTTTTCGGTTTTGCGCTTGTCTCTGAGAGACAGCTTTAATAGAATACCAAATCCAAGAGCATTTGTCAAATACTTTTTTCGTTTTTTGCAAAAAATTTTGCTGCAAACAAAAACGGCGGCTCACGCCGTCGTTTTCTCTTTCTCCCGATGTTCGGACAAAATCAGACCGCCAAGCGCCAAAACCGTGCCCAGCCACATGATCGGCGTCATGGTTTCGTGCAGAATCAACGCTGAGCTTACTATTGTAATAACCGGCGTTGCATAAATGTACACGCTGGTTTTCACCGGACCGAGCAGGAAAACCGCGCGATTCCACGTCACAAAGCACGTTGCAGACGCACAAAGACCCAGAAACAGCAGATTTGCCAGATGAACCGGCTGCGTCCACACGCTCAAGCCGGACGGAAACCCTTCAATCACCGCAGGAACGAGCAAAAACAGCAAACCGTATCCAAAAATGCGGCAGGTAAGCGGAATGGTACGGTAGCCCATGTGACCAAGCTGGCGCACGAGCACCGAGTACACACCCCAGACCAGAGCCGCGCCTACGCCGAGCAGTGCACCAATCGGGCTGAAATGCAGCTCACTGACGCCCGCGAGCGACACGAGCGCGACACCCGTCATCGCACAAACAAAGCCGAAAAAGAACCATTTGCTGAGTTTTTCGTGCAGCACGACCGCTGCGATCAGCGCGGTAAACAGCGGCGCTGCCGCTACGATAACACCGACCAGCGACGCGGAAATGTACGTCAGCGCAATATTTTCCATCAAAAAGTACAGCGTAACGCCCGAAAGGCCGGCCAGTGCAAACAATCCCTCATGCCACCGTTTCTGCGGGCGCATGAGGCCCTTTCCCACGATGAGCAGCGCCAGAAAGCCGAGCGTGAACCGCGCTACCATAATCTCCAGCGGCGTGAACACGCGCAGCAGCACCTTGGTGGAGACAAATGTCGTGCCCCAGACAAGCACGCTGAACGCGCCGAACAAATGCCCCTGTATTCTGCGATTTTCCTGCATGATATTCTCCTCTTCAGCGAAAACAGGCGGTTACGGCTTGACCCAGTTCTCCTGTCCTGCGAATGCGTTATACGGTGTCGGATTGAAATGATTGATCAGACCGCTTCTGAGCACAACCTGCTGCCGCTCAAATGCCAGCGGAATGAGCGGCATTTCGTTCAGAAATGTCGTGTACAGACCCTCCGTATTCTCGCCGCTGCGGTACGCCGTGATGGCATTGCTCATGTCCTCACTCGAGTACGATCCATAGTTCAGTCCGCCCTGCGGAGACAGCAGCGGACGCAGATCGAAGTCCGGCGTCAGCTGGGTTTCGCCGTAGTACGCGTCGAACGAGCCGCTCTGCAGCATGGAAACATAGGTATCATACGGCTCCTCATCCACCGTGACATTGACGCCGTTCAGCGAATTCCACGAAGCCGCGACCTGTTTTGCCGCCGCTACCTTAAACGCGTTGTCCGAGTTGACGAGCAGGCGGAACGAAAGCTGCACGGTCGCCGCATCCGTCACTATCGTATCGGTCGAGCCGGAATCGTCCGTAGAATCGGTCGAATCGCCGGAGTCCGTATTCTCATTGTCCAAAAGCACAACTTCCCCGTCCGAAACCGTCGAATCAGTCCGGTTTTTCGGCGTGCGCACGGTCAGAAAATCCACCTTGTAATCGGTATCGCTTGCCCGGCCGCTCGTATAATAGATAAAGTCGCCGTCCTCGTCGTAGTAGCCGTCCTCCTCGGACGAGTCCGAAGAAGTGTCCGAATCATCATCGGAATTGTCCGTAGAATCCGAATCTCCGTCCGAAGAATCGGTATTGCCGTCGCTGCCGCCTGCCGAAGCCGCACCCTCCTGTGCCGCCTCGCGCAGCAGCTGTGCCGCAGTCATCAAATCCGCCGACAGGCTGTACGACACGCCGGTGTCCGCCGGCTGCGGATTGATCGGCAGCACCGCCGGATCGGCATAATCCTGCAGCTGGGTTGCACACAGACCCTGACGGCTGATCGCCATAGAAAGCGCCTGCCGCACTTTTGCATTCGTGAACTGGCTGTTATTGTAATTCAAACCGATATAATGCAGCATAGCACTGCTCACCGGAACGGTATCGACCTCGCCGGTGAATGCGATATTCTGGTCGTCCGGCGCAATACGGGCGCTGCGCATGATGGATACATCGCCGGTGCGGAAGCTGGTGTCCGCCGCATCCGCGCGCGTCATTTTGACCAGCGTAATGTGCCGAATGGTGCCGAGAAAGCCGCCGTGCCAGTTCTCGTTGGCCTCCAGCGTCCATGCGGCGCCGTTCTGAACCGGCTTGTACGGTCCGGTGCCCTCGGCGAACTCTCCTTCGTCAGTCGTACCCGCCCGATAGATTGGAATATCCAGCAGTTTCGGGAAGTTGACGTTCGGCGACGCAAGCGTAATGCGGACCATGCGCTTTGTCACCACTTCGATCGAGGAAACCTCGGTCAGTCGGTTGTGGTACGGCGAACTTTCGTTTTCCAGCACAGTCTTGAGACTTTCGGCAACATCACTTGCCGTCAGCTCCGCACCCGACCAGAACTTGATGCCCTTTTTAATCGTAAAACTGAACGTGGTTCCGTCGCTCGTATAGTCCTCGCACAGCTCGTTTTCGAGTGTAAAATCGTTTTTTATCTCAAAAAGACCCTCGTAAAGCGCCTCACGCAGCATGCTGTTGACCTCGGTGCCGTCCATGACCGGATTGAGCGTTGTGCCCGAGCGATACCACGCCAGACCGAAATACGCGTCCGACACATCCACGTTGTCTATCGGTGCGCCGTCGCCGTCGTTTCCCTGTCCAAATGGGAACGTGCAGCCGCTGAGCACGACCAAAGCCGCCATTGTCAGCGCCAGCGCACGTTTTTTCCAACTTTTCATTGTATTGATCCTTTCGCTTACAGACAGATCATGCCGCCCTGCACGCCGCGCACGCCGTGCGTTACGCGGTGCGACCAGAACTCATCCGAATGACACATGGTGCAGATGCCGCTGTCGATCACATTTTCCGCCGAAAGTCCAGCATCCTGCAGCAGCTTTACGCCAATGCCCTGCAGGTCCACATGGAATTTCGGACCTTTCTCCATGATGAACGGATGCACCTGTGCACCGAGCAGCTCTTCCATCGCTTCCGGCACATCCGCATCAGTCTCGAAGCACTCCTGCCGGATGGACGGACCGAGCACGGCGATCAGGCTTTCGCGTTTTGTGCCGAGCTGCTCCGCCATCACATCAACGGTCTTGGGCAGAATGCCTGCCGCCATGCCGCGCCAGCCGGAATGACACACGCCTGCGGTATGCGTCGCCGGATCATATAATAAGGTGACAACGCAGTCCGCGTAAAAGCCGATGATGGGCGTGTCCGCGAGTGCGGTCACGATCGCGTCCGACTGCCATTCCATCGGGCGGTGCAGACCCATGCCGACCTTGTCCTCAGTCACAACCGACACCTGCGTGTCGTGGATCTGCTTGGTGAGCGTCATGCGCGTCTCATCCACGCCGAGCGCCTCGCCCAGCAGGCGATAGTTTTCGCGCACATTCTCCAAATCGTCACCGCGGTTGAAGCCTAAATTCAGGCTTTCGCACGCGCCTGTGCTCACACCGCCGAATTTGGTGGTGAAGGCATGCCGCACCGGAATCCGTCGGCAGGTATAATATACGAAAGAACCGCGCTGTACGCGGCACATAGACTCGTTCATAGTCGTTCCTCCTCGTCTCTTCCATGAGGGAATACAGAATTATTATAGCAAATCGCCCTGCTGTTCACAAGAGCGCACACCAGCCGTTTTCAAAAAACACCAAAAACCGCGTATGTCAGCTTGTCTTTTTCTTGACAGTTTGACGAATAGGCTTTACAATTAAACATAGTATAATACCTGCTGTAACAGAGCCGGTGCCAATGGTGAGCACGGCTTTTTTCAAAGGCATTATCTGATTGAACCGATAGCTTTATTTCTATCGGAACCGCATTTTTCTTTTGACAGCGCAAAACTCTGATTTTTTCGAGCGAAGCTTCGCTTTTTCGGCATATTCCGCCTTTATTCTTCGTGCAGTGCTCATGCGTGCTGCGCGTGTTTCACCGCGGAATCAGCCTGTTTTCTGCCGAACCGTCGCTCTATTGAGAAACAGCACCGCAGATCTGCGGTATTGTCTTGGTTTTGTGCCGTCTCCCAAAATTCGTAAATAGGAGGACACACCAACAGACATGAGCAACATCATCATACCGATCATCACCGGTATCGTGTGTCTCGCAGTAGGCGTAATCATCGGATTCCTGTATCGCAAGAGCGTTGCGGAAAAAGAGATCGGCTCTGCCGAGACCGAGGCCACCCGCATCATCAACGAAGCGATCAAGGCCGGCGAGACCAAAAAACGCGAATCCATACTCGAGGCAAAGGACGAAATCCACAAGCAGCGCGTTGAAGCCGACCGCGAGCTGAAGGAACGCCGCAATGAGACCCAGCAGCTTGAGCGCCGCCTGATTCAGCGCGAGGAAGCACTGGACAAGAAGAGCGACATGCTCGACCGCAAAAATGATGACCTTAACCGCCAGCTGGACGCAAGCCAGAAGGAAAAGGAAGAACTCGAGCGCATCAAGCTCGAGCAGGTAGAAAAGCTGGAGCAGATTGCCAGCATGACCCGCGACGAAGCACGCGAGATGCTCGTCCAGTCCATTGAAAACGAAGCGACCCACGATGCAGCCGTCAAGCTGCGCGAGATCAATCAGCGCCTGAAGGACGAGAGCGAGCAGACCGCCCGCGAGATTATCTCGACCGCAATTCAGCGCTGTGCCGCCGATCAGGTATCCGAGGCGACCGTTTCGGTCGTTCCGCTGCCGAACGACGAGATGAAGGGCCGCATTATCGGCCGAGAGGGCCGCAATATCCGCACGCTGGAAACCCTTACCGGCGTAGACCTCATCATCGACGATACGCCTGAGGCCATCACCCTGTCCTCGTTCGATCCGGTTCGCCGTGAGATCGCACGTCTGGCCCTCGAAAAGCTGATCGTTGACGGTCGTATTCATCCGGCTCGCATTGAGGAAATGGTTGACAAGGCTCGCCGTGAGGTTGAGCAGATCATCAAGAGCGAAGGCGAGCGTGCTACCTTCGAGACCGGCATCCACGGCATTCATCCGGAGCTGGTCAAGATTCTCGGCCGCCTGCGCTACCGCACCAGTTATGGTCAGAACGTCCTGCAGCACTCCATCGAGGTGGCACACATTGCCGGCATGATGGCCAGCGAACTCGGCCTCGATCCGGTTCCGGCACGCCGTGCAGGTCTGCTGCATGATATCGGCAAGGCCATCGACCACGAGGTTGAAGGCAGCCACGTTCAGATTGGCGTAGACCTTGCCAAGAAGTACAAGGAATCCCAGCCGATCATCCATGCCATCGAGGCACACCACGGCGATGTAGAGGCTAAGACCATCGTAGCATGTCTGGTTCAGGCAGCCGATGCCATCTCCGCTGCACGTCCGGGCGCTCGCCGCGAGAACCTGGAGAACTATATCAAGCGTCTGGAGAAACTCGAGAGCATCGCCAACGAGACGCCCGGTGTTTCCGGTTCGTTTGCCATTCAGGCAGGCCGCGAGATTCGCATTATCGTCAATCCGGAGAAGGTTTCGGACGACAAGATGGTGCTTCTCGCCCGCGAAATCGCCAAGAAGATCGAGAACGAGCTGGATTATCCCGGCCAGATCAAGGTCAACATGGTACGCGAAACGCGTGCGATCGACTACGCAAAGTAAGCAAAATCATACCCCGCAAGAGAATCTCTTGCGGGGTATTTTTATGCCCTTTTTCAGCTTTTAATCTTTATTGCAGACGATGAACCGCACACCGCCCTTTATATTTTCCGCCTTGCATGTCAGGCCGTGCAGAGCGAGTATTTTCTGCAGAATGGCCAGTCCCAGTCCGTGTCCGCCCGCGCGGTCGCGCGCCTTATCGCCGCGGTAGAACATCTCGAACAGGCGCGGCAGCTCGGTTTCCGGAATGGGTTCGCAGTCGTTCTCGACGGTCAGCAGATGATTGCGGCTGTTCGTCAGCCGAACGGACACGCGCCCGTTTTCCGGCGAATACTTGGCGGCATTCTCGAGCAGGCAGCCGACGGCACGCCGCAGCAGCGTTTCGTCGCCGCGGATACGCACGCTGTCCGCAATATCGGCGGTCAGGCGGCGTTTTTCGAACAGCGGCGCATACTCGGTCAGCACATCGCGCACAAGTGCGGTCAGATTGAGCGTTTTGCGATTTTTCAGCTCGTCCGTGCGGTCGAGACGGGTGTAATCCAGCATTTCGCGCACAAGGCCGTTCATGCGGTCAGTCTCCTGCTCGATGGCGGCAAGATACCTCGCGTTTTCCTCCGGCGAAATGTCCTGCGCGATGGCCTCGGCGTACCCGCCGATGAGCGCAAGCGGCGTTTTCAGGTCGTGGCTTGCCGCCGACACAAACTGCTGTCGTTTGTCCTCGAGGTCGCGTTCGCTGTCCCAGCGGGCGTGCAGAGTCGCCGCCATTTCGCTCAGCGCACGGTTGAGTTCACCGATTTCGTCTCCGCGGTTCAGGTCAGGTTTGAATTCGTCGAATGCAAGGTTTGCAACCAGATTTGCTTCTCGCGCCGTGTCAACCAGTGGGTCGGACACCATGCGGCGCACGATTTTATAGAAAATAAACAGGAAAATCAGGTACAGCGCAATCGTGATAAGCGGCATACCGTAAAAGCACGCGTCATATGCGTATTGCTGGTCAACTAACGCCGCCGTAACGATGAGCACCTTGTCATCATACGGCATCCCTTTGAATGTGCCGACATACCGTTCCGATGCCCGTATCTCTGCCCATTCTTCGTCCGGTATGTTTTCGCCGTCTATTGCCCGCAGTTCGGTATCCAGATAGCGCAGTGCGTCAAAGTAGCCCTCCATCACTTCGTCCGTGCGAAACGGCCATTTTCCCCGTATGTATGCACCTATGTATTCACCTTCGTCGGAGCAGAACTGATTTGTTTCCTCAACCGGTGTTTGAGCCGTCCATTCGTCATAAGCAATCTGAATTCGATTCGGGAAAAAGACAAATTGTGTATCTGTCTTGACTTGTCGGCCATAGACTGTAATTATAGGTTCCGCAAGGTCGTGATCGAGTGCCTCGTTCATTTCACGCAGCGATTGCTCGGAGAAATCACTTAAATCAATGCCATAGCAGCAGCCTGTTGCCGGACGATAGTTCAACATCAGCGGCGATCTAATCAGAACCCGCTTATGATTTTCGTCATAATACCGTATGATATAGGGCGTATTTACATTATAATAGGGCGTATCTACACCATCTCTACACAGGTTGGCGCGCAGCAAATCATATTCCTCTGTGCCCGCCGCCGGATAGCGCGCCGCATCGCCTTTCAGATTTTCAAGGTCGCGCATCAGCTGGTCAGTGCTCATGCTCATTACTGCATTAGCGTCCCGTCTCGCTTCATCCTGTGCAAGCTCTGCCACTCGCCACACCCACGGCACCAGAAACACCGCCAGAATCACCGCCACAACCGCAGTCAGCCTTGCCGCGATGCCGATTTTGTGAATCCGCTTTGTCATGTCGATCCCCCCAATCGGTAGCCCTTGCCGTACACCGCACGGATATGCTGCGAGGCTGTTCCAAGCGCTTTACGCAGACTGGCAATGTGCCGGTCGATCATGCGCTCGTCCCCGTCGAAATCCGTGCCCCATACCCGTTCGATGAGCAGGTCGCGCGACACCGTGCGTCCCTGTTCGCGCAGCAGCAGCTCGAGTATCTTCGCCTCCTTGGGACGCAGATTTACCGGGTTTCCGTCCACCGTTACCGTGCCCGAGGCCGTATCCATCAGGATATTCGCGTAGCCGAGCTCACTCGCGCCCAGCCGCAGCCCGCGGGCCCGCCGCATGAGCGCCTGTGCCTTTGCCACCAGCACCGGAAACGAAAACGGCTTGGTGATATAATCGTCCGCGCCCGCGCGGAATCCTGCCAGCGTGTCACCCTCCTGTCCGAGTGCCGTGACGAAAATGACCGGAACGTCGCTCTCCTGCCGCACCGCTTCGCAGACCTCCAGCCCGTTCAGATGCGGCATCATCACATCCAGCACCAGCAGGTCAAACGGCTGTGCCTGTGCCAGCACGAGCGCCTGTTCACCGTCATACGCCGGTGTTACCGTCACGCCTGCCGCCCGAAAAAAATCCTGCATCAGCGCGGATAACGCCTTGTCGTCCTCCGCCAAAAGAATGTGTCCTGCCATGGGAGTGCCCCCTCTCTATCTGTCATTGGTCTATCCTTTTCCTGTATTTAGTATAGCATAGAATTGTCCATTCTTTATCCAATGAAAAAAGCCTTTCCGAATTTTTTTCAGAAAGGCTTTTGTGTAGTTCGATTTAGACGGCTTCTTTACGCCTGCGGCGGAATGCAGCCGACACCATCCAGAATAAAGTGCGGACGGTATGCGTAGTTCTCCACATCCTTGCGGGTAGTGCAGCCGGAGAGCACCAGAACGGTATCCAGACCGGTTTCGATGCCGGCAACGATGTCGGTGTCCATGCGATCGCCGATCATAGCCGCCTCGTGCGAATGCACGCCCAGCAGGCGCAGACCGGTGCGCATCATCAGCGGGTTCGGCTTGCCGACATAGTATGCCGTCTTGCCGGTGGCCAGCTCAATCGGAGAAACCAGTGCGCGGCACGCCGGAATGATGCCCTGCTCGGACGGGCCGGTCAGATCGGAGTTGGTCGCGATCAGGCGCGCGCCCTTGTTAATCAGATCGACCGCCTTGAGGATGGTCTGATAGTTGTAGGTGTTAGTCTCACCCGCGATAACGTAATCCGGGTCAACATCGTTCATCACGATGCCCGCCTCGTACAGCGCACCAACCAGACCGGGCGCACCGATAACATACGCAGATGCGTGCGGCTTCTGGCTGGCGATGAACTTCGCGGTAGCCAGCGCGGAAGTGTAGAAATGCTCCTCGCCGATCTCCAGACCCATACGGGCCAGCTTCTGCTGCAGCTCGAGCGGCGAACGCTCAGAGGAGTTGGTCAGGAAAAGGAAGCTCTTGTTTTCACGCTGCAGCCAGTCTACAAATTCAGGTACACCGGGCAGCAGACGGTTGCCGTGATAGATAACACCGTCCATATCGCAAATGAAGCCCTTCTTGTCGCGAAGCAGCTCTAATTCTTCGTTCATTGTGCTGATCTCCTTTCGGTAGGCGACCCATGCTGAAACAGCATAGCCGGAAATCTTTTTGTCCATTCTTATTATGCGTAAAATTTCAGCCAACGTCAAGAGCCAACCGAGGAAAAAATGTTAAATCCTCGTAAAGAGCTGAAAAGAGAGTGAGGAGTGAAGATTTTCTTCTCCGGGCGCATACCAAGGGACACAGGCGGCTCTGCCGCCGTGTCCCGCCCCGCGAACGCAGTTCGCGGCATAAAATACGCGGTTTGCTCGCATAACCGCATCCGCAAGGCAGGCGGTGCGCACCGCCGAGCCTTCCGCGGGCGCCCATGTTCACGCCAACCCCAAAATCCCGCAGGGATTTCTGCACCCAGAAAACCCGTCACGCCGCGGAGCGCATAAAATGGAGCGCCTCCGGCGCGACAAAAAAGTCAGGACATGCGCCTGACTTTTTTAACAAACACGAAAACACCCCGAAAACCGGAAAGTTTTCGGGGTGTTTTCGTGCAATAGGTGTTCCCGCCCTGCCCGTAAAGCGGGCGCGCGCGGCGACACTGTCCCTCGTACCAAAGGCCGCAAAGCGGCCTTTGGTACGAAGCGAGAGCCTTTACGGCTCGAGTCTATTCATATCACGCGGGAACATAGAAGCCTCGCGGATGTTGTTCAGCCCCAGCAGCTGCATGGTCAGTCGCTCCAGACCAATGCCCAGACCGCCGTGCGGCGGCATACCGTACTTGTGCAGCATGGTGAAGGACTCAAACAGCTCGGCGTTCATCTTGCGGGCCGCCAGCTTGTCCATCTGCTCCTGATAATCGTGGATACGCTGACCGCCGGTGGTGATCTCCAGGCCGCGGAACAGCAGGTCGAACGACAGCGCCAGCTTCGGATCCTCCGGATCGTCCTTTGCATAGAACGGACGCTTTGCGGACGGGAAGTGGGTTACAAATACGAAATCAGAGTCGTGCTCCTCCTTTGCCCACTGGCACAGCAGCACTTCTTCGTCCGGGTTGAGGTCGTAACGGTTCTTGGACTTATGACCGAACTTCTCCTCCATGATCTGCTTAGCCTCGTGGAAGCGGATGGTCGGGATCTCCTTGATCTCCGGAACCTCGGCGTTCAGCATAGCGAGTTCCTCAGCGCAGTGCTCCTTAACGTAAGCCATAACGGACTTCAGCATGCCGGTCTCCATTGCCATTACATCGTACATGGAATCAATGTAGGCCATCTCAAAGTCCAGACCCATATACTCGTTCAGATGACGAGAGGTATTGTGACGCTCTGCACGGTAAACCGAGCCGATCTCGTATACACGGCCGAATGCACCGGCGAGGTACTGCTTGTGGAACTGCGGGGACTGTGCCAGATAAGCCGGAGTGCCAAAGTAATCCAGCTTGAACAGGTTTGCGCCGCCCTCAGCGCCTGCAACTACGATCTTTGGGGTGTGGATGTGGGTGAAGCCCTGCGACTGCATATACTGTGCAAAGCCGTCAGCGATCGCACCCTGTACGCGGAAGATCGCCTGCTTGCGCGGATGACGCAGCGTGATCGGACGCAGCGGCAGATCAACATCGAGGGACAGGCCCATATACTTCTTGCCGAGCGGTACCGGCAGCTGGTCGTACGGCTTGCCGAGGATGGACAGTGCGCTCAGAACGACCTCAACGCCGTGCTCCGCACGCGGCTCCTCACGAACGGTACCGGTAACCTCGAGTACCATTGCGTCCTTGACGTCCGAACGCTTGATGCCGCCGATCTCGTCACCCTGGAAGGTGCACTGGATCAAACCGCGCTCAACGCGCATTACAACAAAAGAAAAGTCAGACATATCGCGTACACGGTGAACCGTGCCGCGGAACGTGACCTCGCTGCCGACTGCTTCGCAGACGCGCTTTACGGTGTCAACGTACTGACCCGCTTCATGAATCATTTCCATAATATTACGCCTCTCTGTTTACAATTTTCAGATAGAGTTATTGTAGCATGGATTTACTGCCGTGACAAGGTTTTACCAGTGAAATCCACGCTGTTTTGACAATTTTTCTTATCGTTTCAGCCTGCGGAGCACCGCCTGTACTTCCTCGCGGCCCTCACCGCTGACGATAATGCACACCGCATAAACGCCTGCACCGACCACGACAGCCGCGCCAAGGCGAATGAGATTGCCGACCGGCAGCAGCGTGCACGCAAAGGCCGCCGCGCCGCACAGCAGCGCCGAAACGATGATGCGCACCAGACTAATCGGTGCCACACGGAACAGGAATCGGCTGCGCACGCGCACACAGGTAATGATAAAGTAGGACGCAAATGCGACCACCGAACCGAGCGCACCGCCCGTAAATCCGAGGGTTTTGAGCAGAATGACACTCGAAACCACCTTGATAACTGCTGCGATCGCGCTGTTCTGCAGAACGTGTACGGTGGACTGCTCCAGCTCATACGCCTTGTTGGCGTACTCGGTCAGGCCCATGAACAGCATGGCAAGCGCGGTATACGCAATGACCGGCGCACCGGCGGCATACTTCGCGGGGAACAGAAACCGACTGAGCGGCAGCGCCACCGCCGTCAGGCCCGCAACAGCAGGCACAGCGATCAGCAGATACAGCCGCACGCCCTGATCGAGCAGCGGCTTTGCCGCGGCTTTGCCGCCCTCACGCCAGCCGCGCAGCACGGCAGGATACACGCCGCGCATAATACCGACCGAGATCATCGTGAACAGACCACTCGCGATCGAGTTGTTATTCGAGTAGTATGCGTACAAAATGTTGCCGTAAAAACCGACAACGAGGTATTTGTCGATCTGGTTGAGCAGCGCCACCGAGATGGAAACACCCATCAGCGGTACGCCGTACTTGAGGAATTTGTTCAGCAGCGGTCTGGAGAAATATTTCAGACGCACAACAACCGGCAGGCTGAGCGCAAACACCGCACCGATGGCAGCTACACCGTCCGCAATGGTATTGGCAAAGATAGCCGGGAACGGCGACGGATAATTCGACTTGCCGCCGACAAGCGCGAATGCAACCGCGAGCTTGAGCACCGCCGAGGTCAGCGACCACAGGATGGAGGCTTTCACGCGGCCGAGCTGAATCAGCGCCGCATTGAGCACCTGAAACGCCGTGTAGGTGCAGAACATCAGCGCACCGCCCAGATAAACCGGACTTTGCGTCACAGCTGCCGTAATGCAGCAGCCAATGGCAACGAGCACGCACAATCCCACATAGATGGTAGAAACCGTGGAGAACAGGCCGCGTCCTTCATCGGCGCGGTACTCCTCACCGACATAGCGGGTGGCGGAATTCGCCATCCAGCCTGCAAGGATGAGGTACAGCAGCTGTATCGTGGTGTTGGTCAGGTTGAATGCACTGACCGCACCCTCCACAAAGATGTGGGAATACAGCGAGGAACACCCGATGACGAGCAGTCCCTCGACCACCTTGGCCGGCAGGAACAGCATCGCATCGCGCGTCATGGTATTTTTAGAGGACAAAAGAAAAACCCTCGCTTTCCGTCAGATAGATAGGCAAGACCGCATAATTGAACAAAAGCGCAAAATTTCCGTAAAGCGCCGCGGCAGCGCGACCGGAGCCTGCGCAAGGAGCCGCGGCAGCGCGACCGGAGCCTGCGCAAGGAGCCGCAGCAGCGCGACCGGAGCCTGCGCAAGGAGCCGCAGCTTCAATTGTGCGGTGTTGCCTTAAGTATACCATGAAAGCGGTGGAAACACAAACTTCGTTTGCCGAAAAATCGCCGAAAAAGCCGCATTTTCCTGTCTCACGGTTTTGCAATCCCCCCGTTTTCATGGTATACTGATTATACTTGTCAAGTGGAGGTATTTGACTTTGCGAATCATGCATGTAATGGGCGGCGGCGATGTAGGCGGCGCCAAGACCCAGATTATGAATACCGTGACCGGACTCAACCGCAATAACGATGTGATGCTCATCTCGTTCCGCGCAGGTCCGTTTGCAGATGAAGCGCGCGAGCGCGGCATTGATGTGCGCGTGATCGAGCGGCACAATCCGTTCCGCGCAGCACGGACCATGCGCGACCTGGTAGATGCGTTCAAGCCCGACATTATTCACTGCCACGGCGGCCGTGCCAACCTGATGGGAGCCATGGTGCGCCGCAGCCGTCAGGTGCCGATCGTCACGACCGTGCACTCGGATTACCGGCTAGACTACCTCGGCAGTCCGCTCAAGCAGTACACGCTCGGCACGGCGAATGCCATCGCGCTGCGCTTTCTCGACTTCTATCAGCCGGTCGCAGATCGTATGGCGCGCACGCTCATCGAGCGCGGCTTTGACCCGGAGCGCATTGTAAAAATCTACAACGGTATGGATTTTGATCGTCCGGAGGGTGAATTTGACCGTGTGGCCTATCTGCGGGACACCTACGGTGCCGAGATCGAGGACGGCGACGTGCTGTGCGGCATTGCCGCGCGTCTGACCGCCGTCAAGGATATTGCGACCACCATCCGCGGCTTTGCCGAGGCGCTGAAATCCGCGCCGCAGCTGCGCCTGTTCATCGCCGGCGACGGCGAGGACGAGGACATGCTTAAAAAGCTGTGCGACCAGCTCGGCGTGCGCGAGCGCGTGACATTCTGCGGCTGGGTATCGCCGGTCATGCCGTTCTTCCGCGCGATGGATATCAACCTGCTGTCCTCGGTGTCCGAAACCTTCCCGTATTCCATTCTGGAGGGCGTTTGTGCCGGCTGTGCGACCATCTGCTCGGATGTCGGCGGCATGCCCGAACTCATCGACACCGGTGAAAACGGCTATATCTTCCCGGTCGGGGACGATAAGCGGCTGGCGGAATATCTGATCCGTCTGGGCAACGATGCCGCGCTGCGGCAGAAATTCGCGGATGCACTGTACGAAAAAGCCTCCCGCGATTTCTCGCGCGACAAGATGTGCGAACGCCAGATGGAAAACTACCGTCATCTGCTGGCACGGTTCCATCGTCCGAAAAACGAGCGTGAGAGCATTGTCATCTGCGGCGCGTACGGACGCGGCAACGCCGGTGACGATGCCATCCTCGAGGCCATTGTGCAGGAGATGCGCCAGCTCGATCCCGAACGCACCATCTGCGTTATGTCGCGCAGACCGAAGGAAACGCGCCTGATCTACCGCACGAACGCCATCTATACCTTTAATGTGTTCTCCGTCCTGCGCAAGTTCCGCCATGCCGCGCTGTATATCAACGGCGGCGGCTCGCTGATGCAGGATGTCACGTCCACCCGCTCGATCTGGTACTACTGCTACACGCTGTATGCCGCCAAAAAGCGCGGCTGCAAGGTAATGATGTACGGCTGCGGCATCGGTCCGATCAACCGTCCGGGCAACCGCCGGATGGCCGCCAGGACCATTGACGCATCGGTTGACCGCATCACGCTGCGCGATGACAATTCCCGCGCACTGCTTGCCGAAATGGGCGTTACCCGGCCGGATATCCGTGTTTCCGCCGACCCGACCATCATTCTGATGCCGGCGCCGCGTGAAATCGTCAATATCGCCCTCGAGCAGAGCGGCATTGACCCGAACGGAAAGTATATCGGCTTCGGTCTGCGCAACTGGAAGGGTCTGGACACGGCTCTGCCCGAAATCGCGGCTGCAGCCAACTACGCCTACGAAAAGCACGGCCTGACGCCGGTTTTCGTACCCATCGAGTTCCCGAGCGACCTCATGCCCGCAGAGCGCGTCGGCGCACTGCTGCACTGTCCGTGGCACGCCGTGCGTACCCGACAGCCCATCGAAGTCACCATCGGCATCCTCTCCCGCATGAAAACCGTGGTTGGCATCCGACTGCATTCGCTGATGTTCTCCGCCGGTCAGGGCGTTCCGGTCGTCGGCATGAGCTACGATATCAAGGTGGACGGCTTTCTGAAATATATCGGCAGCCGCACCTGCCTTCAGCTTTCGTCTGTCAAGGCGGAGCCGCTGTGCCGCCTCATCGACGAGTGCGTCTCCGGTGCGCTCGATAACGAGGTGCACCGCACTGCGGAAATGCTGCGAGAAAGAGAGTCCGAGAATGTGAAGGGTGCAGCGAAGCTGCTGAACATTTCCGAAAACTAAACCGTAGGGCGGGGTGCCCTACGATATATGATAAAACAATCCACTAAAGGGGTTATATAGATATGAAGAATCACATCGTCTGTCTTTCGACAACGAACTACCATCCTCTGCCGACGCGCAAGCAGAACGTGATGAGCCGTCTGCGCAACAGCGAAATCCTGTATTTTGATCCTCCGGTGTCCATGATCGCACCGCTCAAGGACAAAAAAGCCTCCGCATATATCGAAAAGTACAAGCAGCCCGGCGAAAAAGTCGAGGGACACGAAAACATCACCGTGTACGCACTGCCGCCGGTACTGCCGTTTTTCAACAAATTCCGCTGGATCAACAAAATTAACCAGAAGCGGCAGGCGGCGTTCATCCGCGAAAAGATGCGCGAGCACGGCTTCGGCGACGAGACCGTACTGTGGTGCTACTCGCCGTCCTCGTGCGACATTGTGGAGCACCTGCCGCACGCCAAGCTGGTATACGACTGTGTAGACCGTCATTCCGCGTACAAGGGTCACATCAATCCCAAGGTTGTGGACAAGATGGAGCACGATCTGGCCAAGCCTGCCGATCAGGTATTCGCAACTGCGGTCGGTCTGGCAGAGACACTGGAAAAGGTCAACCCGACCACCCAAATGATCCCGAACGGCGCGGCTTACGAGATCTTCTCGCGCGTACAGACCGAGAAGGACACCCTTCCCTGCCCGGAGGACATGAAGGATCTGCCGCATCCGATCTACGGCTTTGTCGGCATGCTGCAGGAGTGCATCGACTATGCACTGATCGAAAAGCTGGCGAAGAGCCGTCCGAACGCGACGATTTTCCTGATCGGACGCACGCTGCCGGGTGTTGACCTGACAAATCTCAAGCAGTACCCGAACATCGTATTCCACGGTCTGGTGCCGCAACCCGAGCTGCCCGCATATCTGGCGCAGATGGACGTCTGCCTGAACGTATTCCGTACCGGTGCGCTCTCCAAGGACGTTTCGCCGCTCAAGTTCTACGAATATCTGGCAACCGGCAAGCCGATCGTTTCCACGCGCGAGCCGCTGCAGGTCGAGGATTTCAAGGATGTGGTCTACATTGCCCGCAATCCCGAGATGTTCCTGCCGCTGTGCGATGCCGCTGCCAAGGAAAACCGTCCGGCATGGACGGAAAAACGCCTTGCCTACGGCGCGCAGTGCTCGTGGACCGAGCGCGTGCACCAGATGGAAGAGGTGCTTTACAAAAAGGGCGTTCTGCACGAAAGTGCAGAGGAGTAAAATTTATCTTTGGGCATTTACACGAATCCCGAAAAAAGCGGGTAAAATACTTGCATTAACAAGTTAAATTGGCTAAAATAAATATGTATCGTCACCGTTGGTTTTAAGAAAGAGGTGTACTCATGACCGGCAGCGTATTTTTGAACCAGACTGCAGCTGAACAGTTTTTTGTTCTCGGGCATTCGTGCATTCTCTCGGGCATCGGTGCACATAAATGAGCGATTATAGGGCACGGGTATACCCGTGCCCTCATTTGTTTTTGTAGGAGGAATAACAAATGAAAAAAGTTCTCGTTGTCATGGGATCCGACAGTGATCTCAAGGTAATGGAAAAGTGTGTTGACCGTCTGAAATCGTTCGATATTCCGACTGAGGTCCGCATCTGCTCCGCGCACCGCACCCCGGCAGCTGCCGAGCAGCTGGCGAAGAACGCGGCAGCCGAAGGCTTCGGCGTTATCATTGCGGCAGCAGGCAAGGCTGCACACCTCGGCGGTGTACTGGCGGCTTACACCACGCTTCCGGTAATCGGCGTGCCGATGGCCACCAGCGTCATGGGCGGCATGGACAGCCTGCTCTCCATCGTGCAGATGCCCAAGGGCATTCCGGTGGCAACCGTTGCGATCGACGGCGCAGACAACGCCGCTATCCTCGCAGCACAGATGATCGCCCTGTCGGATGACGCGCTGGCACAGAAGCTCGCGCAGTTCAAGGCCGATATGGCAGCGGAAGTTACCGCAAAAGACGAAAAGGTTCGCGCTCAGTTCGCGTAATCTATATAGGTATCTCTGATACCGCATCCCCGCAAGGTAAAGGCATTGGTGCCGCTCCCATTGGCAGCTAAAATGTACAACCTGCAAACACTTAGCAGCACTAAAACTCCCGCGCCGCAGCGCGCATTAAATCCAACCGCAGGTTCGTAAAAACCGGGAGCATGTATCACGGTTTTTACACAAGTGCGTGCAAGAGTTTCAACCACCGGGCGGAACTTTTGGTAGCTTAGGGCATATCCGAACACTGTTCGGTATGTCCCCTCGATTGAAAGCGTGCTTTCAATCGAAAAGTCGTTTCAAATTAACACTACTTATACAAATGGAGGAATTGGACATGGAAAAGAAAGAACAGCTGTACGAAGGCAAGGCTAAGAAGGTATTTGCTACCGACGACGCAAATCTCGTAATCGTTGACTACAAGGACGATGCAACCGCATTCAACGGTGAGAAGAAGGGCACCATCACCGGCAAGGGCGTGATCAACAACGTAATGAGCAATCACATGTTCCAGCTGCTCGAGCAGCAGGGCGTGCCGACCCACTTTGTTGAGCAGCTCTCCGAGCGTGAGACCCTGGTAAAGAAGGTCTCCATTGTTCCGCTGGAGGTCATCATCCGCAACATTTCCGCCGGTTCCTTTGCAAAGCGTTTCGGCGTGGAAGAGGGCATCGTATTCGACGAGCCGACCATCGAGTTCTCCTACAAAAACGATGAGCTTGGCGACCCGCTCATGAACGCTTACCACGCGATCGCACTGAAGGCTGCTACCCGTGAGGAAATCGAGACCATCAAGGCAATGGCCTTCAAGGTAAACGAGGTTATGAAGCAGTACTTCGATACCCTGAACGTCATCCTCGTTGACTTTAAGCTCGAGTTCGGCAAGACTGCGGACGGCAAGATCGTTCTCGCAGACGAAATCTCTCCGGATACCTGCCGCCTGTGGGACAAGACCACCAAGGAGAAGCTGGACAAGGACCGCTTCCGTCGTGACATGGGTGGTGTCGAGGAAGCATATCAGGAGATCATGAAGCGCGTTATGGGCAAGTAAGCCCATCCGCAAGGCAAGATTCGGACAAGAAAAGGCTGAAGAATGAAATATCGTATTTTAAGAAAAAGCAGCACTCCGTTTGACAAGGTGCATGAGGAGTGCGGTGTATTCGGTATCGCAGCGCCGGAAGGCAAGGAGATTTCCGCCGCGCACGACGCGTATACTGCACTGTTTGCTCTCCAGCACCGCGGTCAGGAGGCTGCCGGTATCGCCGTAAACAAAAACGGCGTGATCCACTGCCACAAGGATGTCGGTCTGGTCAGCGCCGTGTTCAATCAGGAGATTCTGGACAACATGCCCGGCTCGATGGCCATCGGCCATGTGCGCTACTCCACCACCGGTGATACCCGTCGCGAGAATGCGCAGCCGATCTCCATCACCCATGTAAAGGGCAATCTCGCGGTTGCGCACAACGGCAACCTCGTAAACGCAGGTGAGCTGCGCCGCGAGATCGAGCTGGACGGCGGCATTTTCCGCTCCTCGAACGACACCGAGGTGCTGGTCTACACCATTGTTAAGGAACGCCTCAAGTGCGGCTCTATTGAAGAAGCCGTTATGAACACCATGCACCGCATCGAGGGTGCCTACTCTCTGGTTGTTATGTCTCCGCGCAAGCTGATCGCGGCACGCGACCCGCACGGCTTCCGTCCGCTGTGTATCGGCCTGCTGGACAACGACTGCTACATTTTCGCTTCCGAGACCTGCGCTCTGGACGCGCTCGGTGCAAAGTTCATCCGCGATGTAGAACCCGGTGAGGTCTGCGTTGTCGAAAACGGTGAGCTGCGCTCCATGCACTGCGGTATCGAGTGCAAGTCCTCCGCGTGCGTATTCGAGTACATTTACTTTGCCCGTCCGGACTCCATCATCGACGGTGCATCGGTTGAGCTGGCCCGTCAGGAGGCCGGCAAGTATCTGTCCATCGAGCATCCGGTCGGCGCTGACGTGGTTATCGGCGTACCAGATTCCGGTATCCCGGCAGCCATCGGCTACGCGAAGTTCTCCGGCATTCCGTACGGCGTGGGCCTTATCAAGAACCGCTATATCGCCCGCACCTTTATCCAGCCGGGTCAGGACAAGCGCGAGCGCTCCGTACGTCTCAAGCTGAATGCCCTGCGCACCGCTATTGAGGGCAAGCGCGTCATCATGGTCGATGACTCCATCGTCCGCGGTACGACCTGCGGCCGTCTGGTAAAACTGCTGCGCGACGCAGGCGCGGCTGAGGTTCACATGAGAATTTCGGCACCTCCGTTCCGTCATCCCTGCTTCTTCGGCACGGATATTCCGGAGCGCAACCAGCTGCTCGCCCACAACCGCACGGTTGAGGAAATGCGCGAGATCATCGGCGTGGATTCGCTCGGCTTCCTGTCGCTCGAGGCCTGCCGCAAGATTGCAGTCGGCTGCAAGCTGGGCTTCTGCGATGCATGCTTCTCCGGCGAGTACCCGATTCCGGTACCCGAGCAGGTGGATAAGAACATGTTCGAGATCGAGATTCCGCTCCCCTCTAACAAAGACTAACTTTTGAATTGAGAATGGAAAATGGAGAATGGAGAATGACGGTTACGCGCATAGCGCGTCAATTTAATCCGGCGCTCTGCGCCGAACCACAATTCTCAATTCTCCATTATCAATTTTCCATTTTTCTCGTTCATACGATAAATGAAAGTGAGATGTAAAACATGAGTGTAAGCCGTTCTGAAAGCTACAAGGCTGCCGGCGTTGACGTTACCGCAGGCTATGAAGCGGTCAAGCTGATGAAGCCGATGGTAGAAAGCACCTTTACCAAGGGCGTTATGGGTACGCTCGGCGGCTTCGGCGGCCTGTTCCGTCCGGATTTCAATGGCATGAAGGATCCGATCCTCGTTTCCGGTACGGATGGCGTCGGCACCAAGCTCAAGCTGGCGTTCCTGATGGACAAGCACGACACCGTTGGCATCGACTGCGTTGCCATGTGCGTAAACGATATCGCCTGCTGCGGTGCACAGCCGCTGTTCTTCCTCGACTATGTTGCAGTCGGCAAGAACCACCCGGAAAAGATCGCCCAGATGGTTTCCGGCATCGCAGAGGGCTGCCGTCAGGCAGGCTGCGCGCTGATCGGCGGCGAGACCGCTGAAATGCCGGGCTTCTACCCGGAAAACGAGTACGACATGGCCGGTTTCTCTGTCGGCATGGTCGATAAGGAAAAGATGATCGACGGCACCGGCATCAAGGCCGGCGACGCGCTGATCGGTGTTGCCTCCTCCGGCGTACACTCCAACGGCTATTCTCTGGTTCGCAAGACGCTCGGCATCAACGAGAAGTCTGTCCGCCGCTACATCGACGAATTCGGCAAGACCCTCGGCGAAGAACTGCTGACCCCGACCAAGATCTACGTTAAGGCGATCCAGTCCCTGATGGGCAAGGTTGAGGTCAAGGGCATCAGCCACATCACCGGCGGCGGCTTCTATGAGAACGTACCGCGTATGCTGCCGGCAGGCATCGTTGCCAAGATCGAAAAGGCTGCTATGCCGGTTCCGCCGGTATTCGACCTGATCGCAAAGACCGGCAAGATTCCGGAGCGCGACATGTACAACACCTTCAACATGGGCGCCGGTCTGGTTCTGGCCGTTGCCGCTGAGGACGCTTCCCGCGCGGTTGCAGCAATTTCCGCTGCAGGCGAGCAGGCTTATGTGATCGGCGAGTGCGTAAACGGCGCTGAAAAGGGCGTAGAGCTGGTATAATTCTATCCCGTTTCGTAGGGCGGGGTGCCCTCAC
>OLRU01001441.1_pt1 | contig 20650 bp, 17 predicted proteins | sample 1672961 | NCBI WGS metagenome assembly OLRU01 (sample SAMEA3136741, study PRJEB25190) | human gut metagenome | biome: human gut; feature: human-associated habitat; material: faeces | place: Austria | collected 2013
CCTGCGGCCTCTTGATCCCAAATCAAGCGCTCTAGCCAAGCTGAGCCACACCCCGATATATTGTTTTCTTTGTCTTTGCTACTCTCTCGCGCTGACAATATGCATTATATACCACACCAAAGAAAATGTCAACAGTTTTTTTCAACTTTTTTTAATTTTTTTAATAATATATTTTTTTCAGACAATTAATTCAACTAACCGCTTATTTTATGACATTTTAAAATTTGTCTTTTTTCAATCTCTCTCATGAAATATTTCTGCAAAATAGTTTTCCAACAACCTTTCTCATTGCTTACAAGCTGACTGGAGTGTGTTAAAGGTAGTTAATTTCCACCTGTGATTAATTTCTGCCCGTGACAAAAGCAGAATTTATTTATAAAAAATAAAATAACCGACGTAACTTTAAGCTGTCACGCCGGCCACTTACTCTGAATCAATCTGATTCCTATTTTTCTTCTGTTGCTTCTTCAGATTTTTTCTCTTCTTCTGTTTTGGCAGCTTCTTCCTCTGCTGTTTCTTCTACTTCATCATCTTCATCAAAAAAATCATCATCGAAATCGTCATAGTCATCATCAATATCTTCTAAATAATCTGGAGAAAGATATTTGTAAACTACCGCTGCGATTCCTGCGACTGCTGCAACTGCTCCGATAATTGCCAGAACCCATAAAACTTTTTTGGATTCATCTTTTTTGTCATTGCTCATTAATTCTGATAACTTTGCAACACCGAGTAATTCATCAATATTCTTCATTGTGCAATCCTCCTTATTAATTTTGTCTTTAGTATATCACGAGACGGAGAACTTTACCAATAAAATATTTTTTAAATACCAATTTGCCGCAGGCAGCGGGCTGTCTTCCCTGCCTGCGGGCAAATTATTTTACCTTTTTAAGTTTTGCGAAAGAAGCAAACATCTTCTTCCTTCCGACTCTGTCAAACTCCACCGCTACTTCAAAGTCTCTGCCGCCTTTTGTGATTTCCTGTACGGTTCCCACGCCAAATTTGATATGTTTTACGCGGTCACCTACCTGATAGTCTAATTCTCCTACTGGTTTTACTTTAAAGTCGCTTAAATTATATGGTTTGCCCGCTTTGGCTCCATACTGGTATTTTGCAGGACGTTCTGTGTTCTTGACAACACGCTGTTCGGAAACACGCTGTTCTGTATCAAGATACTGTCCTGGGATTTCATCGATAAAGCGGGAACGGCGGTTGTACTGTGTCTGGCCTCGAAGCATTCTGCGTTTTGCTGCACTTAAGAATAATCTTTCTTTTGCTCTGGTGATGCCTACATAACAAAGCCGACGCTCTTCTTCTATTTCAGATTCGTCTCCTGACATCATGGCTCCAAAGCCTGGAAAAACTCCTTCTTCCATTCCGCCGAGAAAAACATTATTAAATTCCAATCCTTTTGCATTATGAAGGGTCATTAAAAGTACTTTATTATTTTCATCTTCCAAGTTATCAATTCCTGCATTTAAGGTATACATATCTTTTTCTGCGAGGAAATCACGAAGGTTCGGATTCTCCTCCTCTTCTTCATAATAGGCAATGTCATTGAAAAGTTCTTCGATATCTTCCAGTCTGCTTATTGATTCATCTGTCCCCTCTGCTTCTAATTCTGCTCTGTACTGTGTCACGTCAAGGATATGCTCTAAAAGCTCACTGATTTCATGCTCGCTGGCATATTCGCGGAATTCTTCTATCATATCTGCAAATTTATGAAGCTTTGCGAGTGCACGTGTCACTTCTGGAATTTCATCTGCATTAAATACTGCATCTAAGAAACTCATCTGATTCAAAATTGCAAATTCCTGCAGACGGTTAATCGTTGTCTGTCCAATGCCTCGTTTTGGCACATTTATAATTCTTTTCACAGAGAGGTCATCCATTCCACTATCTACTACTTTTAAGTAGCTCATCAGGTCTTTGATTTCTTTTCTATCATAGAAACTGATACCACGCACAATTGCATATGGAATATTTTTCTGCTTTAACTTTTCCTCAAAAATACGGGACTGGGCGTTTGTTCTATATAAAATAGCCATATCTTTATACTGTACTCCCCGCATCGCAAGGAAATTAATCCTTGATACCACACCGTCTGCTTCGTCGTATTCAGTATCATACTGCTTAAAATGAACCAGCTCTCCTTTTTGATTCTCTGTCCACAGCTTCTTTTCTTTTCTTCCTTTATTGTTCGCTATCACACCATTAGCTGCATTTAAAATATTCTGCGTAGAACGGTAATTCTGCTCTAAACGAATAACCTGTGCATCCGGAAATACTTTTTCAAAGTTTAAAATATTATAAATATTCGCTCCTCTGAACTTGTAAATGGACTGGTCATCATCCCCGACAACACAAAGATTTCTGTATTTTTTGGCGAGAAGACTTACTAACAGGAACTGTACCGTATTGGTATCCTGATACTCATCCACCATGATATACTGGAATCTGTCCTGATAATGCTCTAACACATCTGGATTGGTCTGAAATAAATCTACCATTTTTACAAGCAAATCATCAAAATCCAATGCATTATTCTCTTTGAGGCGTTTCTGATAATGCTCATAAATATCTGCAATCCTCTGATTACGGAAATTGCTTCCATATTCATTCCGATAGTCAAGCGGGGACTTGTATTCATTTTTTGCAGAAGAAATCTCAGATATGACCGAGCGTTCCGGAAACTGCTTTGTATCAATCTTCATCTCTTTTAAAACTTCCTTCATCAGAGACTTCTGATCGCTCGCATCGTAAATCGTAAAGTTTCTATCATACCCTAATAAGTCGATATGTCTTCGTAAAATACGGCTGCAAGTCGCATGGAACGTACTAATCCAAATATCTTCGGAACCGTAGCCTACTAATGCATCTACTCTTTCCCTCATCTCCTGCGCTGCTTTATTGGTAAAAGTAATCGCCAAAATGTTCCACGGTGCGACTCCTTTTTCTTCTATTAAATATGCGATGCGGTGTGTCAGAGATCTGGTCTTTCCTGAACCCGCTCCCGCAAGCATTAAAAGGGGGCCTTCTGTACAAAATACCGCCTCTCTTTGTTCATTATTTAAAGTATCATAAATACTCATTATTCAACCTTTCCAAACTAAAGCGTGTTTGAAAAATACTTTCAGCAAGATGTACGTCACAATTTACAGACGATTCCACCCAAATAAAGGCGAAATATATACAGTAAAATGATGCGTGCAATAAGTTGCTTTCTAATTTTTCAAACACGCTCTGGCTATAAATCAAATTCTGTAATTAATTAAAATGTCTAAAACACGCTCTATACTAACTTCTGGCCACAATTCGGACAGAACTTGCTTCCCTCTGTCTTCTGACCACAGTTTGGACAGAAGTTCGGTATTGTACCAGAAGCCTGTCCTGCCGCCTGATTCTGTGGTGCCGGAGCTGCATTCTGTACCTGTCCCTGCATATTCTGATTATTTTGCTGCATGGCACTTTGCATCTGGTTCACCATCTGCTGCCCCATCATCATTCCCATCTGCATGGAGGCCATATCTGTTGCCATATTATTGCCGCCGCCATTATTGCTTGTATTCGTCATGGCATCAATCATCGCCATCTGCTGGTATCTTCCCATATCGCCAACCATACTCTGACTTGCTACCTTCGTTACCATCTTCTGTACTTCTTCTGGATAACTTACAGAATCAATCTGGAAACTGGTTGCAGCAAGACCAATCTTCTGCATCTCTGTATTCAGTTCTCCTAAGATTCCCTGAGAAATCTCCACTGCATTTGCCTGGATGTTAAACATATCCTTTCCCTCGCGGACAATCCAGCGAAGAAGAAGCTGGTTAAGCATGGATAATACACGTTCTCTTACTTCATCGGTTGTATACTGCTTCTTGACACCAGCCACCTTGTCAATAAGCATCTGATAATCTCCTACCTTAAACTGGAATGTTCCGTTCGCACGAATCGGCATTCCCCCTGGCAGAGCCTCTGTCGGCAGATTCACAGCCTGTTTCGTTCCCCACTTCATCGTAAATTCCTTCGTATTGATGAAAATGACTTCCGCACGAATTCCACTGTTAAATCCAAACTTAAATCCCTTTAGTGTAGAGAGGAATGGAATGATATCTGATTCTATATCATAATTTCCTTCTTTTTCAAAAACACCTTCTGTAACACCATTGTATAAAAAAATAGCGTCCTGGCCCGGACGGATAATCAAACGGGAGCCCTTTTTAATCTCACTGTTATTCCATTTATAGAAAATAACGTCATCTCTGTATTCTTCCCATTCTACTACATTGGCAAGCTGACTTTTGAATAATCCCATAATAAACCTCCTTGCACTTATGTACAATCTGATTCGAAAGTACATCTCTATTATATATTTTATATCCGCTGTCAAATGACAGATATATATTTTTATTATACCTTACTTTCCCATTCTTGTCACTTATGAGATAGATTTTATTTTTCCTGATATTTTCCCTTGCTATATAGTAATAAAAACTATATAATATAGTTACATAAACATTTGTATATATACTTCAGAGCATGTTTAAAAATACTCTGGAGCACATCAAATATATGGAGGTACCATTTTGGATAATTATAAAGACTGGCTGTACGCCTTATTAAAAACAGAACCGATTCCTCCGGAAGACATTCCAGACATCGGATTATATATGGATCAGGTAACAACATTAATGGATACCAGATTAGCTGCTTCTAAGAGATATCCTGACGATAAGATTCTGACAAAAACAATGATCAATAACTACACGAAGAATCATCTGCTCCCCCCTTCTGACAAGAAGAAATATTCCAGAGAACACGTCTTTCTTCTCATTATGATTTATTATCTAAAGAGCATGTTATCAATATCAGATATCCAAAGCCTGTTAGAACCTCTCTCCGAGAAGTATTTTCCAAAGAATGAGGAAAATGGTCTGACCCTCTCTGATATTTACCAGAAAATCATTGACGATAACACCGCTAATGAAGAATACATTTCAGAAGACATTATAAAAACATGGGAACGAACTCGTAATTCTTTTGCAGAGCATTCGCCTTCCACCGAAGAATCAGAATATCTTGATGATTTTTCTTTTATCTACCAGCTTGGATATGATATTTATATCCGAAAACAGATTATCGAAAAACTCATTGATAAGAGAAGAAAAGAAAATCCTCCTAAGAAGAAAGGGTCGAAAAAGAAATAGCACTATCCTCCTAAAAATAATCCATATCTGCGGCCTCGGAGCTGCGATTATACAACATTGGTAACAGTATCTCATTAAAATAATTGATTTTGCGACTTTGTGTTTTTTACGACGGAGTCAAAATCAATTGTTTTAATGAGATACTGTTTGCAGATACCTATTCGCAGCGACTAAAGTCACAGATATGAATTATTTTGCTTGCAGGATTCGTCTGTCTTCCGCCAAACACTCTCAGCTATTTATCCTCCTCCATACGTCCCAGCACCAATTGATACCCGTCTGTTCCATAGTTCAGGCAGCGATTTACTCTGCTGATTGTCGCAGTGGAGGCTCCTGTTGCTTCGGCTACTTCGTTATAAGTCTTATGATTGCGAAGCATGTTGGCTACTTCAAAGCGCTGTCCTAAGGATAATAGTTCATTGACTGTGCATAAATCTTCAAAGAAAGCATAACATTCGTCTACAGACTGCAGCTTTAAAATGCCTTCCATTAACTTTTTAGTTTCTTCGTTATGTACACTTTTCCCCATAAGTTTCACCTCTTCCTTTAAAACTTTTATTGTCTTAATTGACTTTTCTGTAATTATTTTTCCTCGTAATTACATTTCGTTTTCCATAATTATTTTAATTTTTTCGCACTTATTTTTCCTTATATTTTCGGTGAATGTATTCTTTAAATACATCGACAGAACGGTTTACAATCAATTCTTCTGGAAAATCAATTTCTTTTATGAGTTTTTCTGAAAAATCTCTTCTTGCTACATCGCAAAATACGTGGGAATCACTGTTCATGATAACTGGCTGTTTATATTCCTTACACAGCTCTAACATTGCAATCAGATTCTCTCTGGTGTGTTTTCTGGAACCGACAGGGTTTAAAGAGTTGTTATTTACTTCAAGAAGTGTGTTCGTTTCCTTTGCTGCTTCCACGATTGGTTCATATTCAAGAGGATAGATTCCATCATCCGGATGTCCGATAATATCTACTAACGGATTATGAATTGCTCCTAAAACCGCCTGTGTATTCTCTTTTCTTGTTCCTGGCTGGATGCAAACACTGTGCAGGCTTGCGATTTTAAGGTCTAACTGCTTTAATACACGGGTATCTAAATCTATATGTCCGTCATAATCTAAAATATTAAGTTCTGCACCAAGCATTAATTCGATACCGCACATTGTTCTTGGAACTACCTTTAAGTTATGAAAATACATTGCGTGGCAGGTACCCGGCATCATTGGTGCATGTTCTGTAATTCCAAGTAATTTTAATCCTTTATCAAACCCTGCCTTTGCCATCTCCATGATGGTGTTATATGCATGGCCGCTGGCAATTGTGTGGGTGTGTACATCTAATAAATAGTCCATTTTGCCTCCATTTTATTATCATGTACTCTCGGAGTCTTTCTTGCGCTTGCTTTTGTGGCTGATTTTCCGCCAGCTGCACCCAATTTTCATCAACGTACGCCTCAAAAATTCGGGCACAACTGACAAAAATCTTCTCACAAAATCAAGCACAAAAAGATTCCGAGAATACAGTATCTTGACAGGTTCCCGAAAAACTGGAAACCTCACTCATACATTAACGTAATAAATCATCACAGTTTCATAGTATATCATATTTTCAAAAATTTTTATAGTCAAATTTCCCGATATGTGTTTTCTAACGTTTCACAGGAAGAATGCAGTCGTTGTTTTTCCTCACTTCCTAATGGAAGTTCTACAATCCGCTGGATTCCCATTCGGTTTACAACACATGGAATTCCGATATAAATTCCATTTTCCCCGTATTCTCCCTGCAAATGTGCAGATACGGTAAGAACACTGTATTCATTTCCAAAAATTGCTTTTGTAATCCGTGCCATTGCCATACCGATTCCATAATACGTTGCCTTTTTGGCCTCGATAATTTTATAGGCTGCCATACGTACTTCTTCCTCTAATTCAAGGAGTTCCTGAAAATGACACCCTTCTGTCTCCCCACACAAATCAAAAATGGGCTTAGTAGCCATCATCGCCTGGCTCCACGGAACAAATTCGCTATCTCCGTGTTCTCCCATAACGTAAGCATGCATATTTCTTGGGTCTATCATAAACTTTTCTCCAAGAAGATATCGAAGTCTTGCCGTGTCAAGTGCTGTTCCTGTACCAATCACTTTTTCTGGCGGGAAATCACTGATTTCATATACAATCCTTGTCATAATATCTACCGGATTTGTTGCAACAAGAAAAATGCCGTGAAATCCATTTTCCAGTACAGATTGAAGAATTCTCTCAAATATTTTCCGGTTTTCCTTTAATAAATCAAGCCTGTTCTGCCCTTCTTTTTGCGGAAGGCCTGCTGTCAGCACAACAAGATCTGCATTGCAGCAATCTGTATATTCTCCCGCATAGATTTCCATATTTCCACCGCTAAATGCTACCCCGTGGTTTAAGTCCATCGCCTCGCCCTCAGCTCTTTTTTTATTAATATCAATAAGGACAAGCTCATCACATAAATTCTGGTTTAACAGTGCATAGGCATAGCTCATTCCCACCATTCCAGTTCCAATAAGAACTATCTTTCTTTTATCTGCTTTTTCCATAAAAAAATACCTCCTTACCGGAGGTATTCTCTGCTGTTTTTAAGGAAAATATACAAAACTTTTTAATTTGCCTCATAAGGACGTACACGGAGATGAAGTCCATGTGTATCACACACTTTCTGGCAGGCTGCGACTTCTTCCTCGCCAATCACATCAACAACGGTCATTACTACATTTGGCACATAACGCTGACAGGCCTTTGCAAAGCTGAGCATTGCATCGTAAGAAGCGAGTCCAAAGCGGTTTCTCGTCACATCAAGATACTTCTGTGCAGTAGAAGAATTTAAGCTGATGGAAACAGTATCAAAAATTCCGGCAAGGCGACTTGCAGTCGGCTCACCAAAGACTAAATCAGACAGACCATTGGTATTAATACGCAGAGGAATATCTGGATGGATGCTCTTTAACCACTGTCCTACTTCTACTACATCATTAAAACGCATCGTAGGCTCACCGAAACCACAGAAAATAATCTCTGCAACTTTAGACCAGTCATACTTGGAAAATAATTCTTTTACTAATTCTACAGAAGGTTCTTCCCGAAGCCACAAGCTGTTATGCTCGTTAAATTCCTTTAAACTTCTTAAACAAAATGTACAGGAACAGGAGCATCTGTTTGTCATGTTAATATAAATCTTATTCGGAAATCCGTTCTCCCCAAGATCAGATAAATCCTCTTTAAAGTCCTCTAAGTTATAGTAAACACCATTTTTCACTGTATATAAAATCATCGCTAAATCTCCTCTAAATATTCTTCAAAACATATTCCGTAGTTCCACGGCAGTTCCATCTGTGCCGTATAAGCAATCGCTTTATCAAGAAATGTGACTGCTCTTTTTACTGCTGTTTTAAAATCCTGTCCCTGAATCAAAGCCCCTGTTACAATAGAAGAAAATACATCGCCTGTTCCCGAACGGTCTCCGCCGATTTTTCTTGTTGATAATAATTCTGAAGTCTTATTTTTCTCAAAAATATAATTAAATATCAAATCACCTTGCTGTAAGCCTGTGATCACAATTCTACTTGGCCCCATATCGCTTAAAGCCTCACAAATCGCTACAAGTCCCTCTTCTGACAAATCTACTTTGTGATAATCCAAATCAAGAATGCGACAGGCTTCCGTAAGATTCGGGGTAAGCACATCCGCATATGGGAGAAGTTTTTTCATTTCCTGGCACATATCATCTGTATAAGATGAATAAAGCTTTCCGTAATCTCCCATAACCGGATCAACAACCGCTAATGTATTCTCCTTTTTAAACCGTTTAAAAAATTCAATAACAAGCCCTATCTGTTCTTTCGACCCGATAAAGCCCGTTGTAATTCCATCAAATTCAATACCTGTCTCTTCCCAGCTATTCATATATGTCCTAAGATATGGTGTATAATCCTGTAAAAAATAGTTTGGAAATCCCGTGTGTACAGACAGGATTGCTGTCGGCATCACGCAGCACTGTATCTTCATCGCAGAAATGATTGGCTGTGCCACAGCAGCAGAACATCTGCCAAATCCGGTCACATCATTAATTACCGCTACTCTTTTCTGTCGTTTCATATTGCCTCCAAATCTTTATTATACTTGTTATTCTTTTCTCTTTCTCAATCATATTTTTCAAAAAAATATACTAACAAGTTCTGAAATACTTCCCACAAAATATTTCTTATAAAATATCATTTATAAAATATTTACTGTGAAACTTTCTATAACGTATATAATTCCGGGGTTAATCTCCCGTCATCCGCTAAATCTATAATTAAAAATGTAGGTCCTGCCGGTGTCATCTGTCTTGGCAGTGCAATACTTCCCGGATTAAATACAGTCACGCCCTCTTTTTCATAATAATGAAAAGCCGGACAATGTGTGTGTCCATAAAAAACAACATCCGCTCCCATCTCCTGAGCCTTACTTACAAGTTCTTCTTCTCCCCAGCTCACACCATAGGCATCCCCATGCGTTACAAATGCAACATGATCGCCAAGTTCAAAAATATCTTCTTTATCCCGGCTAAAATTATAATCACAATTGCCTTCTGCCATATAAACCGGACATCCTGCCAATTCCTCTAACATTTCCGGCGGAATCTCCATATCTCCGCAATGAATGAGAGCCTCAATCTTTCCACGGAATCTTTCAATCACATACTCAAGATTCGACATATTTCCATGATTATCACTAACCACTAAATACTTCTGTCCCATACTCGCCATCCTTCCCTCTACTCTTGCTTATTCCTGTTATTTATTCACTTTACTTATTCATTTTCTTTCTATAATTATATAATTCATTTTCATTAAAGCGAATTAAATGATACCACATCCCTCGCCACCTTTCAACGGAAATGTACAAATTAGGTACTGTTTATGCATAATCCCACTTGATTTCGTAAAGAAAAGAAACTATACTATTTTAAAGACAAATGAAAATATGTACTTTCTGAATCTTCTTGTGCTTGATTTTGTAAGAAGATTTTTTATTAGTTTTGTTCATTTTTTGAACTATACAGGATGCGTGCATTAATGCATCCGGATATAACTAATTAAGAATACACCAAAAAATCAAATTCAGAAAATGATTCAGGGAATACATAAATATAATCAGGAGGAACATAGATTTATGAACCAACTATCCGACCCGATTGCGGTATTTGACTCCGGCATGGGCGGCATCAGTGTTTTAAGAGAGATGACAAAGCTGATGCCAAATGAAGATTTTATTTATTACGGTGATTCCAAACATGCCCCTTATGGAACAAAAACTCTCGAGGAAGTGCGCGCGCTTACGATTGAACATATTACATATCTTATTAAGGAAAAACATGCAAAGGCCGTTGCTGTTGCCTGCAACACTGCAACCAGTGCCGCAGTACGAATTCTTCGGGATATGTATCCCGACCTACCTTTAGTCGGTGTAGAACCAGCTATCAAACCAGCAGTATTAGCCACAGGACATGCAAAAGTTGTTGTCATGGCTACACCGATGACATTACGCGAAGAGAAATTTCACAAATTAGAAAGTCTTTACGATGAACAGGCAGACATTTATCCACTGCCTTGTCCAGGCCTTATGGAATTTGTTGAACAGGGTATTTTATCTGGCGAAAAACTTGAAACCTTTCTCCATAACCTGCTTGACCCATATAAGGATAAAGATATTACCGGCATTGTTCTTGGCTGCACCCACTATCCGTTCCTGAAAGAAACGATTCAGAAAATAGCAGGCCCGTCCGTCACGATCTTTGATGGCGGCTATGGAACGGCGAAGGAGCTTCTCCGCCGGCTTAGGGTGGCAGATTTGGCGCAGGTTGACAATATGCGAAAAGGCAGCGTCACTTTTTTAAATAGTTCTGATGATCCGGCGTTGATTCAGCGGTCGAAAAAGTTGCTGAATTCCTGATTTTCTACGCAAAATCTGTTAAAAAAATTCTGATTCCTCTCCCAACCAAAGCACAGGCCTCTAAGAATGAAATAATCCTTATTTGCGGCCTCGGAGCAAGTGTTAGATACGAGCAAGGAGAACGAGTATTTAACACACCGCGACTAAAGTCACAAATAAGGATTATTCATTTCATTCTTAGAAGGTGTCTCCCTTGCCTGCGGCAATCCAGAATTTATTCCGAAAACTCTGTTGTTACTAAAGTCTCATAATCCACACGTTTTTCGAGTTCCCCTGCTTCTTCTAATATATCCTGAATCAAGGTGAAACTTTCTTTTTCAAATTTTGTATTTTCTTTATAGCTATCCTGTTCAGCATAACGTTCTACGATTTTTTCGAGTGTTTTTCTATCTGTGTCTTTAAATTGTGGTGCGATTACTTTGGCAATCTGCGCTGGTGTGTGGGTATTGACATACTCCTGGCCTTTTTCGATAGCACGGGTAAAAGCTTCTAATAATTCCTTGTGGGTTTCGAGATAGCTTTTCTTTACACTATAAGCCGTGTAAGGAACATAGCCGCTCTCTTTTCCTACGGAGGCAACGACATAACCGGCTCCCTGTTCTTCAATTAAGGTTGCTGCCGGCTCGAACTCAACCGTGTAATCAGCCTCTCCCGAGACAAATGCTCCTGACGTATTGGCAAAATCAATGTTTTGTACAAGGTTAATGTCTTTTTGTGGATTCATTCCATGTTTCTTTAAAACGTATTCAAATACCATTTCTGGCATACCACCTGGTCTTCCGCCAATGACTTTTTTACCCTTTAAGTCTTCCCATTTAAAACTATCCTCTTTTTCACGGCTCACAACAAAGTTACCGGCCCGCTGTGTTAATTGGGCAAAGTTTATCAGATAGTCTGCATTGTCCTGGTTAAACTGATAGATTGTCGCTTCTGGACCCATAAATGCAATATCTGCGTCTCCGCTTATTACGGCAGTTGCCGTCTTATCTGCACCAAACCCGGTAGTAAGTTCCAGTTTAATTCCTTCTTTTTCAAAATATCCTTTTTCAATCGCCACATACTGCGGGGCATAAAAAATAGAATGTGCTACCTCATTTAAACGTACTTTTTTCAAATGATGGCGGCTTCCCTCACAGCCTGCCAGACAGCAAATACCAAACAGCATGACAAAACATGGCATCATTAATATTATGAGATATCTTCGCATGGCTAATACTCCTGTTTTATTCTACAACAGTATATTCGACGAAAAACAAAATGTGAAAATCCTGATTTGCCGCAGGCAAAGAGACGCTCACAGTAAATAAAAGAACCTATATTTGTAACTTTAGTCGCTGCGGTTTGAATACTCGCTTATACACGCTCGTATCCAAACCTTGCTCCGAGGCCACAAATATAGGTTCTTTTATTTACTGTGAGCTGTGCTTTGACTACTGAAGTAAAGTCAGAATTTATGTTTTAAAAGATTTGGGGATTCTTTAGAAGTTTGTGGCTTGCTGAGGAATCAAACTTGAAAGGACTGACATTCAAATTATTGTCACAATAATAAACTAAATTTCAATTTAATACATAAGCAAAGCAATCTTGTTCCATTACAACATTTCTAATGATAATCTCAATAACATATGTCCCAAATTCAGTGTTTTTCACATCTATTTTAGAGCGTATTTGAAAAATCTTTTAATTGATTTGCCAGATTAGAAATAGATAGCCGCCGTAGATATTCTATCGGATTGCTCAAAAAATATGAAAAAGAAGCCCTAAAAAATTTATTGAATTTTGTGACTTTGTGCTGCGGAATTTTGACCATAGAAACTTCGCATTCGTTTCTGCGAAGTTTCTGTTTTATTGGGCAAAATGGAGCGTTTAGCACAACGGAACAAAATCAATAAATTTTTTAGGGCTTCTTCTTGATAATTCTTCTAGCAATCCGATTGTTTGTTTTTCTATAAAAGCGTTTCCTTTGCCTGCGGCAAATCCAAGTTTGTTAAAGTAAACAGTAAAGAGAATCTAATTTTTAGATGTCTGATAATATACGAATATCGTTGCTATTTTATCCATACATTATTTTTCATCTATTATTTTTTCACAAACTTGCATTTTCCGAGTCCATACGTAGATAAGAGTTTCTTATATTTGATACTACTGACCTATTCTATTTCTTACAGAAAAATGTCAGCAATTTCTTTTTCGTCAGATTATCTTCATTCTTTGCTCACAACCTGTTCACAAATTTCCAGTATCATAAAACCATCAAAAACAACAACAGATTTTTGATAGATTTTTTCATACTTTCCTCTCTTTTGAAGCCGGCGTTATGTCGGTTTCTTTTTTATCTATTAGATTAGGCTGGATTACTCATTCTCTATAATTTCCCGTACCTGCTCAACTTCCATATCTAATAAATCACTTATCTGTTCTGCCCCACATCCTTTTCTATACATCTTAATTATAGTTTTGGCAACACCTTTCGCAATGCCATTTTCCGTTCCCTCTGCATATGCCTGTTCTTTTATTCCCTGACTCAGATTACACATATCATTCACATCCTTTCTGATATCACTTTCCAATGGAATATCAAATTCATTTCCTATAATATCAAACTTCTCATCTACATTTAATTTTGCGGATAATAACGCTCCCAGTAAACGATGAAGTTCATATCGTTCCTCTTTTTCTGGAAGGTCTTCTGCTAAACCTATTAAGACAATATTTGCAAGGTCTATGTCACCTTTCCATTGATAAGTACCTACTACACTTTCCTGTGTAAAATGAATATAATTCATACAGTTTTGTGACATATTCATACAAACCCATATGGAATATACTCGTTTTATATCATTATAATTGGAATTCACAAATTCTCTACCCTTCTGTGAGGAAATCATCCTGCTGATATAGAATACTGCTCTATTTATTATATCATATGCCGATGGTTCTGCTTTCTGTGCTTCTATATTCACAATAACCTGTGATAAACCATCTTTCATCCTCACATAGAATATAATATCAAACCGTATCAGTCCTTCATTAAGCTCACTGTTTTCTGTATTTAATCCAATTATTTTTTCTCCGTCTTGTTCTTTTTCTACATTTGTGCTTCCTGCATCTACTGGAACTCTGCTAATATATGGTTCTCCTTCAATATACTGCACGATATCTTTAGGATTCATTCCCTTAAATTCGTCAATCGTCTTTACCAGTATATGTGCAAGTATAATTTTATGCCCCAATAGATTCTTTGCTTTTTCATCATATTGTGCATCTTTATCGGTCGCTGATATTGATTTTTTAATATCTTTGTCCACAGATACGCTCCTTTCTGCTACAATGAAAATATCTTATTTTGTCACTTTCATTATAGCCCATACTATATCTTTATAGCAAATACTTTTCTTTTTTCTTATTTACCAGATTTTTCTTCCTATGAATATTCTCTTGGTATATTTTTGTAAATTAAGAACCAACAGACGAAGCCATTGCCCTCAATTTTTCTCAGCGGGCATCTTTCTTGCCTGCGGCAAATTTAAGAAAATCTCAATCCTTCTATTGGTTTCTTTTTGGCCACTTTGTTCGCAGGATAGAATCCGCATTCTCAAGCGTTCCCGTTCCTTCTACCGTCTGCGAAAGATTTCCTTTTTACACCTTCGACTCCATCACCAGACTTCCACTTCAACTTAGAAAACTTTCCTCGTTGTAACTGTTCTTCTCCATTTCCATCTTCCTGATTTTCATTTTGCCAATTCTGATTAAACTTCCTGTTATCATCCATAAATGCGCCTCCTGTTATCATTTTTAATCACGGCAATAGTTTATGGAAAATAAATGAAAAACTTTTGAAAGAAATATGAAAAAATTATGTCCTGAATTCTGATTTGTGAGGCTGCAAGGCAGACGAACTCCTGAAGCGAAATAAAGCCCACAGAGAATATAATATTCCCTGTGGGCGTCTCTCCTGCTACGCAAACCAGAAGTTATTCAATAATTGTTCCGGTTTTCTCCAGATAGCCTTCTAAAGCTTTATCAATTGATGTAATAATTACCTTTCTTCCATTGCCTTTTTCAAGGAAAGAAACACCTGCTTCAATCTTTGGAAGCATTGTATTTGGCTCGAACTGACCTTCATCGATGTATTTCTGTGCTTCTGCTACAGTAATATGCTCTAATGGAGATTCCTGTTCTGTATTGTAACCAACACAGACATTCTCTACACTTGTTAAAACCATGAATACGTCTGCGTTCAACAGTTCTGCCATTCTTCCACTGGCATAGTCTTTCTCGATAACTGCGCTGGCACCATGAAGTTCTACTCCCTGTGCTAACACTGGAATTCCGCCACCGCCGCAGGCGATAACTACCTGTCCCTGGTCAGAAAGCGCTTTGATAGAATCAATCTCGATAATTCCCTGTGGCTTTGGAGCTGCTACAATTCTTCGATAGCCGCCCTCTACTTCTGTAACATAGTTTCCATGTTTTTCTTCCTGCTCTGCTTCTTCTTTCGAAAGAAGTCTTCCGATAACTTTAACAGGCTCATTAAATGCATCATCATAAGGGTCTACCATTACCTGTGTGATAATTGTACATACTGGGCGATACACTCCTCTTTTTAAGAGTTCGGCACGAATCGCATTCTGTAAATCGTATCCAACATATCCCTGACTCATAGCAGAACATACGGACATAGGCGCCTGTGTATAGTCTTCTCTGTCCTTACTGAATTCGTTCATCGCTGTATGAATCATTCCAACCTGTGGTGCATTACTGTGGGATATAACAACGTCTGCCCCTGCTTCTACTAAATCTGCAATTGCCTTGGCTGTATTTCTTGTTGCTTTGTACTGTTCTGGCATTGTTGTTCCTAATGCTCGGTGTCCGAGGGCTATTACTACTTTTTTCTTGCTCATAATTCCCAATCCTTTCTACAGTTATACTTGAGTTATATTTGTCTTTTAGTCTACCAGAAAATAAAAAGAATTTCCAGAGCGTGTTTATAAAATTAGTTTCCTGTAAAAGATTACAAGATATAAAAAATATTTAAATCACGCCGACTATTTCTCCAAATATTCTTTCATTGCCTCTATTGCCTTTTCTCCGTCATGAAGTCCCTGTTTATAAAGGACCGTAAGTTTGGCCTTATCCTTTTCAATTCTTCCTACTTCCACTTTTGCTTCCGGACGAATGATAAAGACTTTTCCCTCTTTTTCCTGTTCTTCTAAGAAATCTATTGTCTCATTATAACGGACATGTCTTGTCTCCATAGCATGAAGAAATTCTTTATACTTTGGATAACGAAGACGCATGATCGGCATCAGCTTATTCGGGTCCTTACGATATCCGTGGTCTCTTGTGAGAATGACAACATTCTTCTCATTGCCATCTTCTATTGATTTACGAATCGGAATACTGTCAGCAATTCCTCCATCAAGAAGCTTATGTCCTTTTACAACGATTGTCTTAGAAACTAATGGCAGCGAACTTGATGAACGAATCATCCACATCTGCTTTCTAAGATCTCGCACTCTTAAATATCTTGCAGCTCCTGTTTCCACATCAGTAACTACTGCATAAAACTTACCTGGATAATTCAAAAATGTCTGATGATCAAATGGATCTAACACATCTGGAATCTGTTCATAAAGCATCTCTGGCCCAAAAACATTTCCTGTTTTCAAAAATGTTTTTGCTCCACAGTAATTCGGGTCATCAAGATAATCTACATTTACTCGAAATGCCCTTCCTCTCTGTTTAGAAAGGTAGCTGCATGCATGGCAGCTTCCGGCAGATACTCCATATACACTGGAAAATTCAATTCCTGCATCTAAAAAGGCATCTAATACACCGGCTGTATATACACCGCGCATTCCGCCTCCTTCTAAAATCAATCCTGCATTATACATAATCGACCTCGCTTTCTATTTTGCATTTTCTTTGCTGTCTTTTTATATAGAACATAGTATAACTCGATTCCGGTAAATTCTCCACAGTTATTTTTTATAGTAATTGCCACAGGCATCTCTTTGCCTGCGGCAAACCAAATTTCACCTTATCACCTGCTGGCGTTTATATTCGCTGATTGGTTTTCTTCCTGCTTTTCTGGCAGCAATCTGTTCATACAAGTCTGCGGTTCGTATATCTATACTGTAAATCTGTGCCTGTGCCAAACCGTTGGAATAAAGCTTTTTGCCCTCTGCAGGACGTTGGATGATATCCAAAGTGGCATTTTGACGTATTTCTTTTAGCAGGGGAGAAGAGGATTTGGAAAAGCCTAATATTCTTGCATATGGTACCGGAATGTCTTTGGCTTCTTCTAAGAATGGATAGTATTTCATGTGAAGTACGATATGCAAAAGAACTCTTCTCAATGCCGCATCCGTAATCTGTCTGGCATGAAGGCTTTCTATCAAATCTTCGAAAGAAAGTCCTGGCTCATAAATATTTTGAAATCTTCTTGCTAAATCAAGATTCATTCCAAAGTATTTGCCAATTACTTTATTTTTCAGAAGAAACGTATAGTCAAGATAGGGCATTAAATCTTCCCAGGTCACAAAGTTATTCTGTAAAAATCCTTCTATAAAAGGAAGATATTCTCCACAAAGTGCTTTTTCAAATGCCTGGGGTTCTTCTTTTTCTTTGTTATAAGTATTATTATAAATATCGCTGACTCTGTTATTGGTATTTTTCCCCGTATTTCCACATTTTCCGCTATTACAAATTTCTGTATTATACGGATTTTTTCTACTGAAGTTTCTATGAAAATGGTACATTTCCTGGCGGATTGCTGTTGCGGAGGAATAGTTTTCTGTCAGTTTATTTTCATGATAATGATTTCCTTTTCTTTTAATAACAACTGGCCTGATCAAAGAATTTCTTCTTTTTAATGCTTTGATATATTCCAAGCCTAAAATATGATTTGGCTCTTTTAAAAATTCTATTGCTTTTTCTGGTTTCGAATTGAATAATAAGTTTCCCGCTGCGAAAGCTCTCGATTCTGGAAAACTTTTTCCCGATTTTAATTGTTCCTGCAAAATCTGTTTATATTCTTCCGATTCTTCAAGAAATAAAGTCGCATATGCCGAAAAATCTTCTACTTCTGCCCATTCGCTTCCAAAGGAAAGATAATCGACACAGCCTAATTGATCAAGAATCCCAATCCCTGCTGTAGCAAAATATTCGGCACTGGCTGTCGCATAGATTGCCGGCATTTCAATAATCAAGTCTGCTCCGCCAGAAAGCGCCATCCGGGTTCGCATATATTTATCTGCAATTGCCGGTTCTCCACGCTGTACATAGTCCCCGCTCATAACTACAACAACATAATCTGCCCCTGTTTTTTTCCGTGTTTCTTCTATATGATATTGGTGTCCTTTGTGAAATGGATTATACTCTGCGATAATTCCTGCTACTTTCATAAATGAACTCCTTTCTCCTTTTATTTCTACCTGAATGCAATTCATCTCCCACCTTAGAGCGTGTTTGAAAAATGCTCTAGAGGTCGGAGTATTCTTGCTGTAAGCGGATAAATCTGCTTATCTTTGTCCATATTATAACCGAAAACAAACGAAACAGCAATCTTCCTATTTTTTGTATTTCTTACTATTTTTTATCGTTTTTTGATGAATTTTTTTGATTTTTTTGGACATTTTTATATTTTTGTCTAATCATGTTAACTTTCAAACAAAATCATTTATTGTTTACTATGAAATACAATTACCTATCAAAACTCAAAAAAAAGTGCCGAAATAACAAAAAAACTCCATCATAAGCTGAATAAGTACATTTTCAAGATAAAAAAAAACAGCTATAATATGCCTAGCAAAATAAAATAAGCGAAATTTGGCGTTTCGTAATAAATAATTATACAAAAAGGAGATATGAAATGAAGGTTTTAGTAATTAACTGCGGTAGCTCTTCCCTGAAATATCAGGTTATTGATTCTGAGACAGAACACGTTCTCGCAAAAGGTTTATGTGAAAGAATCGGTATCGATGGTGTTTTAACTTATCAGCCAGCCGGCCAGGATAAGATTAAGTACGAAGCTGCAATGCCTGCACATCGTCAGGCTGTTGAACTTGTATTAAAACAGTTAACAGACCCTGAAAATGGTGTATTAAAATCCATCGATGAAATTGATGCTGTTGGACATCGTATGGTACATGGTGGTGAGAAATTTGCTTGTTCCACATTACTTACAGAAGAAGTATTAAAGACAGTAGAATCTTGTAACGACTTAGCTCCTCTTCACAACCCTCCTACATTAGTTGGTGTTGCTGCTTGTAAAGAGCTTCTTCCTACAACTCCAATGGTTGGTGTATTTGATACAGCTTTCCATCAGACTATGCCACCAGAAGCTTACATCTATGGTCTTCCATATGAGTACTATGAGAAATACGCTGTTCGTCGTTACGGCTTCCACGGAACATCTCATAAATATGTTTCTTTAAGAGCTGCTGAGATTCTTGGTAAAAAACCTGAAGACTTAAAGATTGTTGTATGTCACCTTGGTAATGGTTCTTCCATCTCCGCTGTTGATGGTGGAAAATGTGTAGATACTTCTATGGGTCTTACTCCATTAGAGGGTCTTGTAATGGGTACACGTTCTGGTGATATCGACCCTACTTGTATCGAATTCATCGCTCACAAAGAGAACCTTTCTCTTGAGCAGGTTATGGATATCATAAATAAGAAATCCGGTGTTCTTGGTATTTCCGGTGTTTCTTCTGACTTCCGTGATCTTGACGAGGCTGCAAAAGCTGGTAACAAACGTGCTGACTTGGCTTTAAGAGTATTTTCTCATTCCGTAGTTAAATATATCGGAAGTTTCATCGCCGTTATGAACGGTGTTGACGCCATCGTATTTACAGCTGGTATCGGTGAGAACGACGATATCATCCGTTCAAGAATTATCGAACATTTCGATTACCTTGATACAACTTTAGATCAGAAAGCAAACAAGATGCATGGAGAAGAACGTATTATCTCCACTCCAGAATCAAAAGTAAAAGTTATCTGTATCCCAACAAACGAAGAGCTTGCAATTTGCCGCGATACAGTTGAAATCGTTACTAAGAAAATGGTAGAAGATACAGTGAAAGATGTTTTAGGTAACAACTAATTCTTTCCTATTTTTTATCATATCTTCATTACTTAATATAAAGATATCTTCATTACTTAATATAAAGAATCCCCCGGAAAGTTCCTCATCCGGGGGATTCGATTTTTATTCGGGAATGACAGAGGATAGACAAAAAATTCAAAAACAGACGAATCCAGGAAGATAAAATATCCCTATTTGTGGCTTTCGTCGCTGCAGGCTGAATGTTCGCTTTAAGCGCCCGCATCCAGCCTTTGCTCCCAGGCCACAAATATGCTTTATTTATCTTACAGAGGGCTGTGTTTTGGCTGGGGATGGCATTGCTATTTATTGTTGGAGGGATTTGAGGACGCTCCAGAAGGTTATAGCTTTCG
>OLRU01001443.1_pt1 | contig 20634 bp, 18 predicted proteins | sample 1672961 | NCBI WGS metagenome assembly OLRU01 (sample SAMEA3136741, study PRJEB25190) | human gut metagenome | biome: human gut; feature: human-associated habitat; material: faeces | place: Austria | collected 2013
GTCTCGCGTTGGTGCATTTATCCTGCCGGGTGTTGCTGCGGCGGCTGTGCCGCCGGGGCGCTCTTGGGTGGCTGTGCCCATGGATTGATACGTGGTGCATGGAGTGTGGCCGCTCGTCTTACGTCGGTGCGCTGAGGCTGCGTTGGACACGGATGCGCTTTTCTCCCCTTTATAAGCAGTCGCCCCCTCTCAGAGGGGGCTGCCGGCGCGAGCCGGCTGGGTGGTGTGCGGCACGTGCGCCGACCCTGCGGTTTTACTTCTGCCCGGCTGCGCTTATTCCGGGACGGCTGCCTGTGTTTTGGCAGCGCTCCTGCTCAAATGCTAAAGACGGCTCCCCGGTGTGGGGAGCCGTCTTCTTATTCAGGCCGAGTGGCGGGCGTTGAATTTGCTTATCAGGAGGGCGGCTGCCACTCCGGCCGCCAGGCAGGCGGCATTTATGGCGCAGGAGGCGGCAGAGGCGGTGAAGCTGCCAAAGGGTATTATCACCAGCGTCGCCGCTATGACAATGCCTATTATGGCGTGGAAGGCCACCGAATAGTGGCGCTTGAACAGATAGTTCACCGCCTTGGCCAGGCAGATTATCGTCACTATCGCGCCCAGGACGCCGGGGACGATTACGGGGAGGTCCAGATGCCCGATACCTGACACGAAGGGAGTATACAGCCCCAGCGGCATCAGCAGGGTGGAAAAGCTCATGCCGGGAGCTATCACGCTCAGGGCCAGGCAGAAGCCGCAGAACAGGTACCACCCGAAGCTGGGCTCAATGGTTACCGAGAGCTTGTCCAGCCACAGCAGCAGGGCCAGCACCACGGCAAAGGCTATCGCCATCGCCGCATACGAGCCGCGGCTGCGCCCCTGTTCGCCGGCCTCATGGAACAGTGAGGGCAGCATGCCCGCGATGAGCCCCACAAACACGCAGACAGAGGGGTCCGGGTAGGTCTCCAGCAGGAAGGCGAGCAGCTTGGCCACGCCCAGGAACCCCGCCGCTGCGCCCAGCAGCACGGGTATCAGCTTTGGTATATGCGTCCTGAAGTTTTTGAACGGGCTGGAGAGCAGCTCCATAACCGGCTGGTAGATCCCGAATATGACGCAGAGCACGCCGCCGGATATGCCCGGCAGCACGGCACCCAGGCCGATAAGCATGCCCTGTATAAAGCGGCGTATGTTCCGCTTGAGCGTATCGTTTAAATTTGAAGCCCCGCTCCCGGGCGACTCGTTGTGCATTGAGACGGTTTCCTTTCCGGCAGCCGTCCTGGGCTGCCAGTGCAAGTATAGCAGATACAGGCGCGCTGTGTTTGAACAATTTATAAATCCATGGGTTCCCGTCCCGAAAAGGGCAGGATGGACAATCCGGCCCTTATGACGCTTTCTGCCAGGAAATAGTTCCGGCAAAAAAGCGCCCCGCAGGGCGCTTTAGCACTTATTTTTTCAGGCCGGCGAGTACCCGCCCCTGATCAGGGCCTCTCCCGCGCCGGAGAGGGTTATTCCGTCACCGGCGGCGATGTACAGATGGTTTGCCTCCAGGGCGCTGCCGGCGCTCACGGCCCCGCCGGCCGTGGCGTCTATCATCGTGCCGCCCGCGCTCGCCCCCTCCGCGAGGCACAGCACTTCCGCACCGGCCGCGAGCCTCACGGCTCCGCCGGAGAGGTCGACGCTGGCAAAGGCCCCCGCAGCCGCGTCAAGGCCTCCGGCGGCCTCGTCCAGCGCGGCGTTGAACTCGCGCTCCAGCTGCGGGCGGAGCACCTCGTCAAGGTAACTCTGCGCTATGAGCGGGTCGGACTGCGTGCCGTAATTCGCGGCGGCCCAGGCGCCTATGCCCGCACAGCCGAGGGCCAGCACCACGGCCAGCAGTATTATCACAAGCCTCTTTTTCATCGTATGTACCTCCTGCGCCGCGCGGGGCCCTCAGCCCCGCGCGGGTGTCTTCCGATCATAGCCTCACTGCGCGAGGCCGAAGCTCACGGCTATGGCACCGTTGACGCGGTCCATGGTGGGCGCGTCGAGCTTTCCCATGCGCTCGCGGAGGCGGGATTTGTCCAGCGTGCGTATCTGCTCGAGCAGCACCACGCTGTCGCGGCTCAGGCCGTAATTGCTGGCCGAGAGCTCGATGTGCGTCGGCAGACGCGCCTTGCCGGTCTGCGACGTGATGGCCGCGGCAATAACCGTCGGGCTGTGACGGTTGCCGGTGTCGTTCTGGACTATGAGCACGGGCCGGAGCCCGCCCTGCTCGCTGCCCACGACGGGGCTGAGGTCTGCGTAATAGATGTCCCCGCGGTGAACCGGATTAGCGTTTAACAAGAGTACCACCCTCCGTAAAAAGGTGCCCGTTCATATTATATGTACGCCCGGGCGGCGGTGTCCCGCCGGTAATATTGTCGCACGCTTTTAATCAATTTATTCATTGAGATAAATTCGCGGCACGCGGGGGCTCACGGCGCACAGCAGCTCGTAGGCTATGGTGCCCGCGCTCTCCGCCAGCTCGCCTGCCGGCGGGTCGTCGCCGAACACGGTCACGATGTCCCCTGTCTTCACGTCAGGCAGGTCCGTCACGTCCACCATGCACATATCCATGCATATGGTGCCCACCTGCCTGGCCCGGCGCCCGTTGATGGAGACCGATAGCCTGCCGGAGAGGCAGCGCAGCAGCCCGTCGGCGTAGCCTATCGGTATCACCGCCAGGCGCATGTCCCTGCCGCAGGTGAAGGTGCGGCCGTAGCTTATGGTGTCACCGGCGCGGTGATGGGTGATCTCCGCCACGCGGGTCTTGACGCTCATGACAGGACGGAGGTCCATCCCGCCCCGCTCCGCGCCCGGGTACAGCCCGTAGAGCAGCAGCCCCGGCCTCACCATGTCGAGGCAGGTCTGACGGAAGTTTACCACAGCGCCGGAGTTTGCGCAATGCTTTATGCCGAGCGTGCGGCCGGATTCTTCTTCCAGCTCCCGCACCGCGGCGCGGAAGCGCTCAAACTGCCCCAGCGTAAAGTCCGAGCCCGGCTCGTCCGCCACGGCGAAGTGGGTGAACACACCTGTCCACTCCAGCCCGGGCAGCTTCAGTGCCGCCAGCGCCTCGCGCATCTCTTCCCCGGAGCGCACGGCAAAGCCGGTCCGGCCCATGCCTGTCTCCAGCTTCAGGTGGCAGCGCAGTGTCTTGCCGCTCCCCGCCAGCCGCGCGCTCATGCCGCGCGCGGCGGCCATGTCGCCTATGGTCTGGGTGCAGCCCAGGTCGGCTATGCTCTCGGCCAGGAACACCGGGCTGGGCGCGAGTATCAGTATGTCCGCCGTGACCCCCGCCTGGCGCAGGTCGGCGGCCTCCTCATAGCAGCTCACAGCTATGTACTCCGCGCCCAGCTCCTCCAGCCGCCGCGCCACGGGCACGGCGCCGTGCCCGTACGAGTTCGCCTTGCACAGCCCGGCAAAGCGGCAACCCTCCGGCAGTATGCGCCGTATCTCCCTGTAGTTTTCGTCCAGCCGGGCGAAGTCTATCTCCGCCCAGGTTCTCTTGTCTTCAAATGCCATATGTATTGCCTCAGTTGACAGTAAATTCCGTGATTCCACACTGCACGGCGCTCTCACCGCCCACCAGCAGTTCCGCCCAGACCGGCTCACCGCCGCTGTTGAAGCGCACCGTAACGCCCAGCCCGTCGGACGGCTCCAGCGACACATAGGTGTCCTCCCCCTCCGACCAGCTCAGGGCCTCATACCCGTTTTCCAGGGCGTCCAGCAGCTCCGGCAGTGCCGTTATGGGGCTCACCTCGCCCGTTACCGGCGCGGGCAGTATCAGCCCCTCGTACTCCAGCGAGAGCGTGTCCGCGTCGTATACGGCGCTCACGCCGGCTATCTCCTCCGGCTCGTTTACGGTTACGGTGAGCCCGCCGTCCGTGCGCTCCAGCGTCAGGTTGTACTCAGACGGCCGCGTGCCGCTCAGCGAGGACACCCCGGCGGTTATGCGCACTTCCCTGGCCCCCTCCAGCCCGGCGCGCAGCTGCGCCAGGACGTCCGTCCCGCCGCCGCAGGCACTCAGCGCGAGGGCAAAAATCAGTGTTGTCAGAGCCGCAGCGGCCCTTCGCATGGCAATCTACTCCTCCGTGATGAGTTTCATCGCCCGCGGAAGAGCCTCGATTACGTCCGTGATGGTCATGCCGTACTCTCCCCGCTCCCCGGCCGCCAGGTCACCGGCGAGCCCGTGCAGGTATACGGCCAGCGGCACCGCCTTCTCCGGCGGGAACTGGCAGAGCATGGCGCCCATGATACCCGTGAGCGCATCGCCGCTGCCTCCCCGCGCCAGGCCGGGATTGCCGCTGTGGTTTACATAAGTTGTACCGTCCGGAAATGCCGCCACCGTATTGGCGCCCTTGAGCACCATGACGCAGCGCTTTTCGGCGGCGTAGCGGCGGGCGGCTTCCTCCCGTCCGCAGGACAGGCAGCCGCCCAGGTGGTTTTTAAACTCACCCTCGTGCGGGGTGAGTACGGCGGGCCTTTTCAGGCGGGCGAGGAATCCGTCCTCCAGCCGGGCGAGCGCCCAGAGAGCGTCCGCGTCGAGCACGATCTGTCCCTGGAAGCTCCCGGCCAGCGAGCGCACGACCTCTATGACGCCGCCGCTGCGGCCCAGGCCGGGGCCTATGGCCAGCACGTCGCAGCGTTCCGCGAGGCCCTGCAGCCGTGGCAGCGCCGCTGCCGCTATTGTGCCCTCCGCCTCTTCGGCAGGCAGCGGGTGAACCATGGCCTCGTCGTTTTTGACCGCCGCGATCGTGTATATGCCGCGCGGCACGGCCAGGTGCACCAGCCCCGCCCCGCCGCGGACTGCGGCGCGGGATGCGAGCGTGGGCGCCCCCGAGTAGCCGACGCTGCCGCCCACGATGAGCAGCCGGCCATAGTCGTGTTTGGAGCTCTCACGCGCCCTCCGGGGCAGGAGGTACGGCGCGTGCGCCCCTGCAGTTTGTCTGTCCATGCTGCCTATTATAACTTTGCAAAAGAATTTCGTCAATTCATTTGACTTCCGGCGGGCGATGTGATATAAGTATATTCCAGTTGAATACGGAATATCGCTGTGAAAGGGAAAATGTGTGCGGGAACGCGCAGCAGAGAACGGAGGCCGCCGGCTGAGAGCCTCCCGCGTAGTGAGCACACTGTTCGCCCCGGAGCGTCCGGCCAATCACCGGCGGGTACGGCCCGATACCGCCGTGAGAGTGCGGCGCATTGCGCCGAACACGGGTGGTACCGCGGAAGTGAGCCTTTCGTCCCAGTTGTGGGACGGAGGGTTTTTTTGTTGTCCCGGCCCTGAACCGTTCAAAACACCATCACATATAACTCGCAGGAGGCAGAAGAATGAAAGAACAACTCGAAAAGCTCGCACGTGAGTCCCTGGAGGCCGTGGCGGCCGCCGGAGACATGGCGGCGCTGGACGCGCTGCGCGTCAGGTACCTGGGCAAGAAGGGCGAGCTCACGGCTATCCTCAAGCAGATGGGCAAGCTCTCCGCCGAGGAGCGCCCTGCCATGGGCCAGCTGGCCAACAGCGTGCGCTCCCAGCTCGAGGAGGCCATCGACGGCCGCCGCGTGGCGCTGGAAGAGGCCGCGCTGGAGGCAAAGCTCGAGGCCGAAGCCCTGGACGTCACCCTCCCCGGCAAGCGCGTCAAGGGCGGACACAAGCACCCCATGGACATCGTCATCGACGAGCTCAAGGACATCTTCATCGGCATGGGCTTCGAGGTTGACGACGGCCCCGAGGTCGAGGAGAGCATCTATAACTTCGACCGCCTGAACACCGACGAGGGCCACCCCGCCCGCGAGTGGACGGACACCTTCTACCTCGACGAGGAGAGCCGCACCCTGCTGCGCACGCAGACAAGCAACATGGAGCCGCGCATCATGGAGACCCGCGAGATGCCCATACGCGCCGCCGTCTTCGGCCGCTGCTACCGCAAGGACGAGGTTGACGCCACCCACAGCCCCATGTTCCACCAGATGGAGGGCGTGGTCGTGGACAAGCACATCACCTTCGCCGACCTGAAGGGCCTGCTGCACAACATGGCCGTGCAGATGTACGGGCCCGACACCGTCACCCGCTTCCGCCCGCACCACTTCCCCTTCACCGAGCCGAGCTGCGAGATGGACGTACAGTGCCACAAGTGCGGCGGCAAGGGCTGCCCCACCTGCAAGGGCGAGGGCTGGATAGAGCTCCTGGGCGCGGGCGTCACCAACCCGCACGTCCACGAGATGAGCGGCATAGACACCAGCAAATACTCCGGCCTGGCCTGGGGCATGGGCCTCGAGCGCGCCGCCATGCGCCGCTTCAAGATAGCCGACCTCAGGCTCATGTTCGAGAACGACGTCAGGTTCCTCGAGCAGTTCTGAAGCACCCGGCTGCACAGCCGTCAAGAAACCCGATTATCGCTTATAAAGGAGTATTTGATATATGAACCTTTCAAGAAAGTGGCTCAGCGAGTTCGTCGATGTGAGCCTTGAAGAGAAGAACGACCACGAGTTCGCCGAGGCCATGACCATGTCCGGCTCCAAGGTCGAGGGCACGCACTACATGGGCGAGGGCATAAGCCGCGTTGTCGTCGGCAGGATAGTGCAGATGGACCTGCTCTGGGACGCCGGGGACAGCGGCAAGCACACCCTCTGGAACTGCCAGGTCGATGTGGGCGGCAGCAGACTGCTGCAGATCGTCACCGGCGCTCAGAACCAGAAGGTCGGCGACCTCGTCCCCGTGGCGCTCGACGGCGCGACCCTGCCCGGCGGCGTTACCATCGGCACCACCACCTTCCACAACGCGCTCAGCGAGGGCATGATGTGCTCGCTCAAGGAGCTCGGCCTCACGCTGCACGACTTCCCCTACGCCATTGAGGACGGCCTCTTCGTCCTGCAGGAGCCCTGCAAACCCGGTGACGACATAGTCCCCGTCATCGGCCGCGAGGACCACGTAGTGGAGTTCGAGATAACCCCCAACCGCCCCGACTGCCTCTCCGTCATCGGCCTGGCCCGCGAGGCCTCCGTCACCTTCCAGAAGCCGCTCAAGCTCCATGAGCCCGTGGTCAGGGGCAGCGGCGGCGACATCAACGAGCTCGTGAAAGTGGACGTCGAGAACCCCGAGCTCTGCCCGCGCTACACCGCGCGCATGGTGCGCAACATCAAGATCGAGCCCTCGCCGAAGTGGATGCGCGAGCGCATTGCGGCCATGGGCATGCGCCCCATCAACAATATAGTTGACATAACAAACTACGTCATGATGGAGTACGGCCAGCCGATGCACGCCTTTGACTTCGCCTGCGTGGAGGGCGGCCACATCGTCGTGCGCACCGCGCGCGAGGGCGAGACCTGCCGCACCCTGGACGGCAACGAGCGCAAGGTCACGCCGAACATGCTGTGCATCTGCGACGAGCACAAGCCCGTCGGCCTGGCCGGCGTCATGGGCGGCGAGAACAGCGAGATTACCGAGAACACCAGGATGGTCCTCTTCGAGAGCGCCAACTTCAACGGCACCAGCATCCGCCGCACCGCCGCCGCGCTGAACATGCGCACCGACGCCTCCGCCCACTATGAGAAGGGCCTTGACCCCTACCTGACCATGAAGGCCGTCAACCGCGCCTGCGAGCTGGTCGAGCTGCTGGGCGCGGGCGAGGTCGTGGACGGCGTCATCGACGTCTTCCCCAATCCCCCCGCACCGCTGGTGCGCGAGCTGGACGTGGACCGCGTAAACTGGATACTCGGCACCGACATAGACGGCGACACCATGCGCAAGATACTCACCGACCTCGGCTTTGAGCTGGACGGCAACACCGTTACCGTGCCGAGCTGGCGCCTTGACATCGACGCCAAGTACACGCAGAACGACTTCGCTGAGGAGGTCGCCCGCATCTACGGCTTTGATAACATCCCGGCCACGATGATGGAGGACTCCGGCACAAAGTCCGGCGGCTATACCCCCGAGCAGGCGGCCGAGCGCACCCTGGGCGAGGTCTGCCGCGCCTGCGGCTATGACGGCATCATCACCTATTCCTTCTACAGCCCCGCCGGCTGGGACATGATACGTCTGCCCAAGGACGACCCGAGGCGCGATGCCATCCGCATTCTCAACCCCCTGGGCGAGGACACCAGCTGCATGCGCACCACCACGCTGCCCAGCATGCTCGAGGTGCTCGCGCGCAACTGGAATTACCGCAACAGGGACGTAAAGCTCTATGAGTTCGCCAAGGTGTATAAGCAGCGCACCGACGGACTGGCCGACGAGCCCAAGGTTCTCACGCTGGGCGCCTACGGCGACGACATGGACTTCTACACCCTCAAGGGCACGGTTGAGGAGCTGCTCGACGCCCTGCGTGTCAAGGACGTGGAGTACGTCCCCGTGAAGGACAACCCGAGCTATCATCCCGGCCGCTGCGCCGCCGTGTACGCGGGCGGCAGGTATCTGGGCGTATTCGGCCAGGTACACCCGCTGGTCGCCAGGAACTACGGCGTGAGCGACGAGCTCTACGCCGCCGAGCTCGATTTCCCGGCCATCTTCGAATGCCGCACCACCGAGGTCTATTACACCCCGCTGCCGCGCTTCCCGGCCGTCATGCGCGACATCTCCGTCGTCTGCGACGACGCGCTCACCGCCGGAGAGCTGGCCAAGTGCATCAGGAAGGCCGGCGGCGAGTACCTGGAGAGCGTCGAAGTCTTTGACGTCTACAAGGGCTCGAATATCCCCGAGGGCAAGAAGAGCATCAGCTTCTCCCTCGCCCTGCGCGCCGAGGACCAGACCCTCACCGATACCCACGCCGATGAGGCCGTGGCCGGCATACTCAGCGCCCTTGAGGAGCAGTACGGCGTAAAGCTGCGCTGAACCAGGCCGAAAATAAAGCATCAGCCCGGGCCTCCCGGGCTGATATTTTTTCCTTTCGCAAACCTGCATGTATAATTAACGAAGTCTTAAAGAAACTGTAATGCAACCGTAATGTTCGCAATCGAATTTTCTGTTATAATAACAGCATCACGAAAAAGGAGGCTCAGGCCATGGAGGATGTCACCAGAAGATTTACCGCAATAGATGAGCGCAGCGAGACCCGTGAGATATTGTCAGCGGTGTACGACGCCCTCAAGGTCAAGGGCTATAACCCTATAAATCAGCTGGTTGGTTACATCATCAGCGAGGACCCGACGTATATCACAAACTACAACAACGCGCGCGCACTTATCTGCCGCCTCGACCGCGACGAGCTGCTGCAGGAGCTGCTTATAAGCTACCTGGGCAAGTAAGGACAGGCCCGCGGACATGCAAAGGGACACCGGTGAGCTCACCCGGTGTCCCCTTTGCTTTTACCCTCGCCGGCCTCCGTCCTGAAAAATACAGGCGCGCCGACAGTCATGCGGCGCGCCTGTACCGGTATATCAGAAGCTCAGAATTTGGTGTCCTTGTCGTCGTCCGGATTCTTCACCAGTCCCCCTCCGAACTCGGCCATGAACGCGACCACAACGCCGATAGCGGCAAACAGGCCGCCGACAATGTACATGAACTCATACTCGGCGCCGAGAATCGCACAGAATATGCCAGCCAATAACATCGCAATACCAAAGAAAAGGTCCTTCATTTGTATTACCTCCAGACGTTTCGGCGGCTTCTATCGCCTTCTGTGTTAAATATATCACTAGTTTGTGAAAATGTCAACAATAAAGCAAAAACTTAATCATTTCCTCCCCAGCGCACTAAAAATAACTCAGGGGCCGCATCAGCGGCCCCTGAGTTTGTGCATTATTTACGAAATTTTCGGCAGCAGCCCGTAAAATTTACCTGGAATTGAAGATTTTAAAGATAGTGTCGTACGGGTCCTCGTCCGGATTGGACTGGGCCGGCTGAGGCTCGGCCGCGGGGGCGGCGGGAGCGGGGCTGCTGGCGGCCTGCTGCCTGGCGGCGCTGTACAGCCCCTCGGAGGCGGCGGGCTGCCTGGCGGGCTCGGCGGCTGCAGCGGGGCGGCCCTCTTCAAAGCCGGTGGCGATGACGATGACGCGGATCTCGTCCTCCAGGGAGTTGTCGAACGTGGCGCCGAAGATGATGTTGGCGTCGGGATGCGCGGCCTCCTGCACAAGGTTGGCAGCGGCTTCGACGTCGTCAAGGCCCATATCCTCGCTGCCGGTGACGTTTATCAGCACTCCGTGAGCGCCGTTGATGCTGGTCTCCATGAGCGGGCTGGACACGGCCATCCTCGCGGCCTCCTCGGCCTTGCCCTTGCCGACGGCATGTCCCACGCCCATGTGCGCGAAGCCCGCGTCCTTCATGATGGTGGTGACGTCGGCGAAGTCGAGGTTGATGAAGCCGGTGTTCTTGATGAGGTCGGATATGCTGGTGACGGCCTGACGCAGCACGTCGTCGGCTATCTCAAAGGCGTTGGCCAGCGTGACCTTCTGGTCGGTGGCGTACTTGAGGCGGTCGTTGGGGATGATGAGCAAGGAATCGACCTTGCCCAGGAGGCTCTTTATGCCCTCCTCAGCCTGGTCCATACGGCGCTTGCCCTCAAACTTGAAGGGCTTGGTGACGACGCCCACGGTCAGCGCGCCGGCTTCGCGGGCTATCTCTGCGACTATCGGGGCGGCGCCCGTGCCCGTACCGCCGCCCATGCCGGCGGTGATGAACACCATATCCGCGTCCTCGATGGACTTGGCTATGTCGTTGCGGCTCTCCTCGGCGCTCTTCTTGCCCATGTCGGGGTCGGAGCCCGCGCCCTGCCCGTGGGTCAGCTTCTCGCCTATCTGAATCTTCTGGTCGGCGTTCGAGACGGCCAGAGCCTGCTTGTCCGTGTTGACGGAGATGAACTCCACGCCCTGGGTGCCGGATTTTACCATGCGGTTGACCACGTTGTTGCCGGCTCCGCCCACGCCCAGAACCTTCAGAGTAACGACGTTTTCCGGTCCGGTTTCGGATTTGTAAGACATATTCGGTGCCTCCCTCATATCATTTGAGACGCCGCGCGGGGATGTCCGGCGCGTCCTTGTATTATTTCTTCTTCTACTCATATTATATCTTTTCCCATGTCCGGTCAACTATTTTTTGTTTCCATAACACTTTTTTTCGTCTCTTTTTGTTAAAACGGGGTGAACACGACGCCTTCACCGGCCTGGCTTATGTCTAATGTGCCCCTGTCCGCGCTCGTGAGCTGGCTCACGGCGGAGGCCAGCTTGCCGAACTGGTAGTTGATGCTCTCCTCCGTGCCGAAAATTACGGTAAAGCGGCCCTGGTATTCCATGCGCGGCGAGGACAGGTCCGTGAGGTCTATGCTGGTCACGTCCTGCGCCATCCCGCGTCGCTGCAGCTGATCGAGCATCTCGGACAGCGTGTCGATCAGACCGGTGTCCGCGCTGTCGGGGACCAGCGTCTCGCCGACCGTCGGGTTCACCGGTGTTACCCCGATGACGCGGATCAGCGAGCCGCTTTGTCCCGTGGTGTCCTGCGTGAGCACCTTGCAGCTGCGGTCTATTACCCAGCGCTGGCTCTCCAGCTCAACCCAGGCCAGCGCCTGGCTCTCGGTTATCTCAAATATCACCGTGCCGGGCAGCTGCGTGGTTATGGACACGCTCTCCACGTACGGCAGCTTTGCCAGTATCCCGCCCACGGCGGCGAAGCGGTTGATGAAGAATAGGTTGTCGCCCTCTTCTATGCCCGCGGCCTGCTCTATCTCCTGTGCGGTGTAGTGCGAGTTGCCCGTGACCTCTATGGAGTTCACCTGCAGGAAGATACTCAGCACAAAGATGAGCACGACGCATCCGAGCAGGAATTTCGCCGGGCCTATGAGCGCGGCGCGCCTCGATATTCTCTTCCGCAGCGGATCCGTCTGCTTTGCCATCAAATCATCCTCTGTCTTACAGTTCGCTCAGGTTTACGTCCGCGCCCAGCGAGCGCAGGCGGGTGTCGAAATTCTCATAGCCCCGCTCCACGTGGCCAGAGTCGAGTATGTCCGTCCCGCCCTCGGCGGAGAGGGCTGCGATGATGAGCGCCGCGCCGCCTCGCAGGTCGGTTGCGACCGTCGGGGCCCCGTGCAGCGCCTCCACGCCCGTGACCACCGCCACGCGGCCCTCGGTATGTATGCGCGCCCCCAGCCGCTGCAGCTCCTCCGTGAAGCGGAAGCGGTTCTGGAACACGTTCTCCACAAACACGCTCGTGCCCCGGGCCTTCAGGCAGGCAGCCAGCATGAGCGGCTGTGCATCCGTCGGGAAACCGGGGTACGGCCCTGTTATGACGGGCATCGGCGCTTTGAGGTTCCCGTCCGAGCGCAGCCTGACGCTGGAGCTGTTCGACATTATATCACAACCGCACTCAGAAAGCGAGTGCAATACCGTGGAAAAATGCTGCGGTTCCACCCCGCGCAGCTCCACGTCGCCTCCGGCCGCCGCGCAGGCACAAAGATATGTAGCGGACACTATCCTGTCGGGCATTATCCGGTGCCCCACGCGGCCAGGCGACAGGGCCCCGCCGCGGACCTTGACCGTGGCGCTGCCCGCGCCCGTGACCTGGGCGCCCATTTTGTTTAAGAAGCTCTGCAGCTCCTCTATCTCCGGCTCGCGCGCAGCGTTCATGATGACGGTCTCGCCCTCGGCCGCGCAGGCACAGAGCATGGCGTTCTCCGTCGCGCCCACGCTGGGCATCGGCAGGGCTATACCGGCCCCGTGCAGGCCCTCCGGCGCGGAACATATCAGGTCGCCTCCGCGCTCGTCTATCTGCGCGCCAAGGGCCCTGAGAGCCATCAGGTGAAGGTCTATCGGCCTTGGTCCCAGCTCGCAGCCACCGGGCATACTGAGCCTTGCAGAGCCGCAGCGGGCCAGCAGCGCGCCCAGGAAGATAACCGAGCTGCGCAGCTCCCGCATGAGCCGGTGCGGTATCTCCGCGCGTATGGCCGGCCGGGAATCTATGTTCACGACGTCGCCGTCGCGCTCCACCGCACAGCCGAGGCCGCGCAGTATGCGTATAGTCGCGTCCACGTCCCGCAGCTCCGGGACGTTCAGCAGCTCCGTCTCGCCCGGTGCGAGCACCGAGGCGGCCATTATGGGCAGTACGGCGTTCTTGGCGCCCTGCACCGTGACGCTGCCGGAAAGGCGGTTGCCGCCGTTGACATGCCAAACGCTCATTTCCTCTCCTCCTACAGCAGATTCAGGCCATACTATGCCGGGAGAGGAAATTTTGCTATTTTTGCTTACCTGGCAGCGTGATCTCCGGCCAGGCCCAGTACGATGTCCGCTATCCTGTCCGTAGCGTCGGGCAGGCCGAGTGCGCTCATTCTGACGCTCATCTCGTCCAGCTGCTCGGGGTGGTGCAGCAGTTCGCTCACCAGACCCAGGAGGCTGTCGGCGGTGAAATCCGGCTCCAGCAGGAGCCTGGCGCCGCCGGCTTCGGCAAGAACGCGGGCGTTCTTCTCCTGGTGGTTGTTGGTGACGTTGGGACTGGGTATGAGCACGGCGGGCTTGCCCATGGCCGTGAGCTCGGCCAGGGTGCTGGCGCCGGCCCTGCACATTACGAGGTCGGCCGCGGCCATGACCAGCGGCATGTCGTAAATGTACTCGCGCACGTCCATGCCCAGCTTCTCGTAGCCCGGCTTTTCACTGCTGAGCTTTTCGGTCATCTTCTCGTACCAGGCCTTGCCGGTGGAGTGGATGAGGCCAAAGAAGGGGTTGGCGCAGGCGCGGACGATGAAGTCCGTCATGATCTCGTTCATGTGCCCCGCGCCCAGGCTGCCCCATACGCTGGCCACCAGGGGCTTGTCCGCGGGCAGGCCGAGCGCACGGCGGGCGGCCTGTTTGTCCGCATGGAGGAACTCGCCGCGCACGGGCGTCCCGGTGACGACCACGCGCTCGGGGTGCCTGTAATTGGCGCGGCTCTCCTCGAAGCCGACCATGATGGAGTCCACGCTGCCCTCGAGCATCTTGGTGGTCAGGCCGGGCACGGCGTTGCTCTCGTGCACCGCCGTCGGTATGCCCAGCTCATGCGCCGCGCGCAGCACGGGGAAGCAGACATATCCGCCCGTGCCAACGGCCACGTCCGGCCTGAACTCGCGGAGGATCTTCTTCGCCTCCCCGGTGGAGGTGACGACGTTCTTAATCGTCGTGAGGTTGTGCCTGATATCCTCCATGGAGAAGCCGCGGTGGATGTTCGTGATGCGCACGGTCCTGATCTCGTAACCCGCGCGGGGAACGAGGTCGGTCTCCATGCGCCCTTCCGCGCCGATGAACAGGAACTCGCTGTCCGGCAGCGCGGCCTTTATGGCGCCCGCCACGGCGAGCGCAGGATTTATGTGCCCCGCGGTCCCGCCGCAGGTGAAGAGGAATTTCATATCGTACCCTCCGTCTCAATCTATGTTTCAGCGTTTGTTTTCCGGTTCAGGAGCGCCAGGCCGGTATGTCCCGGGAGGCGCTGAGTATAATCCCCATCTCGGCGAGCTGTATCAGCAGCGCCGTGCCGCCGTAGGAGAAGAACGGCAGGGATATGCCCGTACAGGGCACCAGGTTCGTCACGACGGCGACGTTCAGTATGACCTGTATGGCCAGCAGGGTGGTAATCCCGGCCGTGACCAGGAAGGAGAAGCGGTCGCGCATGTGCAGCGCGAGATAGTAGCCGCGCACGATGAGAGCCGCGAACAGCAGCAGGATGGCCACAGCGCCGGCAAAGCCCAGCTCCTCGCAGATCACGGCGAAGATGAAGTCGTTGTGCTCCTCAGGCAGGTACAGGTAGGTCTGCCTCCCCTGCCCCAGCCCCAGGCCGAAGAGGCCGCCGGAGCCGATGGAGTAAAGCGACTGCACGATCTGGTACCCGTCCCCGCTCGTGTTGGCAAAGGGGTCGAGCCAGGTTGATATGCGCCCGGAGGCGTAAGGGAAAAAGGTTATGATGACGCCGAGCCCGGCCAGGGCTGCCGCGCCCACGCCTATGAACCAGCCCAGCCTCACGCCGCCCAGGAAGAGCATCACGCCGCCAATGGCTATGATAATTATGGCCGCGGAGAAGTGCGGCTCGAGCACCAGCAGGCCCACTATGAGCAGCAGCACGGCCGCAAAGGGCAGTATACCGTAGCGGAAGGTGCCCATCGCGCCCTTGTACCTGCATATGAGCGCGGAAAAGTAGAGGATCAGCGCGATCTTCGCTATTTCCGAGGGCTGGAACGTGGTGAAGCCCAGGTCGATCCAGCGCTTGGCGTCTCCCTGCGACACGCCGATCACCGGCACCAGGGCCAGCAGCACCACGGCCGCCGCCAGCACCGGGAAGCTCATGCGCCGGTAAAAGCTCATTGGGAAGCGCGAGAGCACGAACATGATGAACGTGCCCGCCACGGCAAACCCGAGCTGCCTCATGAAGTAATACGCCGCATTGTGCCCGGTGGACGCGCTGTAATAAGCGCGCGCATAGCTCGCCGAGAGTACCATGACGACACCGATTGTCAACAGCAGCAGTGTGAGCGCGGCAAAGGGCAGGTCTATCTTGCCCTGTCTCGCGTTCGTTCTCGCACGTGAGGGTTCCGGCGCAAGCCGTGTCCCGGCGTATTCCATATGAGCCTCCTGGGAAAGTATTGGTTCAGAAGCTGTAGCGGCCGTAAATCCCGATGAAGGAGACCACGGCGCAGATGAGGGAAACGCAGAAAAAAAGCGCAAAGAGCTGCTTCTCCGTCCACTTGTGTCCCGTCCAGCCGCCCAGCTCGAGGTGGTGGTGGAAGGGCGCCATGCGGAAGATGCGCTTGCCGTGGCTGAGCTTGAAGTACGCGACCTGGATTATGTCCGAGAGCGTCTCAATAATGTACAGCAGGCCCAGTATTATGAGTATGAGCGGCATGTCGTAGGCGAAGGCCATGGCGGCCACCGCCCCGCCCAGGAAGAGCGAGCCGGTGTCGCCCATGAACACCTTGGCGGGGTTGAAGTTGTACACCAGGAAGCCCAGCAGGCCGCCGGCGAGGCCGCTGGCAAACACGCCGAGGCTCAGGTACGTCTCGCCCCAGACATAGGTCACGCAGGCGAAGAAGAGGCACACGGGTATGCTGGTACCCGCCGCCAGTCCGTCCACGCCGTCGGTAAGGTTGACCGCGTTGACCGTGCCCACGATGACAAAGGCGGCAAAGATGAAGTAGAGCCACTCGGGTATGGGCACGATGGTGTTCCAGAAGGGTATGTACAGGTTGGTGGTCACGTAGCCGAACTGGCGCATGAGGAACACAAAGGCCAGGGCCGCGGCCAGCTGCAGGAGGAACTTGGCCTTGGCCGAGAGGCCGAGGTTCTGCTTCTTCTTGAGTTTTTCGTAGTCGTCAAGAAAGCCGATGGCGCCGAATATGAGGGCGAAGATCAGGCAGAAGACGTGCCCGTATTCGCCGCGCATCATGGGCTCGAAGCCCACCGTGAGGCAGACGACTATCACGGCGGCAATGAACATCAGTCCTCCCATGGTGGGCGTACCGGCCTTGCTCATGTGCCAGGTGGGTCCGTCCTCGCGTATGGCCTGGCCGGCCTTGACCTTTCTCAGCCAGGGCACGAGGAATTTCCCCACACCGCTGGCGACAAAGAAGGCTATGGCAAAGGCGAGTATCAGTCGTATGGTCATCTGGGTCATCTGTCTGTCTTCCTTTTCTCGAGTATGCCCGCGACTATCTCGCGCTCATCCATGTGATGTTTTTCGTGGCCGACTATCTGGTAGTCCTCGTGGCCCTTGCCGGCCAGGACGATGACGTCGCCCGGCTGGTGATTGGTGATGGCCCACTCTATGGCCTCGGGGCGGCCGGTTATTACCTCGCGCGGGGTGCTCGTGCCCTCCATTCCGGCCACTATGTCGGCAATGATGGCCTCGGGCTGCTCCGTGCGCGGGTTGTCGGAGGTAACGACGACAAAGTCCGCGTTCTCAGCGGCGATGCGGCCCATGATGGGGCGCTTGGTCCTGTCGCGGTCCCCGCCGCAGCCGAAGAGGGCCACCAGGCGGCCCTTCGCCACCCGGCGCATGGATTTGAGGACGTTCTCCAGCGCGTCAGGCGTGTGCGCGTAGTCGATGAGTATGGTGTAGTCCCCGTCCGTGGGCACTACCTCCACCCTGCCCTTGACGCCCCTGGCGCTGGCGAGCGAATCCGCACACTCGGCAAGCTCTATGCCCAGGCTCAGCCCCGTACCGATTACGCCGAGGGCGTTGTAGACGGAGAAGAGGCCGGGGATACCCAGCTTCACGCGCTCGCCCTCGCCGTGATAGGCGGCCGTAAAGGCCACGCCGGCGCTCGAGAGGGTGATGTCATGCGCCGTGAGGTCGCCGCGATCGCCCTCGGAGATGGTGATCGCCGGGCAGGGGCAGTGCTCCAGCATGAATTCCGACCACTCGTCGTCGAGGTTTATGACGGCGCGGTCGCACATGGAGAACAGCAGGCTCTTCGCGCGCGCGTATTCGTCCATGGTCTTGTGGAAGTCCAGGTGGTCCTGGGTGAGGTTGGTGAAGATGCCCACGGCAAAGTGCAGGCCCGCCACGCGGTGCAGCACCAGCGAGTGGCTGCTCACCTCCATGACCACGTGCGTGCAGCCGGCGTCGGCCATCTCGCGCAGGAGCTTCTGCAACTCGCAGCTCTCGGGCGTGGTGCGCTCGGTGTGGAGGAACTCCGAACCTATCATGTTGCCGTTCGTACCTATGAGGCCGACGGTCGCGCCGCGCTTTTGCTCGAGCAGGTGCTTTACGAGATAGGTGGTGGTCGTCTTGCCGTTTGTGCCGGTGACGCCTATGAGCACCATCTCACTGCCGGGGTCGCGGTAAAAATTCCGCGACACCATGGCCAGCGCAAGCCGGCTGTCCTTCACGATGACGTACGGCACGTCAGCGGCCGGCTTCTCCTCGCATATTACGCAGGCCGCGCCCTTTTCCGCGGCCTGCGGTATGTACCTGTGCCCGTCGGACTCGAATCCGCGTATGGCCACGAAAGCGGCCCCCGGCGTCACACGGCGCGAATCGTAGGCCACATCGCTTATCTCCAGCTCGCCCGGGGCGCGGAGTTCCGTCACCTCCACGTCCCTGAGCAGTTCTTCAAGCTTCATGGGAACACCTCCCGGTTATCGTCTAGTATATACCTAATAGTTCTTCGTCGTTGTCATACAGGGTTACCGTGACCACGGTACCGGCCCCGGCGTCAGTGCCGGCGCGTATATCCTGGCCGGATATGAGCTGGCTGCCGTCCGGCGCCACCGTGTTGTCCGAGCTCACGAACAGGCCCAGACCTGCCAGCGCCTCCCGGGCCTGGCTGTAGGTCATGCCCGTCAGATCCGGCACGCTGCCCCCGCCGGTGGGAGAGGCGTCCGCGTAGAGCAACACCTCGCTGCCCGAGGCGATCACGCTGTTCGCCGCCGGGAGCTGGCTGGTGACGGCGCTCCCGGAGCCTATTACGCGGCAGTTGAGCCCGCTGTCGGCCAGGGCGCGCTGAGCCTCGGCCAGGCTCATCCCCGTCACGTTGGGCACCGCGCGGTCTATGGTCTGCAGCTCGCTGTCGCTGTACTCGGGCTCAACGCCCAGGTACGGCAGTATGTCGGACATCATCTTGCCCACCACCGGCGCGGCCATCTGCCCGCCGGATACGTATATGCCGCTCTCGCTGCCCGGATTGTCCAGCAGTACCAGAAGCGCTATCTGCGGGTCGTCCGCCGGGGCGAAGCCGATGAAGGAGACTATGTACTCCTTGTTCCCGGCGATCTCCTCCGTGGTCTTGGTGGAGGTGCCGGTCTTGCCGCCGATGCGGTATCCCGCGACGTAGGCGTTGCGTCCCGTGCCCTCAGTGCTGTCGCCGACCACCTGCTCGAGGATTTCGCGCACCTTGGCGCTGGTTTCCTCGCTTATCACCTGGCGCACCGCCTCGCCGGAGTGCTCCGTGACGGCCCCGTCCGGTGACGTGATGCTCTGGACCAGGTAGGGCTGCATGAGGTATCCGCCGTTTACACAGGCGCTCACGGCCGTGATGAGCTGGAGCGGCGTGATATTGAAGGTCTGGCCGAAGCTGGCGGCGGCCAGCTGGCTGAGGTTCTCCGGGTTGCAGAACACGTCCTCACTCCACCAGATGCTGCCGCTCTCCCCGCCCAGGTCTATGCCGGTCCTGCCCGTGAGCTGGGCCGAGCTGTCGCCCGTGCGTTCAAAGAAGCCGAAGGCCTCGGCGTAGTCATAAAAGCGCTCCTCACCTATCAGCTGCCCTATGTTGACGAAGGCCACATTGCAGCTGTGCTGCACCGCCTGCGTGAGCGTCTGCGAGCCGTGCCCCCCGCTCTTCCAGCAGCGCACCGGCGTGTTGCGCCCGAGCACCGACGTGCTCCCGCCGCAGTAAAAGCTGGAGTTCATGTCCACCACGCCCTCCTCGAGCGCCATGGCCAGGGTGATAATCTTGAAGGTCGAGCCCGGCTCGTATGTATCGGAGAGCGCCTTGTTGCGCCACATTAGCTGCTGCGCCGCGGCGATCATCTCCGCGCGCTCTTCGTCGCTGGACGCCGTGGCGTCAATCTCGGCCATGGCCTCGTCGCTGATGGTCTGATAATCGTTGAGGTCAAAATTGCCCAGAGACGCCATAGCCAGTATAGCACCCGTGTCAACCTCCATGCATATGGCGGCCGCGCCGTTCTGTATATCGTAGTCCTCCACGGCCTGCGCGAGGTGCTTTTCTACATAATACTGTATAGTGGCATCAATAGTCAACTCCACATCGCTTCCCGGCACCGCATCGAAGAAATCTTCCCAGCTCGTGTAGAGCATATCCGTGCCCGCCGCGGTGGTTGAGCGCATTACATAGCCGTTGGTGCCTGAGAGCGCCTTGTCATATTTGGCCTCTATGCCGCCCAGGCCGGTATTGTCGGTGCCGACAAAGCCTATGACGTGCGCGGCAAGGCTGCCGTTGGGGTAGTAGCGCTTGGTGTCGGCCTCTATCTTGACGCCGTTGTAGCCGCCGTCCTCCTTGAATTCACGCACCTGCGTGGCCACGTCCTCTTCCACCTTGCGGGCCACGACCTCGTACCAGGAACCGGTGTTCTGCGTCTTGGCATAGACCGTCTCGTAGTCGAGGCCGAGTATCTCCGCGAGTCCGGCGGCTATAGCCTCCGCGTCCTCCCCGTACTGCTCAATCTCGGCGGGGCTGAGGTAAACAGTGTCCACCCCCGCACTCATGGCGAGCACCTCGCCCTTCCGGTCGTAAATAGTGCCCCGCGGCGCGCTGACCGTGGTCTCGCGCACCTGCTGGGCGATAGCCCGGGCCTCCAGCTCGTCGTGCTGCACAATCTGCAGCTGATAAAGCCTGGCCGCAAGCACAACAAAGGCGGCGACGCCGCACACCGAGAGCAGGAACAGTGTGCGGCGAAGCATCATTCTGTTGGGCGCACCGTCACGGGGCCGCCCCTTTGGAGATAAGGCCATGCCCAGACCTCCCATCCGGAATTTGCAGCCGCGGCAGTCTTCGCCGCATACCGCTGCCGGGCCGCAGTACAATCATACTGCAAGTACAGCGCGAAATATTCCGAAACGGAAGGTGCCGTTGTGAAAAGCTGCAATGCCGCCGGCCTCAGATCATGCCGCACAGCGCAGGCAGATACGTAACTTCCCGACCGGCCAGGCATCAGCGAAGCCGGAGGGATAGGCGCGCGTACTACCCCTCCCCCAGCCGGCTGGCGCCGGCAGCCCCCTCTGAGAGGGGGCGATTGTTT
>OLRU01001452.1_pt1 | contig 20510 bp, 14 predicted proteins | sample 1672961 | NCBI WGS metagenome assembly OLRU01 (sample SAMEA3136741, study PRJEB25190) | human gut metagenome | biome: human gut; feature: human-associated habitat; material: faeces | place: Austria | collected 2013
GATGCTCCTGGTGGCGCAACGTGGGCGGCTGGATGCCTTGGATAACGCGACGCCGTGAATGGAGTGGGCCTGGCGTGACTCCATTGGTGGCTTTGGAGACCCTGCGAGTCGGCGCCTGGAGCGGCGCTGCGGGACGGCATAAGAAGTATTTGCGGTTGCTGGCGTCCGTTCGCGAGGGCAAGTCCATTTGCTGGGCGGCATACTGGCGTTTTGCCTCTCCTCGGTCTCGGGCTTTTTCGCTTGCCGCATCCGTGGGCGCTCTTACCCTCATTCCATCGCAGCACCAGCTGTACTGCGGTATCATGATAAGAACTATTTCAAAAGAGCTTTGAAGTGCATTTGCGTTCAAAACAAGCAGGAAAAGGCACCCAGCATACTAAAGAAGGGTAGGATTCATGGTTTCTCGCATTTATGTTGAGAAAAAGCCCGGTTTCGATGTCGAGGCGGGGCAGCTCTTGCACGAGCTGCAGACGATCTTGGGCGTGAAGGCGCTTACGGGTCTGCGCCTTGTTAATCGCTACGATGTCGAGGGCATTTCCGATGAACTGTTCAAGCAGTGTATCCCCGTGGTATTCAGCGAGCCCCAGGTAGATACGTCTTGCGAAAGCTGCCCTGAGGTCGAGGCTGCCCTGAAGGGCGAAAGCCCTGCGGGCCAGACGGTTTTTGCCATCGAGTTCCTTCCCGGTCAGTTTGACCAGCGCGCTGATTCTGCGAGCGAATGCATTCAGCTCATCAGCCAGGGTGAACGCCCTGCAGTTCGCAGCGCCAAAGTGTACGTGCTGGAGGGCGAACTTTCCGAGGCGGACGTTGCTGCCATCAAACATTACGTTATCAACCCAGTTGAAGCGCGCGAAGCTGCGCTCGAGGCACGCGAAACGCTTGAGATGCAGGTGCCCGAACCCGAGCCGGTAGAGGTTATCGAGGGCTTCACCGAACTCGATAACGCGGGTCTTGCCCAGTTCCGTGAAGAGCGCGGTCTTGCCATGGACCAGGCGGATATCGAATTCTTCCAGGCTCACTTCAAGGAAATCGGGCGCAACCCCACTATCACCGAGGTTCGCGTTGTTGATACGTACTGGTCCGATCATTGCCGTCACACCACGTTCGGCACCGAGCTTACCGATGTCAAGATCGACGACGAAACGGTGCAGCTTGCATTCCAGAAGTATCTTGCTATGCGCTCCGAGCTGGGTCGCGAGCATAAGCCGGTATGCCTGATGGATATGGGCACCATTGGCGCCAAGTACCTGCGTGCGCATGGCGGCCTTCAGGGGCTCGACGAGTCCGATGAAGTTAATGCCTGCACGGTAAAGTGCAAGGTCGACGTTGACGGTGAAGAGCAGGATTGGCTGTTCCTGTTCAAGAACGAAACCCACAACCACCCCACGGAAATCGAGCCCTTCGGCGGCGCGGCAACGTGTGTAGGTGGCGCTATCCGCGACCCTCTTTCGGGCCGCAGCTATGTTTATCAGGCGATGCGCGTAACCGGTGCAGGCGATCCGACCGCTCCTGTTTCTGAAACGCTCGAAGGCAAGCTCCCCCAGCGTAAGTTGGTCACCACCGCTGCTGCCGGCTATTCTTCTTACGGCAACCAGATTGGTCTTGCTACCGGCCAGGTTCACGAGCTGTACCATCCGGGCTATGTTGCCAAGCGCATGGAAGTAGGCGCGGTAGTGGGCGCAACACCCGCTGACCACGTTCGTCGCGAAGAGCCCGCTCCGGGCGACAAGATTGTTCTGCTGGGCGGTCGCACTGGTCGCGACGGCATCGGTGGCGCAACCGGCTCCTCCAAAACGCAGAACGTTGAAAGCGTGGAAAAGTCCGGTGCAGAAGTGCAGAAGGGCAACGCTCCGGTAGAGCGCAAGATTCAGCGCTTGTTCCGTCGCGGCGAGGCATGCCGTCTTATCAAGCGATGCAACGACTTCGGCGCTGGTGGCGTATCTGTTTCCATCGGCGAGCTGTGCGATGGCCTGCTCATCAACCTGAACGCTGTTCCTAAGAAGTACGAAGGCTTGGATGGCACCGAGCTTGCAATCTCCGAAAGCCAGGAGCGCATGTCGTGCGCTCTTGCCGCAGAAGATGTCGAAGAATTTATCGGCTATGCGCACGAGGAAAACCTTGAGGCAACAGTTGTCGCTACGGTAACCGAAGAAAAGCGCTTGCGCATGGAATGGAACGGTGAGGCTATCGTCGACATCAGCCGTGCTTTCCTCGACACCAACGGTGCTCCGAAGTATCAGGACGTTCATGTTCAGGCGGGCGAGTCGTATGCTCCTGCATGGGAAGGTTCCACGCTTGAAGAGCGCATGACTTCGCTGGTTACCGACCAGAACATCTGCTCGAACAAGGGTTTGGGTGAGCGTTTCGACTCCACCATCGGTGCGGCTACCGTGCTTATGCCCTTCGGCGGCAAGCGTCAACTCACGCCTTCGCAGGCCATGGTTGCCAAGTTCCCCGTCGATGGCGAAACCACCACAGCAAGCGCTATGGCTTGGGGCTTCAATCCGTATCTTTCCGAGAAGAACCAGTTCAAGGGTGCCTATCTTGCCGTTGTGGAAAGCGTGGCGCGTCTGGTTGCTACGGGCTTCACTCGTGAATCGGCCTATCTTTCCTTGCAGGAGTACTTCGAGCGTCTGCGTGACATCCCCGAGCGTTGGGGCAAGCCTACCGCTTCCGCTCTGGGCGCTTTGATGGCTCAGGTTGATTTGGGCATTGGTGCCATCGGCGGTAAAGACTCCATGTCGGGCAGCTTCGAAGAGGGCGATACCGAAATTCACGTTCCTCCTACGCTCATCAGCTTTGCGGTTTCCACTGGCTCTATCGACCGCGTGGTTTCCCCTGAGTTCAAACGTGCTGGATCGCGCATCATCAGCATCGCGCCTGCGTTCTACGATATGGATTCTCTGGTACCCGAAGCGGACGGCATGAATGCCGCATTCGGCTTGGTTGAAACGCTCATCGGCGAAGGCAAGGTTTCCGCTGCGGCAACGTTGGGTTACGGCTGCGCTGCCGAGGCTCTGTTCAAGATGAGCGTTGGCAATAGCACAGGTGTAAAGCTTTCCGATGAAGTTGAGGCAGACGATCTGTTCAGCCTGGCTTATGGCAGCTTCATTCTCGAGCTCGCTGACGATGCTGAGATTCCCGCCAATACCGATCTGGTAACCGTTTCCGAACTTGGCTGCACCACCGAAGCCTACGAGTTTGCGGCATGCGGTGAGGTTATCAACATGGCGAAGCTGCAGGAAGCTTGGGAGGGCGGCATCGAGTCCGTATTCCCGTATCGCGGCAAAGGCGAAAAGGTTGAGCAGGTTAGCTGGTCGGAAAAGCTTCCTTTGGTTTGCGGCGAATCGTTCGCGAAGCCGCGCGTTGTCATCCCGGTATTCCCTGGCACCAACTGCGAATACGATACCGCTCACGCCTTTAAGCGCGCTGGTGCCGAACCTGAGGTCCTGGTGATCAACAACCTTACGCCAGCAGCGGTTACCGAAAGCACCGATGCGTTGGTGAAGGCTATCAACAACAGCCAAATCGTTATGCTTCCCGGCGGTTTCTCCGGCGGTGACGAGCCCGACGGTTCAGCGAAGTTCATCACGGCTTTCTTCCGTGCGCCCGCCGTTACCGAAGCGGTACGTGAGCTGCTTCAGAAGCGCGATGGTCTGATGCTGGGTATTTGCAATGGCTTCCAGGCGCTTATCAAGTTGGGCTTGGTTCCCTATGGCGACATCGTTCCTGCAACGCCCGAGGCTCCCACGCTTACATTTAACACCATCGGTCGTCATCAGAGCGGCCTGGTTCGCACGCGCATTGCTTCGAGCCTTTCCCCTTGGCTTTCGCGCTGTAATGTGGGCGATATCCACACGGTTGCCATCAGCCACGGCGAGGGCCGTTTAGTGGCAAGCCCTGAAACGGTTGCTCAGCTTGCTGCGGCAGGCCAGATTGCAACGCAGTATGTTGATGAGGCGGGTAACCCTTCGATGGATCTTTCGGTTAATCCTAACGGTTCCATCTTGGCAATTGAAGGTATCACCAGCCCCGATGGTCGCGTTCTGGGCAAGATGGGTCATACCGAGCGTTCCGGCAACGGCTTGTACAAGAACGTTCCTGGCAATCTATACCAGCCTCTGTTCGAAGGCGGCGTAGAGTACTTCAAGTAAGGCCGTAAGATAACGGGATTAATCCCCGCTATTTCGAAGAAAGGGCTGGCACCCGATGGATGCCAGCCCTTTCTGTTGCTGCGGTATAAGAGAGCGGCTAGCCCCAAACTTCCTTGGCGATTTCCTGCACCAGGGCGATTTTAGCCCATTGCTCTTCTTCGGTGAGCTTATTGCCGATTTCGCAGCTGGCAAAGCCGCACTGTGGGGAAAGGCAGAGGTGGTCGAGTGGAACGTACTTCGATGCTTCTGCGATGCGGGCCTTTACCGTTTCTTTGTCCTCAAGGCCTGGCTGCTTTGAAGTGACCAGGCCGAGCACAACGTATTTGCCATCGGCGATATGCGCTAAAGATTCGAATCCGCCAGCACGCGGCGTATCGAATTCTAGGTAAAATGCACGGGCGTTTTCCTTAGCGAACAGATACGGCGCGATGGGGTCGTAGCTGCCTTCAAAGGCATAGGTAGAATGGTAATTGCCGCGACATACATGGGTGTTAATTGCCAGATCGTCAGGTTGATCTTCGATGGCTGCGTTGTTCAGGCGCACGCCAAGCTCGCAAATCTTCTGGATATCATCGGGTTTCAGGCCGATTTGCGCTGCAAAGGTGGTGTCGCAGTACATGCCCCAGGTGCAGTCGTCGAACTGGATGTTGCGGCATCCCGCTTTGTATAAGTCGGCAATTACCTGGCGATATGCTGCTGCTATAGCATCAGCGAGTGCTTCATCGGTGGGATAGACGGCGCGCAGGATTTCGGTCTGTCCGTCGCACCTATCAAGCGTCACTTCTGCGAAGGTTTGGATGGGGGCGGGTATGGTCTGACGAGCAACGTGGTTTTCGTCGGAAAGGGCATTGACGAATTTGAAGTGCTCAACGAAGGGGTGGTTTTCGCCGCTGACAGGGCCAGTTACCACTGCGGTGTCGGCCGTGGTCTCCTCGTCGTGAAATTGATAGCCCTCGCGGCTGGCGCGGCGCTCGATGCCCTGGAGGCCCCACATGAAGTCGAGGTGCCAATAGCTGCGACGGAATTCGCCATCAGTGACTACCTTCAACCCAGCGGCTTTTTGCTTTGCCACCAAATCTCGGATCGCAATGTCTTCGACGGTCTTGAGTTGATTGGCATCGATGGCACCTGCCTCAAAATCAGCACGTGCTTGCTTCAGCACATCGGGCCGCAGGAAGCTGCCAACTATATCGCAGCGAAACGGTGCGTTTTCTCCAAAAGTAATAGCCATGTTGGTTTCCTTGTTCGTTTGATCTGATGTAACGAAACAAAGTATGGCGGGAGAGTTTGCGATTGTGAAATACCAATAATATAGCAATGGCAATAGACGTTTCCTATTGTGGAATATGACGCTTCAGGGCTTCGAGATAGACGGAACCGTAACGGGTTCGTTGCGTTCCCTTGCGGTATATAACTCCAATTTCCATGTGCTCATCGATTTCGAGCGGCACCGATATGATGGAAGGTCCATTCAGCTCGGCGGAGATAACGCCCGAGCAAACGGTGTAACCGTTTAGTCCTATGAGCAGGTTGAACAAGGTGGCGCGGTCGCGGACTCGGATGTTCTTGCTGCGGTCGAGCGTGGAGGTGAGCTCCTCTGAGTAATAAAAAGAGTTGTAGCTTCCCTGTTCGTAAGAGAGAAAGGGGTAATCTGCCATATCTTCAAGCGTTACTGATTTCCGTTCCGCCAGAGGATGGTCCGAGCAGATGAATACATGTGGTTCTGCTTTGAATAGGGATTCGAATATCAGGCTGTTGGCGTTGAGCATCCTGCAGATAACCTCGCGGTTTCGTGCGGAAAGGTACAGGATGCCCAGTTCGCTTTTCATATGGGCGACGTCTTCGATGATCTCGTGCGTTTGTTCTTCGCGAATGGTGAAGTCGTAGCTTGCTGAGTCGAATTCGCGGATAACGTCAACGAATGCGTTTACCGCGAAGGAATAGTGCTGGCATGAGATGCTGAAATGTGGAGCTTGCTGCGACCTGCTCTTGTAGCGTGATTCCAGCAGGTCGGCCTGTTCAAGCACCTGCCGCGCATACCCCAGAAATGTTTCGCCTTCCTCCGATACTGTGACGCCCTTGTTGGTGCGATCGAAGATGCGCACGTCCATTTCCTTCTCCAGATCGCTGATGGCAGCGGTTATGGACGGCTGGGATACGAACAGCTTGCGGGACGCCTCGGTAATGCTTCCGCATTCCGCCACTTTAACGGCATAGATAAGCTGTTGCAGTTTCATTGTTCCCCGTTTCGTTTCGATGCCTGAATCACATGATACCGTGATCCTGGTGAGGGCTGTATTGTTTGCGATGCTGCGTTGCAAACGATTATCCGAAAATGGCTCAAACCGTATCGTTGCAATTTTGCAACTGTTGGACTTCCAATGATCTTGACTGTTGCTTTTGCCGTGCAAGACGCCTCGATCAGCGATGTGCTTTGGTGAAATTAATCGAATATAGGATAATGAAAATAAGTATGCACATTGCTGGCCACCAGCATCCCTCGTGAAAGGAATCTTTGTGGCTGAATTCATTTATCAGATGTATCAAGCGCGCAAAGCTCACGGCGACAAGGTTATCTTGGACGATGTGACGCTTTCGTTTTACCCTGGCGCAAAAATCGGCGTAGTAGGCCCTAATGGCATGGGCAAGTCTACCTTGCTGAAGGTTATGGCTGGTCTTGAAGAGGTTTCCGCGGGCGACGCACGCCTTACTCCCGGCTACACGGTTGGTATTCTTCAGCAGGAGCCCCCGCTCGACGAAGAGGCTACGGTAATCGAGAATATCCGTATGGCATTTGCCGACGTGCTTGCTAAAGTTGAGCGCTTCAATGCCATCGGTGCGGAAATGGCCGATCCTGATGCCGATTTCGATGCTCTGATGGAAGAAATGGGCGCGCTTCAAAACGATATCGATACTGCAAACGGATGGGATCTGGACAGTCAGCTTTCCCAGGCAATGGATGCTCTGCAGTGCCCCGACCCCGATGCTCCTGTAAAGGTGCTTTCCGGTGGCGAGCGCCGTCGCGTTGCGTTGTGCAAGCTTCTGCTTGAAGCGCCTGACCTGCTTCTTTTGGACGAGCCTACCAACCACTTGGATGCCGAATCGGTGCTGTGGTTGGAGCAATTCCTTCATCGCTATCCTGGTGCGGTGCTTGCGGTAACGCACGATCGTTACTTCCTCGACAACGTCGCTGAATGGATCTGCGAAGTTGATCGTGGTCATTTGTATCCCTACAAGGGCAATTACTCTACCTACCTGGAAACCAAGGCTGCCCGCCTGGAATCGCAGGGTCAGCAGCAGGCTAAGCTGGCAAAGCGCATGAAGAACGAGTTGGAATGGGTTCGTTCCAGCCCGAAGGCGCGCCAGGCAAAGAACAAGGCCCGCCTTGAGCGCTATGAGCAAATGGAGGCTGAGGCACGCAGCGCCAAGAGCGTCGACTTCACCGAAATCACCATTCCCGTTGGTCCTCGTTTGGGCTCTAAGGTCCTTGAAGTCGAGCATTTGCACAAGCAGTTCGGTGATCGTGTTCTTATCGACGATCTTTCATTCAGCTTGCCGCGCAACGGCATCGTGGGTGTTATCGGCCCCAATGGTGTTGGCAAGTCAACCCTGTTCAAGATGATTGTTGGTAAAGAGCCGGTTTCTGGCGGCACGCTTGAGCTGGGCGAAACCGTACAGATTTCCTACGTTGACCAGAATCGTGAAGGTCTTGACCCGAAAAAGACGCTTTGGGAAGTGGTTTCCGACGGGTTGGATTATATCCGCGTAGGTGAAACCGAGATTCCCAGCCGTGCATATGTGGCGAACTTCGGCTTTAAGGGCTCTGACCAGCAAAAGCCTGCCGGCGTTCTTTCTGGCGGTGAGCGCAATCGTTTGAACCTCGCTCTCACGCTGAAGCAGGGGGGCAACCTGCTCCTGCTCGACGAGCCCACGAACGACCTGGACGTAGAAACGCTCGAAAGTCTCGAAGAAGCGTTGCTGGCGTTCCCCGGCTGCGCAGTAATTACCAGCCATGACCGTATGTTCCTTGACCGCATTGCCACGCATATTCTTGCGTGGGAGGGTACCGATGAAAACCCCGGCAATTGGCATTGGTTCGAAGGCAACTTCGATTCTTATCAGAAGAACAAGATCGAACGCCTGGGCGAAGAAGCCGCAAAGCCCCATCGCCTGCATCGCAAGCTTACGCGCGATTAGTGTTCAGCGGATAGTTTTTCGAACGCTCGAAAACAGAGGCAGCCTCCTTCGGGGCTGCCTCTTTATGTTGGCTGGGACTCCCGAGGCTGCTTTGGTTTGGTGCTAAGCAAAAACAAAGCCCAGCGGTGCAGTAGCGGCAATCGAAAAGCTTGAAGATACGGATAAACAAAAAGGCAACCCCGAAAAAGGTTGCCTTTCCATGCACTAGCTTGCCGGGATTGAGGAAAATGAAACTTACTTGGCCTTGCCCTGGTTTGCTACAGCGTTGATTTTGGCGTTGATGGTTTCTTCGTCGCCAACGTATTTCTTGTCAAGAACGTTGAAATCCTGGTCAAAGGTGTAAACCAGCGGCACGCCCGTAGGGATGTTTACGCCTACGATTTCATCGTCGGAAAGCTTGTCGAACTGCTTTACCAGAGCGCGCAGAGAATTGCCGTGAGCAACGATGAGCACGCGCTTACCGGCGCGCATCTGGGGTTCGATTTCCTCTTCGAAGTAAGGCCATGCGCGAGCGATGGTGTCCTTCAGGCATTCTGCCAGGGGCATTTCGTCAGCGGGAGCGTTGCGGTAAGGAGCCATAAGGCGAGGATTGCGCTCGTCGGTTTCCTCTAATGCGGGAGGACGTACGTCGAAGCTGCGGCGCCAGATTTTAACCTGGTCTTCGCCGTATTTTGCAGCGGTTTCAGCCTTATTCAGACCCTGAAGAGCACCGTAGTGACGCTCGTTCAGACGCCATGTCTTGTTGACGGGCAGCCATTCGCGATCCATTGCCTGAAGAATGTGGTTCAGCGTGTGGATAGCGCGCTTGAGGTACGAGGTGTAGCACACATCGAAGTCAAAGCCAGCTTCAGCAAGGGCGCGGCCGCCATCGGATGCTTCTTTGCGGCCCGTATCGGTAAGGTCGACGTCCATCCAGCCGGTGAAAAGGTTCAGCTTGTTCCATTCGCTTTCGCCGTGGCGGACCAAGACGAGTTGCATGGTCGAATCAGTCATGATTCCTTCTCTTTCTCGTAGTAAGCGGGTTGCCCCGAGTTTATTCGTAATGCGCGTTATGCGCTAAGCAAAGAGAGCTGAGAACACAGGCGCAACATATTCAGTATGACGTTTCGACGAACGTGTGGGGCACTGGTCGGGGAGCGTTACCGTGCTTTCGTTGGACGGTGCATTTGAGCTGGATGTGTCACTTCTCTGTCCCCTGTGCTGTACACGCAGCGTGGCGATGGGTTGGTATGATGGAACGAAAAGAATCTGCGCTTTAAGGAGCTTACGCATGAACGAAATAAAATGCCCACACTGCGGAAAGGTGTTCCAGGTTGACGAGCGCGGTTTTGCCGATATTTTACGTCAGGTGCGCACTGCTGAATTCGATAAGGAAATAGCCCAGCGAGAAGGCATGCTGCAAGAGCAGAATGCCCAGGCGGTAAAGCTCGCCGTTGCTAAGGCCCAACAGGACGCTCAGGCGGAAACCGCTCAGCGCGATGCTCGTATCGCTGAGCTGGAAACGCGCCTTGCTGCCGAAAAGCGCGAACGCGAACAGGCCGAAAAGTCATCTCAGATTGAACATGCCAACGAACTTGAAGCGGCGCTTGCGAAGAAGCAAGCCGAAATTGTCCAGCTGCAGGCGGACGTGAAAAAGCTATCGGCCGACCACGATGCGCAAAATCGCATTGCCAAGGCAGAGCATGAGCGCTTGCTCTCTGACGCAACCGCGCAGCGCGATGCGGAAATTGCGGCATTGCGCCAGCAGATTTCTTCCCAGGAAAGCGCCTTCAAGCAGCAGCTTGAATCGCAGGTTCAGCAGTACTCCCAGAAGATTGCCGCTGATAAAGCGGAAAGTGCTCGTGTGGCCGCCGAGGAATCGGCAAAGCTCCAGCAAACCATTGTTGCGCAGAAGCAGCAGCTGGAATCGCAAACTCAGCAGTTCAGAGCCGAAAAAGAACTTGCGGTAAGCGAAGCCCGTGCCGCAGCTGAGCGTCAGCGCGACGAGCTGGCTGCCCAGGTTAAGCTCCAGGAAGCCCAAGCGGCTCAGGAGCGGGCTGCCTTGCGTGAGAAAATGACCAACGAGCTTGCCGCAAAAGACGAGCTCATCAAGTACAAGGACGAAGAAATTGCCCGCGTTAAGGAAATGAAGGCGCGCCTTTCCACCAAGATGGTTGGTGAATCGCTCGAACGTCATTGCGAGACCGAATTCAACAAAATCCGTGCTACGGCGTTCCCACATGCGTATTTCGAAAAAGACAACGATGTGGTCGATGGCACCAAAGGCGATTTTGTCTTCCGCGAAACCGATCCCGCAACGGGCGAAGAAGTGGTTTCCATCATGTTCGAGATGAAGAATGAAAACGACGAAACGCGCACCAAGCACAAGAATGAGGATTTCTTCGCCAAGCTCGACTCCGACCGCAAGAAGAAAGGCTGCGAATATGCGGTTCTATGCACCATGCTTGAACCCGAAAACGAGCTCTATAACGAAGGCATTGTCGACGTGAGCTACCGATATGAAAAGATGTACGTTATCCGTCCGCAATTCTTCATACCCATCATTTCCATCTTGCGCAACGCTGCGCTGTCTGCTCTGCAGTACAAAACCGAGCTTGCCGAAGTGCGCAATCAGAATATCGACATCACGAACTTCGAAAACTCGATGGAAGATTTCAAAACAAAGTTTGCGCGCAATTACGACCTTGCTAGCCGGAAGTTCCAGACGGCTATAGATGAAATCGATAAGACGATTGACCATCTGCAGAAAACAAAAGAGGCACTGCTGGGTAGCGAGAGGAACCTACGCCTGGCAAACGACAAGGCGCAAGACCTTACCATTAAAAAGCTTACGCGTAAGAACCCTACGATGAAGGCGAAGTTTGATGCGCTGAAGGAAGGGGAAAACGCCCTGCCCGAGGCTGCCGATCAAGAGGGTTAGAAAGCCAGCACACGCTTCTTCCGTTTTTGTAAATCTTTCCCGAATAGCCTGAAAGGGGAAAGCGACAGAGCTCGCTTCGGCTTAGAATGGCTTCGTTTTGTTTAAGAGCGGAATTTCAGGAGCGCTTGGTGACCCAGAAAATGACAGGTAAGCAATGGTTCGCCCTCGCAGGCATCGCTGTTGCGGCGTTTGTGTTCAATTCTTCGGAATTCATGCCAGTTGGCTTGCTTACCGATATCGGAAAGACGTTTGGAACCAACGAGGCTACGACGGGTATGCTGGTTTCGGTATATGCGTGGGCGGTAATGCTTCTTTCCGTGCCATTGATGATTATCGCAACGCGCTTGGACTTTCGTAGGCTGCTCTTGGTTGTTATCGTGGTGTTCCTGGTTGGGCAGGTTCTTACGTCGTTGTCGACAAGCTACTGGATGCTCATGGCGGCGCGCATGGTAGTTGCTTGCGCGCATTCGGTATTTTGGGCTATTGCCGCGCCTATTGCGGTGCGTTTGGTGCCGAAAAACAAGCGCGCTCTTGCTCTGAGCGTTGTCGAGACGGGCACTGCTGTTGCGGCTATTGTTGGCTTGCCATTGGGCCGAGCTATTGGCTTGGCGGTTGGATGGCGCCTGACGTTTGCCATTGTTGCGGTAATCTCTGCGCTTTTGCTGGTGTACCTGCTTATCACTTTGCCTTGGGTTCCTGGCGCAGAGCCCTTCAGCATTGGGCAGTTGCCGGGGTTGTTCCAAAACAAGGGCTTGGTGGCGCTGTTTATTCTTACGGCGTTGTATGCATGGGGCTACTACACAGGCTATAGCTACATCGAGCCATTCTTGCTACAGGTGGCGGGGCTGGAAAACGACGTGGTCACCTTAGTCCTTTCCGTGTTTGGTGTTGCAAGCATCATCGGCAGTATATTGTGTTCCAAGCTGTATCCCCGTTTCCGTTTCCCGTTCTTTAGGGCCATCACCATCGGTGTGCCGGTAGCCTTGCTGCTGATGCATGCGGCGGCGGGTTTGGGCCTTGCGGCAATACTTGGTGTTGTTGTTCTGTGGGGCATAAGCGCGGCTTCAGTGAGCGTTGTGTACCAGGCAGAGATCATCAATGTTTCTTCCGATGAAGAGGAAACGGTTGCCATGGCGTTTTTCTCGGGCATCTTCAACTTCGGCATCGGCACTGGTGCGCTTTTGGGCGGTCAGGTGGTTAACACGCTGGGCATCGCGAGCGTGTTTTATGCGGGCGGCATCATCGGCATGGTCTCTATTCTGTTCTGTTTGGTGGTGGCCGTTGGACGCCTTAAGCGCTATTCCGTGAAATAGCCCAAAGCGCATGGTTTCCGCTTGGCGCTTTGAGGGGTGGAGCGTGGCGGCTCCCGTGGGCGTCGTCGCGCTGTGCAGTACGCGCCGCCCGCTCGGCACCACGCTGCGCAGTGTGCGGTTGCCGCTCACGGAAGCCGCCACGAAGCCGCTCGCGATGCTACGCTGGGTCCGCCCTGACCAAATCGTCATGTTGAAGCTGCTCCGAGAGTCCAGAAACAAAAATCTCGACTTTTTTGCAACTTTTTTGCGATTAGGGATTGTTCCGAGCTTTCCAACCAGGGATTGAGGTGCAAAAGCGCAGGTAAATCGGTTTCATGGCGGCCTGTTTTCGCTTTGTGGGGACGGAAGTGAGCCCCTAATCGCAAAAAAGTTGCAAAGATGCCGCAATTTTTGTTCTCACGATGGGCGGATTGCCTCAACGGGTAGATATCGCAATGGGGTCGGGTGCATAGGTCTTTTCTCATCAGGCTCTATTTCGTCTTTGTTTCGAAAATGTCCAGACTCTGTGACGATGCGAGATTAATTGATGTTGAACAATTGCAACTTTTGCCGAAAGGACGAATATAGAGCCATCGAACGCAAGGGGCGTTCGGAATAAGCGCTTCGGTGCTTGCACGTTAGGACGAACTTTTGAATTATCGCAACCTGCATACAGAAATTATCAGCTCCATTATTTAGGGCTCGGGTTGCTTTGATCAGCTGCCCGAACCCTAATCGGGCAGCTGATGGTTTTGAATCCGGAGGCTGTTTAAAGAAACGGCTTCCGGATTTTTTTATTCCCTTGACATCTGCTCCCTCGCGTCGTCTTCTTCAAACAGCCTTTCGATTCCAAACCTTGATTCATCGGTTCACGGATTGAAGGAAAAGAAGGAAACGAAATGTCAAGTACGGCAGCAACAGCAGCGGCAATGGCGCCTGTGGGCGTCGGATCGAAAGGGAAGAATTCAACAGCTGAAATTGTGGCAGCTTCAATGGTGGGAACCGCCATCGAGTTCTACGACAATTACTGCTACAGTATCGCGGCGGCAAGCTATTTTGGGCTGATCTTCTTTACCGATGTTGCGAAGTCCGATCCGGTGTTGGCAACGTTGCTTTCGTTCGTGACTTTCGCCGTTTCATTTTTGGCGCGTCCGTTTGGTTCATTGATATTCGGTCATTTTGGCGACAAGCTCGGCCGCAAGAAAACACTGGTGGTTGCCCTGATGCTTATGGGTATCGCAACCTTTGTGGTGGGTTTGCTTCCCGGGTATGAGGTTCTTGGCCCTACTTCCGTTGTCCTTTTGTGCGTGTGCCGTGCTTGCCAGGGTTTGGGCCTTGGCGGCGAATGGTCTGGTGCTGCCTTGGTGGCGACCGAAAATGCTCCGAAGGGGAAGCGAGCTCTGTATGGTGCGTTTCCCAACATGGGCGCTCCCATCGGCTTTTTCTGCGCATATGGCGTAAACCTGCTGCTTGATTCTTCCTTGCCTGCCGATGCGATGGTTGCGTGGGGTTGGCGCATTCCGTTCCTGCTTTCCGCATTGCTGGTGGTAGTTGGGCTGGTTGTGCGCTTGCGCATGACAGAAACTCCCGTATTCCAGAAAGCACAGCGTGAAAACCGCACGGTAAAGATGCCTCTTGCCATGCTTCTTCGTCACAACTGGAGGCAGGTTGTGCTCGGCACCTGCGCGGTTAGCATTACCTATACGCTCTTCTATGTGCTGGGAACCTGGTCGCTTTCCTACGGTGTGTCAACCTTGGGCTTCACTCAGCAGCAGTATCTGGGAATGCAGATGGTATCGGTATTCTTCTTTGCGGGTTTCATCGTTGTTGGTTGCTTGAGCGCTGATCGTTTCGGCAGGAAGCCCGTGGTTGCACTTGCTACCGTGGCAACCTTGGTGTTTGCGCTCTTTGCCCCCATGCTGCTTTCGGTTCATAGCGCTTTGAACGTAATGCTGTTCCTCTGCATCGGTTTTATGTGCATGGGTGCTGTTTTCGGGCCAACCGGTTCGTACTTGCCTGAGTTGTTCCCCGCCCGCGTTCGTTATTGCGGTTCTGGTCTCTCCTATAACTTGGCTGCAATTGTCGGCGGCGCCTTCGCTCCCACTATTGCTTCGGCGCTTGTTATGAATTTCGGCATCATGTCGTTGGGTTGGTACCTGGGAGGTATGGCGGTTGTTTCCCTTGTCGCCCTGTTCTTCTTCCGTGAAAGCAAGGATGTCAACTACGAGGAATAGCGTCAGGCATCGGCTTGCTTAGAAAGCAAAGAATGTCCCAAGATGTAGCGTTGAACTACCCCATGTCTCTCTTTATCCAAGGAATGGGGGGCGGTTCACGGTGCGTCGAGGGGCATTCTTTGCTTGATGGGGCGGGGTCGTTTGCGGTGATGTTATTATGGTGTACATAAAAGTACCCAGTACTGGTTCAGTCGAAAGGTTTGCCGTGGCAACTACAGCTCAGAAACTCAAGCTTATGTATCTGGCAAAGCTCTTAGAGAGTGAAACTGATGACGAACATGGCCTTACCGGTCCGCAGATCATTCAGCGCTTGGCTGAGTTGGGTATCGCGGTTGAGCGGAAGACGCTCTATCGCGATTTGGATTGTCTGCGCGAATTCGGCTACAACATCGTGAAGTACCAGCGTTCACCTATTGAATATGGTCTTGCTTCGCGTGAGTTCCAGGAAAGCGAATTGCTGCTGTTGGCGGATGCGGTGCAATCTTCCCGTTTCCTTACCGAGCGTAAGTCGAATGCGTTAGTGAAGGCCATTGGTAAGCTGGGTAGCAAATACTTGGCGGACGATCTAAGAAGGAACCTTCACGTTGAGGGGCGTATCAGGTCGCAGAATGAATCGGTGTTCTACAACATCGACGCTATTCAGCGAGCTATTTCCGCTAAGAAAAAAGTACGTTTCCGTTACTTCAAATACGACAATCGGAAGAAACGAGTCCTGCAGCGCGATGGACGTTTCTATGAGGAAACGCCATTGCATCTGGTGTATATGGATGACTGCTATTACCTGGTTGCCTGGAACGATAAGCATGAAAGCACCACTAATTATCGCGTGGACAGAATGCTGAACATCGATGTGTCCGAAGAAGATGCAACGAGCAATGAGCAAACGGCCAAATTTGATGCGGCGAAGTATCAGAAGAGGGTATTCGGCATGTACAGCGGCGAGGCAGTTGCGGTTACCTTGCTTGTGAAACCGGATGCCATCAGCACAGTAATCGACCGCTTCGGCGATGCTGCTGATGCCGAAGCGGTCGAGGATGGCTCGATGCGCGTGCGCACCAAGGTTATGCAGGCGCCTACATTCTATGGCTGGTTGGCGACTCTGGGAACCAGCGTGATAATCGAGCAGCCGCAATTCTTGAAAGAGGAGTACCGAACGTACCTCCAAGGGATTATCGAGCAGTACTGAGCACGTACGACATTCATTGCAGTTCCTCCCATTTCCAGGAATCAATGAACTCGTTTACGCGAAGTGACATATGGGAAGTGAGGCCCGTCATGCATCTGAGAGCGTTTACGTAAGCGACCTTAAGGGGAAGGTCGTGTTCGGTTCTGAAATCCTCAGGCTCTCTGATTTCGTGTTCCAATTCGTCGATGAGGTAGTTTAGGTCGTCTTTGATGCTGATGAGTTCATCAAAATCTCTGCTATCGAGTGTTTTGAGGAACTTGGTTGGTGATTCGAACATGATGCCTACCTTGGTCGAATATCGGTTACGTACAGGCCAACACGAACCTGCTTCCAAGGAGCAGCTTCTTTGTCGACTTGAAGAATGCGGCACTCGAGGATGTTCCTGTGGCCAAAGTGAAATAAGGTCGAGGCTAGGCTGTTCTGGTCGGCGGGGATATAGCCGATCATGACGCCGTTGAAGTACAGGGCGATTGATTCTGGGTCGTAGGGATTTCCCGGCTCGGGGCAAAGCTCGATGCTGTCGCCAATGCTCATCTGATTAATAACGAGTGCGCCATCGTAGTGCTGGAATCCTGCAATGAAAAATGTTGAGAGATGTCGGCTGGGCTGATACATGGCTTCCTCCTTGAAGCGGCCGGGATGGCAAGAGGCAAGGGGTTGGTAAAGTGCCAGCCCCTTTTGTCGACCACAGCAAGCAAATTCGAAAGGGTGAAAGCGAGTGAAATGACAAGGAGTTTATTTTGCTTGTATGTGGCGGCCTCGATAGGAATGGCCTCTTGATGGTTTGAATAATACGCAGGTCGCAGCTTGTACGTGGGTATCGCAGTGGACATCAAATAAAAAATTGGGAAAAGAAAGAAAAAGGCTCGCATTGGCGAGCCTTCGATGGTTGTAAGTATGAATGGTTCCGCTTAGCGCATTTTGCGTGAGCTGGCGTGCTTGTCCGGATGGGAATAGGAGTCAGCTCCGCTGCTTCTATTGTCCGATCTTCGATCCGCAAGCGATGCAGAAAGCGTTTTCGGAGTCTTGCCTTGTTCCGCACTTAGGGCAGTACTGAACGGACGGATCGATAACAGGTTGCTCCTTTGCTGCGGGCGCAGTGGTTTCCGAGTTCTTCTTTGGGGCTTCTTGCGGCGCTGGAGCCTTCGGGGCTTCCTGTGGTGCCGAAGCGGCTTTGGTTTTCGGTGCTGAAGAGGCTGAAGGGGCTGCGCTGTCTGCGTTTGGGCCCTCGGTGGAAGATTGCTCTGTTTTCTGCTCCTTGTTGTGCGCAACCATATCGAAGATGAGGCCCAAGATAGCAGGGAAAAAGAACCCAATGGTTTCGAACAGCGCCGGTCCGCTGCTGAAGTCGATGAATTCTTGTCCTGTGATGATGGCGCATATAATTGCGAGTGCCTGGATAACGTAGAGGACGATGGCTGCTGTTTTCAAGGCTTCTCCTTCTGGTCGTGTATGCGTTGCGGGAACTATTGTCCTGCCAGGTCTTTTGCGACTTCGGCGCCGATAGCCAAGCCCATTGCCGCAGGAACGAAGGCGTTGCTGCCAGGAACGCTGCGTCGGTCAAGGCAGGTGCGCTCGTTGTTGGGCGGGCATACGCACCCTGCGGCACAGCTGGCCCTGCCGTCTTCTTCGGGCTTTACGGTAGGTTCTGGCGAATAAGCAACCTTCAAATTATGGATGCCGCGTTTGCGTAGCTCTTTGCGGATAATGCGTGCTAGGCGGCAAATGGAAGTCTCTGAGATATCAGCGATGCGAATGGCTGTGGGATCAAGTTTGTTGCCAGCACCCATAGCGGAGATAATGGGCGTTCCTGCTGTCTTTGCCTGGGCAACCAGATGAAGCTTTGCCGTTACCGTGTCGACGCAATCGACGATGTAGTCGTATTTCGAAAGGTCGAATTCGCTTGCCGAATCGGGTAGGTAGAAGCATTTGTGCTTGGTGATTTTACAGCTGGGGTTTATGTCGAGCAGGCGCTCTTCCATAGCATCGACTTTATCCATGCCGACGGTTTTCCAGGTTGCAATTATCTGGCGGTTTATATTTGTCAGGCATACCTTGTCGTCGTCAACGATGTCGATGGCGCCCAACCCACTGCGCACGAGCGATTCGCAGACATAGCCGCCTACGCCACCGCAGCCGAACACGATAACGTGGGCCTTCTGCAGCGATTCGACGCCGTTGCTGCCAAGTGTCAAACGGGTGCGTGAAAACTGATCGAGCACGGTATACCTTCCCTAAATTTCGACAACCCACTGCTAAACGTTGCCATTGTAGAACAAAAGAGCCTGCTCGAACGAGCAGGCTCTTCATGCGCGCTGTGTAGGCGATGCTTACTGCTGACGTGCCGCAGGCATTCCCCAGGCAAAGTGGTCGGAATGCAGCAGCTGCTCTGCCTTTTCGGAGTTCGGTTCGCCGAAGTACTTTTCATAGCATTCAACGACCGAAGGATTCTCGTGGCTGAAGCGCAGCTTCGAATTGGTGTCGATGTCGCGCAGGATAAGTTCACGTTCGGCTGCGCATTCGCGGCCCTCGTGGATGGGCTGGCCGCCGCCGCCAACGCAGCCGCCAGGGCATGCCATAACCTCGACGAAATCGTAATCAACCTCGCCGTTTTCGATGGCGTTGCACAGGTTGTCAGCATTCTGGAGACCGCTGACGATGGCAACGGTAAGTTCTTTGCCTGCCAGGTTGTAGGTTACCTCGCGCCAGCCTTCGCAACCGCGTACGGCGCTGAAAGCATCGGGATCGGGGTTTTCGCCGGTGACCAGGAAGTGGGCGCTGCGAAGAGCCGCCTCCATTACGCCGCCGGTGGCGCCGAAGATGTGACCTGCGCCAGTGGCTTCGCCCAAGGGCATGTCGAACTCTTCTTCGGGTAAGTTCCTTACGTTGATGAACTGAGCCTTCAGCATGCGTCCGAGTTCGCGCGTGGTAAGCACTACGTCAACATCGGGACCGGTTCCGGTGGTGTCCATGTCCTTATAAGCGCATTCTGCCTTCTTGGCAACGCACGGCATGATGGACACTACGGCAATTTTCGCAGGATCGACGCCCAGGATTTCTGCGTAGTAATTCTTCGCAATGGCGCCGAAGATCTGCTGTGGCGATTTCGTGGTGGAAAGATGCTTTACCAGGCTGGGATGCTTTGCCTTCAGGAAGCGCACCCAACCAGGGCAGCACGAGGTAAACATGGGCTGCCCAGGCTCTTCTTTCAGGTGATGAAGAAGCTCGGTGCCTTCTTCCATGATGGTCATGTCTGCTGCGAAGTCGGTATCAAAGACATAATCGAAGCCCAGTTTGCGCACGGCGGCAACCATGCGGCCCATCGTGGCTTCTTCCTTTGAAAGGGATACGGATTCGCCCCAGGCCGTTCGGATGGAGGGCGCGATCTGGACGATGGCGATACGCTCAGGGTCGGCGATGATGTCGAATACCTTCTGGGTATCGTCGCGTTCGGAAAGAGCACCGCAGGGGCAATGCGTGATGCACTGGCCACACAGCGCGCATGCCGCTTCGGATATGTCGCGGCAACCCGCAGCGCCCACATGGGCGTTCGAGCCTGTGCGGGTGAGGTCCCACACGTTCAGGCTCTGAACCTTGCTGCATTCACTTACGCAGCGCATGCAGCTGATGCATTTGGAAGCGTCGCGAACGAGCGGGAAATCGGCGGGGTTCTTCTGCTGGTCGTATTCGACAGGGTAGGGGATGTTGGTGATGTTCAGTGCAGCTGCGTTGCGCTGGATCATGCAGTTGCCGTTGCGCGTGCATGTGGTGCATTCGCTTTTATGGCGCGAAAGAATAAGCGCCATCGTTTCACGGCGGGAGGCAACGACACGGGGGCTCATGGTGTTTACCACCATGCCCTCGGCAACTTCGTTGTTGCAGGAGGAAACGAGCTTGTCAGTGCCTTCCACCTCTACAACACAGATGCGGCAGGCGCCGATTTCGTTAATGTCTTTCAGGTAGCACAGCGTGGGAATCATGGAGCCTGCCTGATAGGCGGCGTTCAAGATGGTGGTGTGCTCGGGAACGGAGACTTCCTTCCCGTCGATGGTCAACGTTACCATGCTCGGCTCCTTCCGCCCTTGAATGCACCGTAGCCGAAGTGATCGCACCCCAGGCAGCGGCCTGCTTCTTGCATCATTTCCTCTTCAGACATGCCGATTTCGCACAACTCGAAATCGCAGCTGCGCTCTGCGCCAGGGCGCTCCTTCATGGTTACGCGACCGCAGGGAACGCGATCTGCCAGGTTAGGGGCGGGGATGTCCACGTCGCAACGGATTTCGTGGTTACCGCCCAGATAGGTGTCGATTGCACGCGCTGCAACTTTGCCGCCCTCAATGGCGCGAATGACGGTTGCCGGGCCCCAGCTGCAGTCGCCGCCGGTGAAGAAGCCAGGCTTTTCAGGGATGCTGGAATCGGGTTGTGCTTGGATTTCGTTCCACTTGCAGGGCAAACCGAATTCCTCGAATGCGCCAGAGTCGATGTTCTGACCGATGGCAACAATGATGGTGGTTGCGGGAATGCGAA
>OLRU01001454.1_pt1 | contig 20487 bp, 20 predicted proteins | sample 1672961 | NCBI WGS metagenome assembly OLRU01 (sample SAMEA3136741, study PRJEB25190) | human gut metagenome | biome: human gut; feature: human-associated habitat; material: faeces | place: Austria | collected 2013
GCGGCGGCACCGCCACGCCGAAAGCGCAAAATTTCGCATTCCCCAGTATAGCATAGTTTTGCCTTATTTGCTATACTCAAACACAGAACGGGCCGGAGGGCCTGGCACAGAATATACTTTGCGGCCCCGGTGTGCCGGGGCAAAAAAGGGGGATGCACATGGAGCAGCAGACGCTTTTCGGCGGCGAGGTGGCGCGGCCGCTGGCCAGCCGCATGCGCCCGCGCACGCTGGAGGAATTTTTCGGGCAGGAGAAGCTTTTGGGCGAGGGGAAAATTCTGCGCCAGCTTATTGATTCCGACAACGTGCCCAGCATGATATTCTGGGGCCCGCCGGGTGTGGGCAAAACTACGCTGGCACGCATTATTGCGCGCCGCACAAAGGCGGAGTTTGTGGATTTTTCGGCTGTGACCAGCGGCGTGAAGGAGATAAAGGCCGTGATGGAGCGCGCGGAGGACGTGCGACGTTTCGGGCAAAAGACCATTCTGTTTGTGGACGAGATACACCGCTTCAACAAGGCACAGCAGGACGCCTTTCTGCCCTATGTGGAGCGCGGCAGCATCGTGCTCATCGGCGCCACCACTGAAAACCCCTCGTTCGAGATAAACTCGGCCCTGCTCTCGCGCTGCAAGGTGTTCGTGCTGGAGGCGCTTACCCCCGCACAGGTGACGGCTGTGCTGCGCCGCGCGCTGGCAGACGAACGCGGCTTCGGCGGGCAGGGCGTGCAGATAGACGGCGAGTGCCTTTCCATGATAGCCGCCTTTGCAAACGGCGACGCGCGCACCGCGCTGGGCACGCTGGAGATGGCCGTGCTGAACGGCAGGCGCGAAAACGGGCACATCTATGTGGAAAAGCAGCTTTTGGAGCAGTGTGTCTCGAAAAAGTCACTTTTGTACGACAAGGCGGGCGAAGAGCATTACAACCTGATTTCGGCGCTGCACAAATCCATGCGCAACTCAGACCCGGATGCCGCCGTGTACTGGCTGGCGCGTATGCTGGAGGCCGGGGAGGACCCGCTGTATGTGGCGCGCCGGCTCATCCGCTTTGCCAGCGAGGACATCGGCCTTGCCGATTCGCGCGCGCTGGAAATTGCCGTGGCGGCCTATCAGGCGTGCCATTTTCTGGGCATGCCGGAGTGCAACCTGCACCTGGCGCACGCGGTTATCTACCTTTCGCTGGCGCCGCGCTCGAACGCGGTGTACAGGGCCTACGAGGCAGCGAAGCAGGACGCCCTGCACATGCTGGACGAGCCCGTGCCGCTGGTGATACGCAACGCGCCCACGCGGCTGATGGGCGAGCTTGGCTACGGCGAGGGTTATGTGTATGCGCACGACACGGCGGATAAAATAGCCGCCATGGAGTGCCTGCCCGAAAGCCTGCGCGGCCGGCGCTATTATGTGCCCGGCGAGGCGGGCAGCGAGGCGCGCGCGAAGCAGAGGCTGGAGGCCGTGCTGCGCTGGCGCGCAGAACACGCACAGGGCGCAAAGCCGCAGCCGCAAAGCGAAGAACAAAGCGGGCGCGGGGGCGGCGCGGAACCCGGCACCCAGGCACAGCCGCAAGGCGAAGAACAAAACAGGCATGGGGGCGGCGCGCCCGGAGCGAAACAGGCGGCCAGGTGATGCCCGGCCCGCCGGGCGTGCCGCGAAACCGCCCGGTTACCCGGCGGGCCTGCCCACGCGGCGGGCGGCCTTCTGCGAGCTTGCGCGCTGTGCTTTGGGCGTGCTGGCACGCAAAACAAGCGCGCCTGCGAAAAGGGGACGGCGCGGAAAAAACAGGAAATGTGCGCCCGGCCGTTTAAGCCGCGGCAAAGCGTGCCACACTATGGCTGACACTGCAAAAGGAGGCCAGCCGAATGGAAAAGCGTGAAGTGAAGCGCGGCGAGGTGTTTTACGCAGACCTCAGCCCCGTGGTGGGTTCGGAGCAGGGCGGCGTGCGGCCGGTACTTATCGTGCAGAACGATATCGGCAACCGGTTTTCGCCCACGGTAATTGCCGCGGCCATCACCTCGAAGCAAGATAAAACGAACCTGCCCACCCACATTCCGGTAAAGGCGGGCACGGGCGGCCTTTCGCGCGACAGCGTGGTGCTTTTGGAGCAGATCCGCACACTGGACAAGCACCGCCTGCGCGAAAGGGCCGGGCGCGTGGGCGAAGAAGAGATGCGCAGGGTGGACGCCGCGCTGGGCGTGAGCTTCGGGCTGCAAAGCGGCGTGTGAAGGGCCGCGGCGCACGCGCCCAGCCGGGGCGGCACAGGCATGAAAAAAGGGGCGAATGGCAGGGGGCATAAAGAAGGATTATAAAATAAAAATGCAGACCCCATGCCAAGTGAACGAAAATGAAGGGAACTCTATGTGAATGGATGGACCATTTGCATAGAGTTTTTCTTTTGCCTGTTTCAAATTTCAGTGTCCGCAAGATGCGTGACCGTCACCGAAAGGAACGAGCCTAGAGGAGCACTCAACAAGCGTTTTGCGGGCAGAAAACTCGCCAAAATTGCAAGCGTGTATATGTTTACATTACCTGCCGCTTTAATTGTTAGCACATCTTGTTGCCCTTCTATTTCCTTTATTTATGACAAGAATTGATGGGGAAAATGACAAGCTCTGATTATGCTTCACATTTTTGTTTCAAGCATTTCCCGCAGGTATTGTAAAAAAATATTTGCCGCTTTAGAGAATACCTGGTATTTTTTCCAGACAATAAAGCCGGGAGCCACTAACTGAGGAGAAAGAGGGCGGAAACAAAGATTGCTGCCCTGAGTATTGATGAGCTTATTGTAGCACAAAGCGTATCCAAGCCCCTCATCCACCAACAGAGAGGCGTTAAAAAGCAGGTTATAAGTAGCGACAATATGCAGTTCTGATTCTTCCCGCTGGAGCCAGCGTCCCAGATAGGCATTGTCTCCTTTTTGCTGGGGAACGATCAACGGTTTATCCCACAAATCTTCCGGGCAGATCATTTCTTTTTCTGCCAGGGGTGAATTCTTGCGCATGAGAACGCCCCATGTATCTTTGATGGGAACCGGGATGGCCTCATATTTCTGTGCGTCAATCTCCGTAAAAAGCAGCCCAAAATCAATAAGCCCCTTATCCAGATATTCAAGAACATACTCTGCATTGCCGCTGGAGATGTTATATCGAATGTCTGGATATTTCTGCTGCAGTTTTTTTGAAGCTTTAGCAAATAGGCGGACAATTTCCGTCTCACCTGTACCTATAAACACATTGCCTGCGATGGTTTCATCAAAGCCAGTTATTTCCTCTTCCGTCCGCCGCATCAGCAAAAGCATTTCTTCTGCGCGCTTGCGCAGAATCATGCCTTCCTCTGTTAAAATAACCTTGCGTGAACCTTTCACCCCGCGAATCAAAAGTTTTTTCCCCAACTCGGCCTCCATGTTTTTGAGCTGTGTAGACAAGGCCGGTTGAGAGATATGCAGCGCTTTGGCGGCCGCGGTAATATTCTGTTCTCTAGCCACCGCTAAAAAGTATTCCAGTAAACGCAGTTCCATTTAACTCACCTTCCTATCAGTCAGTGTAATAAAAAAATCTATAATATTCAATTATGAAATGTGATAAATAATAAATATTTGATATTAAAGTCACTTGGCAGTACACTGATAAGCAGAAAGAAAAGCAGTGCAGTAATGAAAAAAAGAAAAGAGGTTATTTCAAATGGAAGCACAAATGCTCAAAGATAAGGTCGCCATTATTACCGGCGCCAGCTATGGCATGGGACGGTCGATGGCGGAATTGTTTGCAGAGGAAGGCGCGGCAGTAGTTATTACTGCCCGGCATCAGGAAAAGCTGGATGCTGTTGTAGAAAGCATCCGTCAAAAAGGAGGAAAGGCAGTTGGCGTGGTGGCTGATGTATGCTCCACTGAGGATACCAAGCGGGTGTTTAAGACGGCATTGAAAAAATTTGGAGATGTGGACATCCTCATCAACAATGCCGGCATCGGGGAACAGAAGATGATCGACGAAACCGATGATGACTGGATGATGTATGTGATGAACACCAATTTAGGCGGCCCCATGCGGTATATCCGGGAGGCCCTGAAAATTTTCTTGCCCAAGAATGACGGAGTTATTATCAACGTATCTTCTGTCAACGGCAATCGGCCTTTCTGCGGGGCAACATATACTTCTACCAAAGGGGCTTTGAACACACTCACCAAGAATGTGGCCATGCGACTCATCGATACCAATATCCGCTGCAATGCGGTAGCGCCCGGAGCTACGGTTACCCCGGCGCATTTAGCCAATAAGGCGGGAGAGCAACCCGGCGGGGCGGAAATGTTAAAATATAGCGGCCATTTCGTTTATTTCCCCGGCCCAGAATGCGATCCCATGGATCAGGCGTATGCCTGCCTGTACCTAGCCAGCAAGATGGGACGCCATGTAAAAGGCCAGGTATTACAGGTCTGTAACGGAGCCTTCCTGTAAGCAGTAAGACAAAAAGCTGAAACATCATCTGCGATGGAGAATTGAAATGGATAAAAACAAAACAGAAAAGTATGGAGCGCCGGATAATCCTTATGCCTATACTGTTCTACAGAATTTACAGGATGCCGGATGTGCAGATGAAATGGTAGAGGAATTTATGGCTCTTCAGGAGAATGATGATGAAGAGCAGCAGATACAGCTTCTTTCTGGGCATAGGAAGCATTTGTTAGAAAAGCTTCATAGAGAGGAAAAGCAAATTGACTGCCTTGACTATCTACTCTATCAGATACAGAAAAAGAAATGAAATTTGATTGGAAACGGAGGTTCTTATGAGAACAATTCAGAATCAGACCTTTGACGAAGAACGTGCCCTCTATGGCAACAGTGACATTCTGGTAAAGGATTGCTCTTTTGACGGCCCGGCCGATGGCGAGAGTGCTTTCAAAGAATGTAAAGATGTACAGGTGGCACACAGTTTTTTTAACCTGCGTTACCCTTTCTGGCATGACCAAGGTGTTACCATCCGGGATTCAGAGATGACAGAACTTTGCCGGGCGGCGCTGTGGTATTCTGATGATATTATCATTGAGAACACCAAGCTCCACGGCATCAAGGCTCTGCGGGAATGCAGCAACGTAAAAATGCGCGGCTGCGATGTAATTTCTCCGGAGTTCGGCTGGTCCGTCCACAACATTGAAATGGAGGAGTGCGATGCAGAGAGTGAATATTTCATGATGCGCTCTGCCAACCTGCACTTTCAAAATGTACGCATGAGGGGGAAATATTCCTTCCAGTACATTGAGAATTCCATTTTTGAAAACTGCGTGTTTGACACCAAGGATGCTTTCTGGCATGCCAAAAACGTCACCGTCCGCAACAGTATTGTGAAAGGCGAATATCTGGCCTGGTACTGCGAGAACGTCACCTTTGAAAACTGTAAAATCATCGGCACGCAGCCTCTGTGCTACTGCAAGGGGCTGAAGCTCATTAACTGTGAAATGATTGACTGTGACCTTGCCTTTGAACGCAGCGAGGTGGAGGCTACAATTACCACGCCGGTCCTCAGCATCAAAAACCCGCTGTCTGGGCGTATCGTTGTTCCGGCTGTAGGCGAAATCATTCGGGACATCCCTGATGCGGAAGGGGCGGTTGTGATGCAGGAAGAGCCGAAGGCGGTTAAAATCTGTGCTTGTGCCTAAGGTTCTCAAAATAGCGAGGCGGCTTGGAGTATTCGCTAAAAAGAAAGTGGTGAATGCAATGAAAAATGCTTTATCCTTATTGATGATTGCTGTTTTCTCTTTGGCGGTGCTGCTTGCAGGCTGCGGTAACAGTGAACAGGCTGAGGGCGAACTGGAAAGCAGCTCTTCCGTTCCAGTAGAAACATCATTGAAAACTATATCATCGGCGGAGCCGGAAGCATCCGAATCCCAGCCAGATGGGCTTGCTTCTGAACAGACCCAAGAGCCTGTTCCCAGTTCGGCGCCGGCATCGGAACCGCAATCAACGGATAGTGAAACCATGGAGGAAAACCGCGTAATGAATATGATTGTACAGGCTGGCGGCAGTACCTTTGCTGCCACTTTGGAAGAGAATGCAGCAGTGGATGCTCTGGTGAAAATGATGGAGCAGGGGCCTGTCACCATCCAGATGCGAGATTATTCCGGCTTTGAAAAGGTCGGTTCTCTTGAGGCAAGCCTTCCCGCCAGCAACAAACAGATCACCACACAGGCCGGGGACATCGTGCTGTATCAGGGCAATCAAATTGTCATGTTCTATGGCTCTAATTCCTGGAGCTATACCCGGCTAGGCCACATCGGCGATCTTACTGGCTGGGAAGAAGCTCTGGGCGGCGGTGATGTGACGGTCACCTTTTCTTTGGAGAATTAAGAGATGAAAATACTTATCTTAAACGGCAGTCCCCGGCCGAACGGGAACACATCTGCTATGGTGGAGGCTTTCGCAGAAGGCGCAAAGGAAAACGGCCATCAGATAGATATAATCAATGTCTGTCAAAAGAAAATCGCCGGATGCCTTGGCTGTGACTACTGCCGCAGAAAAGATTCCGGCCATGAGCGTCAATGCGTTCAGCGGGACGATATGCAGGAAGTTTACCCTCTACTGGATGAGGCAGAGATGATTGTATTGGCCTCGCCTGTGTACTACTTCGGTTTTTCCGGCCAGCTGCAGTGCGCAATCAGCCGGTTTTACGCACCGGATAGACCGGAAAATCTGAAAAGGGCGGCGCTGTTTCTCAGCTCCGGCAGCGATGAGGTCTACGATGCTTGTATCTGTATGTATCGGAAAGGCTTTATTGAGTATTTGAAACTGGAAGATATGGGGAGCTTCACTGCTTATGGCAAACAGAACAAATCCCCAGAGAAGCTAAACGAACTCAAAGAGTTCGGCAGAAGCCTGTAAAGCCATTTTCAACGGAATCAAGGAGGAATAAATCATGCTTGGCAATTTTTCTTACTGCAACCCGGTAAAACTCTATTTCGGGGAAGATTCTCTGAACTATCTGAATACAGAGCTGCCCAAATATGGAAAGAACGTGGTGCTGATTTATGGCGGCGGCTCCATCAAACAAAACGGTATTTATGATGCAGTTGTTCAGATTTTGAAGGACAATGGTAAGAATGTAGCCGAAATCGCCAGCGTTATGCCCAATCCTACACTGCCCAAATTGTATGAAGGAATTGAGATTGCCCGGAAACATCATGCTGACCTTCTGCTGGCCGCAGGCGGCGGTTCGGTCTGTGATTATGCGAAGGCAGTTTCTGTTTCCGTGAACTGTAAAGAAGATCCTTGGGAAAAATATTATCTGCGCTTTGAGGAACCGGATTGCGAAACGCTGCCTGTGGGCTGTGTGCTGACTATGGTGGGCACCGGTTCCGAGATGAACGCGGGCGCCGTCATTACCAATCCGGAAACCAAACAAAAAATAGGCCATGTCTTTGCAGATGAGAAAATCATGCCCCGGTTTGCTATTTTGAACCCGAAATACACCCTGACGCTGCCGCACTATCAAATGGTTGCCGGTATCTATGACATCTTCAACCACATTTGCGAGCAGTATTTTTCCGGTGAGGACGATAACACCAGTGACTATATCAGCGAAGGACTCATGCGCTCCCTGCTCCATTCCAGCCGGATTGCAAACAAGAACCCGCAGAATTACGAAGCCCGCAGCAATATCATGTGGGCAGCTGCATGGGCGCTGAACACACTGGTTGCGAAGGGAAAGGCGGCCGACTGGATGGTACACATGCTTGGGCAGGCCGTAGGCGCTTACACCAACGCCACCCACGGTATGACGCTGGCGGCGGTTTCTTTGCCTTATTACCGTTACATCATGCCCTACGGACTGCAGAAGTTCAAACGCTTCGCTGTGAATGTGTGGGATGTGAACCCTGCCGGTAAAACCGATGAACAGGTGGCGAAGGAAGGGCTTCGGGCCATGGAAAATTGGATGAAAGAACTTGGCCTGGCCATGAACATCTCAGAGCTCGGCGCTACAGAGGAAATGCTGGAAGGGCTTGCCGATGCCACACGCGTCATGAACGGGGGATATAAGGTATTGTCCCGCGGTGAGATCGTACAGATTCTGAAAGAGAGCATGTGTTAGGCCGTAAACAAGAAGGCAAAAATTTAACTTTGGAATTAAGAGAATTGAAAGGGTTGGAAGGCAGCTCCGAAATGAATCGGAACCGGCGTGATTTGACACGCCGGTTCCGGCCAAAACAATTTTTACTTCCCTATGAGGCGGTGTGCCTAAGCCCTCCTTTTTGGGGGGCGCGCTGGCAATGCCATGCGCCCGAATGCCTGGTTCAGCGCCTTTGCTTGCAGCAGGCAAAAATGCGCGGCACGGCCGTTTTGGCCATGCCGCGCATTTTTTGTTTGGTGGCCTTGCTTCAAACGGCCTGCTGCGCTTTTGCGGCGCCTACTGCGCGCGGGCCATCATCAGCTTGGCGGCTTTGTAGATGTCGCCGCAGCCCAGCGTGATGACAAGCTCGCCGGGCTTTGCATGGGCCAGCACATGGTCTGCCACCTCATCAAAGGTGGAAAACCATACGCTGCCGGGGATTTTGGCGGCAAGGTCTTTTGTGCGCACGGTGTAGTCCTCCGCGCGCTCGCGGCTGCCCATGATTTCTGTCATCACCACATTGTCTGCAATGGGCAGCACGCGGGCGAATTCCTCCAGCAGCATCTGTGTGCGCGAATAGGTGAACGGCTGGAACACCGCCCAAACCTTTTTGTAATCCATCTCCTTAGCGGCGCGCAGGGTGGCCTCCAGCTCGGTGGGGTGATGGGCGTAGTCGTCCGCTATGGTGACGCCGTTCACCTCGCCCAATATCTCGAACCGGCGCCCCGCGCCGCGGAAGGCTGCAAGCCCCTGGGCGCACTGGCTGGGCGTGCAGCCCGCGCCCTCGGCGCAGGCATAAGCGGCCAGCGCGTTGTAAACGTTGTGGTAGCCGGGCACCGAAAGGCGCACATGCACGCCCGGCGCGCCGTGCACGGCCACGTCGAATTCGAAGAACGACGGGCGGTATTCCCGCACGTTCACGGCGCGGTAGTCTGCCTGCTGCCGGATGCCGAAGGTGCGCACATCGCGGTCTACCCGGCCCATCACGGCCACGGTGTTGGCGTCGTCGATATTGGCGATGACGCGGTGCTCAGTGAGCAGGGCAAACTTGTGAAAGGCGTCCTTCAGGTTGTCCATAGTCTTAAAGAATTCCAGATGGTCCGCGTCGATATTCAGAATGACGGACGTGTGCGGCACAAGCTGCAAAAAGGTGTTGTGGTATTCGCACGCCTCCACCACGATATTGCGCCCCGCGCCATAGCGGCCATAGCCGTCGATAAGGGGCAGCTTGCCGCCGATGACGGCGGCGGGGTCCAGCCCGGCCATGACCATAATCTGCACCGTCATGGCGGTGGTGGTGGTTTTGCCGTGCGTGCCGGAAATGCAGATGGGGCAGGGGTAGGTGTTTGTCACATAGCCCAGCATCACGCTGCGCTCTACCGTGGGGATGCCCAGGCGCCGCGCCTCTTCTATTTCCGGGTTGCCCTTCATAATGGCGGCCGTATACACCACAAGCTGCGCGCCGTGCACATTTTCAGCCCGGTGGCCGTGGTACACCGGAATGCCCATGGCCTTTTCCCTGTCTACAATGTCGCCCTCGCCCACGTCCGAGCCGGTTATCTCGTACCCCACCGCGTGCAGTATCTGCACCAGCGGAAACATGCCGCTGCCGCCGATGCCCACGAAGTGAAGCTTTGTCTTGCCGTCCAGCAGGTTGCTGTTAAAACCGTTCATGCTGTGCCCCCTAGATTTTTCTTACAAAATATTATATAATGTTTTTCATAAAAAATAAACATTTTTGCGTTCACTTTTATACGAACTTTGCTATAATAGTAATAATAGGGCGCTTCGGAACGAAAGCTGTCGCGCCTATGAGGGTGAAAAGGGCGGCCATTTGTGCCGCGCATAATGAGAAGGAGAGGTCGTATCCATGGAAACCATGCGGGGCCCCGTGCAGGATTATGAGCTGAAGGACGGCATGCTGCGCTGCCTTGTAGAAGACAAGGCGGCTTTTTATAAGCAGGACCCAACGCGCGTGCTGGCGCTTTTCACGGCCAGTGCCGCAGAGGGCTGCGGCATTGATGAAGATACATACGCCGCCGCCATGCAGGCAGTGGGCGGTATTGCGCGGCTGCACGCGAAGGTGGTGCGCGAGGCGGTGCAGAATATTTTGCTCTCGGACGCGCCGGAGAAGATAGGCCCGCTGGTGGCGGGCAATGCGCTGGGGCAGTATGGCATTACGGGCACGGGTGCGGGCCTGGAGGAGCTGCGCAGCGTGCCCTGCACCATGGAGACGCGGTGGTGGAGCTTCCTGCGCATGTGCAGCGCACACTATGCGCTGGTGTGCGAGCGCTTCGGCTTTTCCCAGCGCTTTGCCGATGTGCTGGCCGGGCTGGACAGGCTGGCGGCCACCAGCACCCTGCCGCAGAGCGTGCCGGAGCTCAAGCGCCTTTTGTGCCGCCTGCCGGAGTTTGACTACGAGGCAGCCGTGCGCACGCTGATGCGCACGGACGTGCGCTGGGCCGGGCAGCTTGCGCTGTACGACGCGCTGTGCTTTTCCGGCGAGCCGTACCGCATGCGCCATCTGGCTGTAACGGCGGCAGACCTTGCCGCCGTGGGCATCATGGGGCAGAAGGAAGCCTGGGTGCTTTCACAGCTTATGGAGGCCGTGCTGAAAGCGCCGGAGGTGAACACCCAGCCCGCGCTAATGGCCCTGGCCCAGACGCTGGCGGCAGAGTATAAATAACAGGGCTGCGGCCCTGCCGGGCGCGGCATGCGCATGCAAGAAAACCAGCAAGCGGGCGCCTTGGCAGACGCCCGCTTTATGAATTTAACCTGAAAATATTGTTTCGCGCGCAAAAGAGGTGGAAACGGATGGGCAGGCTGTTCTATCATTACACCAGTATCAGCGGGTTTGAAGCCATTCTCAAAAGCGGAAGCTTGCGTATGACGCGGTCTGATTTTATGAACGACCCCAACGACTGCCGTGTGTTTCTTGATGTTGTAAAAAAGCATATTGAAAGCAAACCGCTGGAGAGGTTTGTTATGGAGGGCGGCCTGAATTATCAAGCCGCCACGCTTGAAATTGCAAAAAAATGCCCGGTCTTTGAGTATTTGGAGTTTATTCTGCAAAATATTCCGATTTACATATTGTCCTTGACATCGGAAAACGATTCGCTGCCAATGTGGAATTATTACGGCGGTGAGGGCGTACAGCTGTGCTTTGACAGCGGGGAACTGCTGGAAGAAATGAGCCGGGCGATGTGCCGGAGGCCGGATGAACTGGTTGTGCAGACACAGGTTGAGTATCTTGAGCATGACGCTTTGCTTTCGTCGCTGAAGCTGAATTCTTTTTCAGAGTTTTTAGTGCGTGAGTATTCGGCGCAGCAAGGGGAAATCGTTTCTTATTCACCTGAAATTAAGCACGACGGCGGAGAAAACCTTGAATTTTTTATCAGTTCATTTGTAAAAAGCTATTTGACGTCTCTTGATTATTTTGTAAGGCGCGACGCGCAGGAAACCCGGCAATGCGCCGAAAACAGGCAAATGATGTTTCAAAGAATGTTTGAAGAAACAAAGGCCCTGCGGAACAACACGGGCCGGCGCGCGTTGAAATTCAAGGCCGATATTGAATTGTATATGCCTGTTCTGGCTACAAGGTACAAGCCGAAAACCTTTGCCAATGAAGCAGAAACCCGGATGTCGTTTTTCTCATACCGCCTTGGGGGTATAGCCGAAGAGCAGTATGCAGTAAACCAGGGAAGATTTGGGCAGTATTTCCGCCCGTATGTAGAATGCAGATTTCCGGGCCGTGTGCTTGCAAAATTGCTGAAAGGGATTGTCCTTTCCCCCATGACGCGCAAGCTGCCCTTTCAGGAGGAGACATACCGGCGCATGATATGCAATTTTGTAAACAGGCAGGGCGGTGAAATTCAGGCTCAGGACGTCCGGCTTTCAGGCCATGACATTCGATGGTGAAGGGGAATTGCGCAGTTCGGCCCGATAATTGTCCGATGGCCTAGGGGAAAGACGGCAACTGCATTGCTCTTGCATTCCCGCGGCGGGTGTGGTATGATATTTGGGCAATCGTTCCGATCGCTGCTCCATACGCACAGGATGGTGTATGCTGGTAGCATCCCATTGAAGGTTGTGATGGGCGCATGTACAAGGCATGGCCCCCTGAATCAGAACCAGAAAGAGGTGAAACACATGAAGGAAGGTATCCATCCGAAATACGAGGAAGCCGTGGTCACCTGCGCGTGCGGCAACACGTTCACCACGCGCTCCACGAAGAAGGAAATCCACGTGGAGGTTTGCTCCAAATGCCATCCGTTCTACACCGGCAAGCAGAAGCTGGTGGACACCGGCGGCCGTGTGGACCGCTTCAAAAAGCGCTTCAATATGCAGTAAGCACCCTCAAGGGGCGGCCGTTATGGCTGCCCCTTTTTCTTTGGAGAGAAAGGGGGCGCACGGCAGTGCGGCAAAAAGGGCGCGCGCATTGCTGTGAACACTGCCTGCCGCAGTTTACAAAGACGCACAGATAAGGTATAATAAATATAATTATTACCATCTATCGGCGCCGGCGCCGCGCAGGGCTTTTGCCCCGCGCGGTGCCAGCATCCTTTTGCGGAAGGGAGGCCCGGCGGGCCGCCCTTCTTTGGTTTGATGCGAGGAGGGACGGCGGTGGAGAGCTACCGCACCGTGCAGGGGACGGCTGAGGCGGAACTGGAAGACCGCCGTTCGCGCTTTATTGCGCAGCTTTCATTTGCAGACACGGAGGAAAAGGCCCTGGCCTTTCTGGACACCGTGCGCGCAAAGCACAAAACAGCCAGCCACAACGTGTACGCCTATGTGCTGCGCGAGGGCGCGCGCATGCGCTATTCCGACGACGGCGAGCCGCAGAAAACCAGCGGCTTGCCCACGCTGGAGGCCATATGCCACGCGGGCGTAACAGACTGCGTCATTGTCACCACGCGCTATTTCGGCGGCACGCTGCTGGGCACGGGCGGGCTTGTGCGCGCTTACGGCGGCGCGGCGGCGCTGGCGCTTCAGAAGGCGCGCATCGTCACCATGCAGGTGGTGGTGCCGGGGGTGTGGCGCGTTTCGTATGCACAGTACGAGCAGGCGCTGCGTATTCTGGCGGAATGCGGCGCAAGGCTGGAGGACACGCGCTTTGAGGCGGACGTGGCCCTGTGCTTTGCCATGCTGGAGGAAGGGCGCGCGGCCCTGTGCGAAAAGGCGCGCGAGTTCTGCCGCGGCGCGGCGCTGCTGGAATGGCAGGCCGCGCGCTGCGCACCGTTCTGAGGCAGCTGCTGCGGCGCTTTGCCTCTGCACCAGCGCCGGCAAGCGTTATAGCCTGCCGTGCGGCTTGTGCGCGTGCCCGCAGGCACGCGGCAATGCGCCGTAAAGCCTGGGAAAAGCTGCCGTGCGGCCCGGAAGGCGCCGGGGCCTGAACAGGCGGCGCGGCGGATATTCGAGGCGGCCGGGGCGCGTGAAGCGGGAAAACGCGGCGGCCGCCGGACGCCTTTTTCAGCAGAAAGAAAAAAATTTGCAAAAAGACAAAGGGTTTTTCGCACTTTTGTCGTATATATAAAATAGCACGGTTTTTTCCGGTTTTACAGGCAGGGAGGCGGCGGCATTGACAGTACGCGAGCGCATTGAACAGACAGAGCACAAAATTTTGTGCCCGTATGCCTGCTTTGCAGACGAGAGCCGCGGGCGCGCCCGCGAGGAGGCGCCGTGCCCCTACCGCACCTGCTTTCAGCGCGACAGGGACCGTGTGCTGCACTCGAAGGCGTTCCGCCGCCTGAAGCAAAAGACGCAGGTATTTCTTTCACCGGAGGGCGACCACTACCGCACGCGGCTGACACACACGCTGGAGGTGAGCCAAATTGCGCGCACCATCGCGCGCGCCCTGCAGCTGAACGAGGACCTCACCGAGGCCATTGCCATGGGGCACGATTTGGGCCACACGCCCTTCGGCCATGCGGGAGAGCGCGCGCTGGATAAACTGTGCCCGGGGGGCTTTCGCCATTATGAGCAGAGTGTGCGCGTGGCCGAAAAGCTGGAGCGCGCCGGAAAGGGCCTGAACCTGTCGAAAGAGGTGCTGAACGGCTTTATCTGCCATACGAAGGGCACCTGGCCCTATACGCGCGAGGGGTGCGTGGTGCGCTATGCAGACCATATTGCCTATATGAACCACGACATTGAGGACGCCATGGCGGCGGGCGTGCTGCACGCGTGCGACATCCCGCGCGAGATTACGCAGGCGCTGGGCGAGACGAAATCGCAGCGCATTACAAGCCTTATCGCGGCCGTGGTGGCCCACGGGCCCGAGCACATCGGCATGGCGCCCGAATGGCAGGCTGCCTACGACGCGCTGCACGCGTTTATGTACAGCACCGTGTATGTGGACAAGGTGGCAAAAAAAGAAGAGCAGAAGGTGGACGGGCTTATTGAGGCGCTGTACGCCCATTTCCATGAAAACCCCACCCATATGCCGCAGGCGTACCTGTATATCATGTGGGAGGAAGGGGTGGACCGCGCCGTGACGGATTATATATCCGGCATGAGCGACGAATACGCCGTGCGCACGTTTGAAGAGCTGTTTGTGCCGCAGAAGTGGGGCGTGCTGTGAGAAAACTGCGGAAGCATGCGGGGGCGGCCCCCGGCGCGCGTGCGGGCAAAGCGCGGCGCAGGCGGGCACACGTGTTTTTTCGCTGGCAATAAGGAGGAAACGCAGATGTGGATGGATGAACCTTTCGGCATGTTTTCGGTGATGGATACACTGTTCCCCATTTTGTTTTTCGGCATGTTTGCGCTTATCGTCGTCATGTTTGTGGTGACGCTGGCGCGCGGCGCCGTGCGGTGGCGGCGCAACAACGCTTCGCCCGTTTTGACAGTGGAGGCCGGGGTGGTGGCTAAGCGCACGCAGGTGAGCCGCAGTGCCGGGGCGGACCATGACATGATGGGCGGTTTTACCAGCTATTACGCCACTTTTGAGGTGGAGAGCGGCAGCCGCATGGAGCTTGCCGTGAGCGGTGAGGAATACGGCATGCTGGCCGAGGGCGACAGGGGCCGCCTGACGTTTCAGGGCACGCGCTATAAGGGCTTCGAACGGGCCTGAGCAAAATTTCAGGTGCGGGCCGCATGGCGCCCGCGAAAGACAGGTTTGAACAGGCGCATGAAATAGAATGCCTGCCCGGCGCGGCAGGCGGGCAATGTCTGCCCGCACAGCGCAGGCATGGCCGGCGCCGCTGCCAGGGCCGGACGGCACACTGGCAGCTTTGCGGCGCTGGGCTGCGCGCAGGAAAGGAGGGCAAGGGAATGATACCGCAGAGCTATATTGAAGAGCTGGTGCAGCGCAGCGACATGGTGGACGTGGCGCAAAGCTATGTGCAGCTGCGCAGGCGGGGGCGTACCTACACGGGCCTTTGCCCGTTCCACAGCGAAAAGACGCCCTCGTTTGTGGTGTACCCCGAAACGCAGAGCTTTTACTGCTTTGGCTGCGGCGCCGGGGGCGACGTTATCACCTTCATCAAAAAAATAAACAACGTGGATTATGTGGAGGCGGTGAAAACGCTGGCCTCCCGCGCGGGCATGGCCCTGCCGGAGGAGGACGACCAGGCGGGCCGCATGCGCAGCCGCATCACCTCCATCAACAAAGACGCGGCGCGCTTTTTCGTGCAGTGCCTGCAAAGCGAAGAGGGCCGCGCCGCACGGCGCTACTGGCGCGAGGTGCGCGGGCTTTCGCCCGCTGTCATCACGCGGTTTGGCCTGGGCTATGCGCCGGACAGCTTTCACGCCGTGCGCAACCACCTGCGTGGGCTTGGCTACACGCAGGAGGAGCTGCTGGCCTCCGGCCTTGTGAAACGCAGCGAAAAGGGCAGCCTATACGATGTGTTCCGCAACCGCGTGATGGTGCCTATTTTCGATTTGCGCGGCAACGTCATCGCCTTCGGCGGGCGCAACATGGGCCCGGAAAAGCCGAAGTATATCAACAGCCCCGAGACGGTGGTGTATAAAAAAAGCCGCACGCTGTTTGCGCTGAACGTGGCGAAGAAAAGCGGCGTGCGGCGCTATATCCTGTGCGAAGGGTATATGGACGTCATCAGCATGCATGCGGCGGGCTTCACCACGGCGGTGGCGGGCTGCGGCACGGCTCTGACGCCCGAACAGGTGAAGCTTTTGAGCGAATATGCCGACGAGGTGGTGCTGTGCTACGATTCCGACGAGGCGGGCCAGAAGGCCACGGCGCGCGCCATCGAGCTGTTCGGCCAGTCGCCGGTGAAGATATCGGTGCTGAACATCCCGGGTGCGAAGGACCCGGACGAGTTCATCAAAAAGTACGGCCCGGAAAAGTTTGCCCAGCTTTTGAACGGCAGCGCGGGCGCCATTGAATACGAGCTGGAAAAGCGGCGCGCGAAATATGACCTTGCCAGGCCGGACGGCCGCGTGGGCTATTTGAAGGAGGCCATTGGCGTGCTGGCGGCAAACGCCGTGACGGCCACCGAGCGCGACGTGTACGCCGGGCGCCTTGCCGAGCAGACGGATGTGGACAAGGCGGCCATTCTGACGCAGCTTGCCGCAGCCGTGAAGGCGCAGGGCTACCGCCAGCGGGCAAGAAAGCAGAAAGAGCTTCTGGCCGAGGGCAACGCGGGCCGCGTGAAGGTGCCCTATTCGCAGGGCGGGGCAAAGGCGCTGGGCGTGGCCTTTGCGCAGCAGCAGCTTCTGGCGGCGCTTTTGAAAAAGCCCGAATTCTGTGCGCGCGCCGCTGCGCGCTGTGCGCCCGGCCAGTTTCTGGACGAAGGGCTGGGCCAGGCGTACCGGCTGGTGCTGGCGGCGCACGACGCCGGGGAAACGGCGGACATCGCCTCGCTGGCGGGCCATCTGCCGGAGGAGACGCTGGCCCTTATCAGCCGCATTCTGGCGCAGAACTACGATGTGGGCTTCACCGGGCAGGACGTGGACATGTACCTTGCCCGCATCGAAGGCGGCCAGCCGGGCAGCGCCGCGGCGGCGCACAGCACGACGCAGCAGATAGACGCCTACCTGCGCGAATTGAAGGAAAAAAAGAAATAGCCACCCGCGCAAAGGGCCGCCCGGCCCTTTGCGGAAACGCAATGAAGCATAAGAAGGAGATACCATGGGAGAAAAGAAAAACGTCATCACAAACCTTGTAGAGCTGGGCAAACGCAACCAGAAAATCACCACCAAGGAAATTAACGACGCCCTGGAGGAGATAGGCTTCGAAGTAGAGCTGGTGGACAAGCTGTATGAGGCGCTGGACGCGAACAACATTGAAATTGTGGACGAGCCCGATGCCGACGTAGAGGATTTTACCCTCACCGAAGAAACGGTGGACGAGCTGGAGAGCGCGCTTTCCGCCGAGGGCGTGAATATCGACGACCCTGTGAAGGTGTACCTGAAGGAAATAGGCCGCGTGCCGCTTCTGAGCCCGGAGGAGGAGATAGACCTTGCCGTAAAGATACAAAGCGGCGGGCCGGACGGCGACAAGGCAAAGCAGCGCCTTTCCGAGGCGAACCTGCGCCTTGTGGTGTCCATCGCAAAGCGCTATGTGGGCCGCGGCATGCAGTTTCTGGACCTTATCCAGGAGGGCAACCTGGGCCTTATCAAGGCGGTGGAAAAGTTTGACCACACCAAGGGCTTTAAGTTTTCTACTTATGCAACATGGTGGATCCGCCAGGCCATCACCCGCGCCATTGCAGACCAGGCGCGCACCATCCGCATCCCTGTTCATATGGTGGAGACCATCAACAAGGTGAAAAAAGTGTCCAGCCAGCTTCTGCACCGCAACGGCCATGAGCCCACAGCGGACGAGATATCCGCCGAGCTGGACATGCCGGTGGACAAGGTGCGTGAGATTATGCGCGTGGCGCAGGAGCCCGTGAGCCTTGAGACGCCCATCGGCGAGGAGGAGGACAGCCATCTGGGCGACTTCATCCCCGACGAGGATGCCCCCATGCCCGCCGAGGCAGCCAGCCACACGCTTTTGAAAGAGCAGCTCTCCGGTGTTTTGAAAAGCCTCACCCCACGGGAGGAAAAGGTGCTGCGCCTGCGCTTCGGCCTTGAGGACGGCAGAAGCCGCACGCTCGAGGAAGTGGGCAAGGAATTCAATGTCACCCGTGAGCGTATCCGCCAGATTGAAGCAAAGGCGCTCAGAAAGCTCCGTCACCCGAGCCGCAGCAAGAAGCTGAAGGATTTTCTGGATTGATCCCGAAAGGATAGGCACATACCATGCACATGACACTGGAAGCGGACTACGCAGTCCGCATCGTGGAATTTTTGGCCGTGAACCCCGGGCGCGCAGATGCCAAAACGATCTCGGAGCGCACAAGCGTCACGCTGCGCTTTACGCTGAAGATTCTGCGCACGCTCGTTTCGGACGGCATCGTGCGCTCGTATAAGGGCGCAAAGGGCGGCTATGAGCTTGCAAAGCCGCCGAAGGAGATCACGCTGCGCAGCGTGATCGAGGCGGTGGAGGGGCCGTATATGATTTCCCGCTGCCAGGGCGATGCGTACAGCTGCCAGCGCACCTCGTGCCGTTTGCATCACATCTACGGTGAGGTCTCGCAGCTTGTGCGCAATAAGCTGGAGTCCTACACGTTCGCGTCCATCTGTGCCTGCGAGGATACCGAGGCGGACGAAAAAGGCGAGGGGAAAGAGGCAGAAACGTAAGCGAATCCGCGTAAAAGTACACGCAAGTACATACTTAAAACGCAATCATTCGTTTTGAAAGTGGCTTTCGCTTTTTAACTTAATTTCTTCGGCATCCAAAATTCAACATAAACAAAACAAAAACCTTCCCGGTTTCGTTTCCGTTTGGAAACCGGGAAGGTTTTGCGTGTTTTTAAGCGGTATGAACGCTGTGAGACTCTGCACGGGCAAGAGCTACCGGTTCAGTTTATGCGGCTGCCGCCCCATTCCACCGCTGTGAAGCCGTCGCGGGCGGGAGCGGTGAGCGTTTGCGCGGGAATGTCGACTTTCTCTTCAAGCGGTTTCCACGCCATGAAGACCCGAAGGAGCGTGTCGGGCGCGGGGGAGATATCCAGCTGCGCCACCTGCGTATAGCAGTCGGACTGAAACGCGATGAGATTATAGGGATTTTCCTGCATCTGGGGAAGCCAGTACACGATGAATTCATTCGCTTCTTTGCGGGTGAGTCCGAGGTCGCGCAAGGCATTTTCGAGGAAAGCGGCGGTGTCGCTGCCCGCTACGCAGAAGCCGTGGGAAAGATCGTATTCCGCGCTGTCCGTGCCTTCCCAGTACAGGTAGTTATACGTTTGGCCGTCCTCGTCCGTCAGAGTACCGTCAGGTTTCGCCGAAACATGCCAGCCGGTTTTGTAATTCGGGTAGGTGCAAGTGAGCGTTCCGTCGTACGCGAGCGTAACCGAGATGTCCGTTTTTTCTTCCGGATAAAGATAAATCACCGGCTTTAACGTGAGTTGCTCTTCTTCGCGTTCACGGCATGCCGAAAGCCCGCACACGAAGCTGATTGCAAGGGCAGCGGCGAAAATCTGCTTTGCGAAATGCTTTTTCATACAGTGTTCCTCCTCAAATTAAAATGATTAGCAGCGGATAAAAATAAAGCCCGATTGCAGTTTACAAGGTCCATGTGCTATCGGGTATACGGGTCAAAATTCAATTTATTCTGCTTTGGAATTTGAGAAAAGAAAAAGGGAATAAAACTCGAAAAATTTCGGGAAAAGGCTTGACAAATCCACAGATACGGTGTATCATATTACAATGTATCATCATGGATAGATATGCCATTTCTTTCTCTGATCTGCATTATAACACAGTTCCGAAAAATAATCAAGCATAATCTATAAAATTCACATGAACGGATATTCTTTCCGCCGTTTTTAAGTGATTTTGCTTAAAAACACGGGTCAAATACTAAGAATGGAGTGGTTGAGTCAATGGTGAATGTTAAGCCGGTACAGCTTGGCAAGAACACACGCATGAGCTTCTCGCACATCAATGAAGTTCTCGATATGCCGAACCTGATCGAGATTCAGAAAAATTCCTACGACTGGTTCCTGAAGGAAGGTCTGAGGGAAGTTTTTGACGACGTCTCCGGCATTACGGATTTCAACGGAAATCTGGTTCTGGACTTCGTGAACTACAAGCTCGACGAAAAACCCAATTACACGGTAACGGAATGCAAAGAGCGCGATGCTACCTATGCGGCAGCCCTGCGCGTCACTGCACGCCTTCTCAACAAGGAAACGGGCGAGATCAAGGAATCTGAAGTCTTCATGGGCGATTTCCCGCTGATGACACCGTCCGGCACCTTTGTGATCAACGGCGCAGAACGTGTTATCGTTTCCCAGCTTGTTCGTTCTCCGGGCGTCTATTATAAGATGGAGTACGACAAAACGGGTAAGGAGCTGTTCAGCTCAACGGTTATCCCGAACCGCGGCGCATGGCTTGAATATGAAAA
>OLRU01001462.1_pt1 | contig 20395 bp, 21 predicted proteins | sample 1672961 | NCBI WGS metagenome assembly OLRU01 (sample SAMEA3136741, study PRJEB25190) | human gut metagenome | biome: human gut; feature: human-associated habitat; material: faeces | place: Austria | collected 2013
ATGGCGCGGCTCTTTTTTGTGTTACTGACAAACCAAGCGGAATGAGCCGGACTGCTGTTTACGGTGGAAGCACAGCATTTGCACTGGGCACGCGGCGATAATCAACACGGCATCCGGCGTCAAACCAACGCCGGATGCCGTGCTTTCATTCCCGCTGCGCCTGATGTGGCTCTCGCAGAGCTCGCTTTGACAGGCTTCGGTTATTTCACTTTTTCATACACGCAGAACTCGCAGTTCAGGCCGCCGGAGCTGAACTTCTCGCTGCTCGTCTGCTCCCAGTCGGGCAGGGAGTCGAGGTTGGGGAAGTAGGCGTCCGAGGCGGGGGTCGCGTCTATCTTCGTGACGTATATTTTGTCCAAATATGGGAACATCGCCATGTACACGGTAGCGCCGCCGACGACGAAGACCTGCTCGTCGTCCCCGCACAGCTCCAGGGCCTCCTCCGGCGTGTGCACTATCTCAGCGCCGTCCACCGCCGTGTCCTGACGGGTCATTATCAGGTTGCGGCGGCCCTTGAGAGGCTGGCTCTCGGGGAAATCCAGCAGCGTCTTGCTGCCGACTATAAGCGTCGCCCCCTTCGTGATCTCGGCGAAGCGCCGCCTGTCCTCAGGCACGACGATGGGCTGCGTGCCCTCGCTGCCTATGCCCCAGTCGGTGTAAACCGCGACTATTGCTTCCATTAATTGCGTCATCCTTCCTTATATCTCTGGCCGCCGCTCAGACCGCGACGGGGATTTTTTCGTCCAGCTCGGTGTACTTGTATCCCGGCAGGGAGAAGCTGTCGCGCGTGAAGGCATAGAAATCCTGCACTTCCGGGTCAATGACAAGCTGCGGGGCCGCGTACTGCGGGTTCTGAAGTATCCGCTCGACAATAGGCACGTGCCGGTCGTAGATATGCGCGTCGGCGATGACGTGCACCAGCTCGCCGGCCTTCAGCCCGCTGGCACGGGCAAACATATGTACCAGCACGGCGTACTGGCAGACATTCCAGTTGTTGGCCGTGAGCATGTCCTGGCTGCGCTGGTTGAGTATGGCGTTGAGCCTGTCGCCGGTGACGTTGAAGGTCATGGAGTACGCGCAGGGGTAGAGCGCCATCTCGCTGAGGTCGGCGAAATTGTAGAGGCTGGTGAGTATGCGTCGCGAGGCGGGGTTGTGCCGCAGGTCGTAAAGCACCCGGTCAACCTGGTCGAACTCGCCCTCGGGGAACTTGTACTTCACGCCCAGCTGATAGCCGTAGGCCTTGCCGATAGAGCCGTTTTCGTCGGCCCAGGCGTCCCAGACCCGGCTGCGGAGCTCGTGGACGTTGTTGGACTTCTTCTGCCATATCCACAGCAGCTCGTCCACGGCGCTCTTCCAGAAGGTGCGGCGTATGGTGAGGATGGGGAATTCCTCGGAGAGGTCGTAGCGGTTCACGATGCCGAAGCGCTTGACCGTGTGCGCGCTCTCCCCGGTGTCCTCCCAGCGCGGACGTACCTGCAAATCCGTGTCCCAGCGGCCGTTGTCGAGAATATCGCGGCAGTTTTGTATGAACAGCTCGTCCGCGCGGCTCATGGCGTCGCCTCCTTGATTTTTCATGTATTTAAAGTATACCCCATCCGGCTTTCACCTGCAAGCGGCAATCAGAATAGAATGAGCTGAGAAAGGGGCGTGGAGTTTATGGTTTTTGCCTTATGCGGAGGGGATGAGCGCATCGCGCGGCTCGCGTCGATGCTCGTTGAGGACGGCCACGGGGTACGGGCCTGGGCGCTGGAGGACGCGCCGCTGGCGGAGGGCGTCCGCGAGTGCGCCTCGGCTGACGAGTGTATCTCAGGCGCGCACTGTGTCGTGCTGCCCATGCCGCTGACCGCGCGCCGGGGTTTCCTGAACGCGCCGTTTTCAAAGAGGCCGCGCTGCCTGGGCGAGGTCTTCACCGCGGTGCGGCCCGGCTCGCTCGTCTGCGCGGGCGGCGTCACCGCCGAGGCGCGGGAACTGGCCGAAGAGTGCGGCGCGCGCCTGGCCGATTACGGAGCGCTGGAGAGCTTCCGCGCGGTCAACTCCCTGGCGACGGCGGAGGGCGCCATCGGCGTCCTGCTGCGCGAGACGCCGGAGGTGATCTGCGGCCGCAGCGCCGTCATAATAGGCGCCGGGCGCATCACCCGCGCCCTCTCGCCGCGGCTGGCGGCGCTGGGCGTGCGCGTGAGCGTAGCATCCCGTAGCGCGGCCGGGCGGGCCTGGGCGCAGGCCATGGGCTTCCGGGCGCTGGACACGGCAAAGCTCTCCGGCGCCCTGGGCGGCGCCGATATAGTTATAAACACCGCGCCCGCACTCGTGCTGACGGCCTCGCGGCTCACGGAGTTGCCCGCCGGCGCGCTGGTGCTGGACTTGGCCAGCAAACCGGGCGGCACCGACTTCGACGCCGCGCGTTCCTTCGGCATAAAAGCGCTCACCGCGCCGGGACTGCCCGGAAAATGGTCGCCGGACACGGCGGCAAAGGCGGTGCGCGACGCCATCTATGCTGTTTTGGAGGATGAATAGCTTTGAAAAACGTAAAGCTGGGGCTCGCGCTCTGCGGCTCCTACTGCACATATGAAAAGGTGCTTGCCGAGGCGGAAAAGCTCGCCGGGGAATATGAGGTCACCGCGCTCATGAGCGAGACGGCCGCGGGCACGGACAGCCGCTTCGGCGAGTCGAAAAGGTTCATAGAGTCTCTGGAGGCCATGACGGGGAAGGCCGTCATCCGCACCATAACGGGCGCCGAGCGCGTGGGCCCGGAGCGGATGTTCGACGTACTGGTCATCGCCCCCTGTACGGGCAACACGCTGGCGAAGCTGGCCCACGGCATCACCGATACGGCCGTGACCATGGCGGCCAAGAGCCATCTGCGCAACGGCCGCCCCGTGGTCATAGCGCTGTCCACCAACGACGCGCTCAGCGGCTCCGCGCCCGGGATAGCGGAGCTCCTGAACCGGAAGAACTACTACTTCGTCCCCTTCGGCCAGGACGACCCGGAAGGCAAGCCCACCAGCCTGCAGGCCGACTTCACGAAAATAGCAGAAACCGTGGACGCGGCCCTGGAGGGGCGGCAGATACAGCCGATATTGAGATGAAAAAAGGCCCGCTGCCTTGATGGCAGCGGGCCTGAGCTTTATCTTGATGTTAAGCGATTGCGGCTCCGTCCGGGTGCGGCGTTATTACCCCTCGCTCTCCTCACCGGTGACGTAGGCGCGCACCAGGCCCCAGAGCTCGGGCTTTACCACCACCTCGGCCTCGATGCCGGACTCCGTGTACTCTATGCCGAGCACGGCGGCGTCGCGCCGGAGCGTGTCCAGCACGCCGCTCTTGGCGTAGGGCAGCGCGATATGCACCCGGCGGCTGCGGCGGCCGAGTATTTCGGCTATCTTGTCCACCAGGTCCCTCGCCCCCTCGCCCGTGCGGGCGGAGATGCAGACGACGTTCTCCCCGTGAGGCAGCTCGCCGATATACTTGTCGCACTTGTTGAAGACCATGATGCGGGGTGTCCGGCCCGCGCCGAGCCGTTCGATGAGGCCGTCCACCACATCCATCTGCTCGCGCAGGTCCGGGCTGGAGATGTCCGCCACGTGCAGCAGCACGTCGGCGTACTGCAATTCCTCCAGCGTGGCCTTGAAGGCCTCCACCAGGTGGGTCGGCAGCTTGCGGATAAAACCGACGGTGTCCGAGAGCAGCACCTCCTGCGCCTCGTCGAGCTTGAGGCGGCGCGTGGTGGTGTCCAGGGTGTCAAAGAGGCGGTCGTTGGCCTCAATGCCGCTGCCGGTGAGCAGGTTGAGCAGGGTGCTCTTGCCGGCGTTGGTGTAGCCGACGATGGCCACCACGGGCATGGCGTTGCGCTCGCGGCGGCGGCGCTGGACGGAGCGCACCTTGCGCACCTGCTCCAGCTCCTCCTGGAGCTTTTGTATCTTGCGGCGGATGTGGCGGCGGTCGGTCTCCAGCTGCGTCTCGCCGGGGCCGCGCGTGCCGATGGGGGAGGAGCCGCCGCTGGCCGTCTGGCGCACCAGGTGCGTCCACATGCCGGTGAGGCGGGGCAGGAGGTATTCGTACTGCGCCAGCTCGACCTGCAGCTTGCCCTCGCGCGTGCGTGCGCGCTGGGCGAAGATGTCCAGGATAAGCCCGCTGCGGTCCAGCACGCGCACGCCCAGCTCCTCGCCGAGGACGCGCGCCTGGCTGGGCGTGAGCTCGTTGTCGAAGACGGCTAGGTCGCACTCCGCGTTGGCGATGAGCTCCTTGAGCTCCGCCACCTTGCCGCCGCCGATAAAGCTGCGCGGGTCGGGCGAGGAGCGCTGCTGCAAAAGGGAGCCCACGACTTCGGCCCCGGCGGTCTCCGCCAGCGCCGCCAGCTCCTCCATGCTCTCCTCCGTCGAGCGCTCTGCCGGGTCCATGCTGTTCGCCGAGAGCCCGGCGAGCACGGCCCGCTCTTTTTTCTTAGTGGTATCGTTCAATAATTAAAATCCCTTTCGGTAAACAAACTGCCCGGCGCAACAACGCCGGGCAATAATGTATTCCAACCTTACTTGATGCCGTACTTCTTGTTGAACTTGTCAACACGGCCGCTGGTGTCAACGAGCTTCTGCTTGCCGGTGTAGAACGGGTGGCACTTGGAGCAGATCTCAACGGTGATGTTCTCACGGGTGGAGCCGGTCTCGATGACGTTGCCGCAGGCGCAGCGGATGCTGGTCTTGTAGTACTTGGGATGGATGCCTTCCTTCATTGTCGTTCACCTCACGTAAAGCTGCCTTGAGTATGCCTCCGCATGGTTACAAGGCGCAAACGGTATTGTAGCACAGCCAATGGCAAAGCGCAAGAGGGAATTCAAGTTTTTCCGCCGTTTTTGTGCCGGACAGACGCAAAACCGCGCCCCGGCTGGGGCGCGGCTTCGCTTCCGGTATCTATGGCAGGGAGAAGTGGCGGTGTACTCAGAGTGACACGAGCGTTCTCGGCATACGGTCCGTCATACCGTTTACCGGGAGGCGCGAGCCCTCCTGCGGTTCCGTCGTGCCGCAGGCGGCAAGGGAGAATGCCAAAGCTATGGCCGCTATGAACGCTGCTATCCGTTTCATCTCGTGTCCTCCTTTCCTCCGCTGGTAAGAGGATACCTCGGCTTTGCATCAAAGTTGCATCATAAATTTGTACTAATTGTGAAGAAATTATTATTTTCTTTTTAAGACGGCAAAAACTTTCTGAAAATCTGCTCCCTCGCAGGGTCCGGAGGGCTGTTTTTCGGTTGACAAGCGCGTCGGGATACTGTATGATACGTTTGGTATGTCAGGTACGTTCTCATTATAATAACGGAGGTAACCTCATGAAAAGAAATACCAGAGTGGGCCTGGTGACCTCTGGCGGAGACTGCCAAGGGCTCAACGCGGCGATACGCGGCGTGGGCAAGGCGCTCTTCCAGTACGTCGATAATGTCGAGATATTCGGCATGTACGACGGTTACAAGGGCCTCATAGAGGGCGACTACAAGTACATGGAGAAGAAGGACTTCTCCGGCATCCTCACCGAGGGCGGCACAATCCTGGGCACGTCCCGGCAGCGTTATATCCCTGGCAAGGCCATCGTAGACGAAAAGGGCAACGACCTCATGCCCGCCATGCTCGACACCTATAACCGCCTCAATCTCGACTGCCTGGTCGTGATGGGCGGCAACGGCACGCAGAAGAGCGCCAAGCTCCTCGCCGACGCCGGCATGAACATAGTCACGCTCCCCAAGACCATAGACAACGACATCTACGGCACGGATACCACCTTCGGCTTCCAGAGCGCCGTGGATATCGGCACCAACGTCATAGACTACATACACTCCACCGCGAGCAGCCATTCGCGCGTGTTCCTCGTGGAGCTCATGGGCCGCGACGCCGGCTGGCTGACGCTCAACGCGGGCATTGCCTCGGGCGCGGACATCATCCTCATCCCCGAGATACCGTACAACATCGAGAAGATAGCGGAGGCCCTGGAGGAGCGCCGCCGTTCCGGGCGCAACTTCAGCATCATCGCCGTGGCCGAGGGCGCGGTCAGCGATACGGACGCCGTCCTCAGCGAGGAGGAGCGCCGCCGTGCCAGGGAGGAGAGCCGCCACTCGACGATATCCTACCGCATCGCCAGCGAGCTGGAGGAGATGACCGGCCAGGAGACCCGCGTCACCGTGCCGGGCCACTATCAGCGCGGCGGCCCCCCCTGCCCGTACGACCGCGTGCTCGCCACCCAGTTCGGTACCGCGGCGGCGAGGCTGATCATGGAGAAAAAGTACTCCACCATGGTCGGCATACGCGACGGGCGCATAGTGTCTGTCCCGCTTGACGACGCCGCCAGCCGCACAAAGTTCCTCCCCACCGACCACCCCCTGATCCAGGTGGCCAGGGATGTGGGCATAAGGTTCGGCGACTGAGACGGAAGGCCGGCTCCTGATAAGGGTTCATGTTGGCCGCGGCCATCGAAATCCTACCGAAAATAAAACAAGAGGGGGCACTCGCTGCCCCCTCTTGTTTTGTGTTTCTTTTTATTAATGTGTCTATTCCGTATGCCTTTTAGCTATGATCGTTACAGTGATCCCGCTGATGACTACAGGCATGACGAATATAGCTATAAATAGATGCGCACCTGTGATTCCATAATTCACATACTTTCCGCCAGGAAAGAATATGATAAAGCTCAATATACAACTTGCAGATAAGGAAATTAACAGCCCCATGACAGTTCGTGCACGTCCGTCTGGTGAGCGGTTTTCTTTTCTGGATAGCATCACCAAAACATATAGAATGGACAGGACGCCTACTGCCAAAACTGCAGCCGTACCTCCCGTAACGTCCCTAATTACTGCCGAGCCCCAAAATATAGTTATAAGCCATGTTATAAATCCACTTATAAGCAAGACAATAGTAGAATTCCTCATAATATATCATTTCTTACTGCTTATAGCTTATTGAACAGTATTAAGCTGGACTTTTCTCGGTCACATGATAGTACAGCGTCCACCCGTCGTCCAGCTCAATAAAAGCAATGTTTTCATCATCCGGACGTTCGGAACCGGCCGTGAGAAGACCGCAAGTTAAATTGTACACTTTACCACGGCTTTCAAAATCCTTGCTGTTAGTCCAATTACGACCAACCCATATGTTGCCGGTGGTGTGAGCTATATTTATTGTGTCGATATACTCATACTGAAACCACTCGTTTCGCACAAGCTCGCATGATACCATTCCATCGAACCACGTAAAGAATACGGCGTATGTATCAGGAGCAACTTTCTCCTCATACAGCAGCTCGCCAAACGTCCAGTCACGACGCTCTTTAACATATTCTCCGGGAGAGCGCAGCAGCGGCAAACACATAACGATTACAACGGCAAGCAGTATGCTCTTGATAAGCAGCCTTCTCTTGACTGCTTTTGGCTCATTGACAGTTGTACTTGCCTTGTAATTCATATGCTCTCCTTATTCAGTACTGTTCAATTATATTGGAAAAACTTACTCAAAAGCAAAAATAGTACCAAGCCATGTTGCCACTGTAGTACACAACGAAGATACTATTCAATGTGACGCATTGCCAGTGCTTTTGCAACCAATTCTCTCAAAACTGTTAATTGCCACAATTTACTGCAAATGTGCTTGTTAACGATTCACAGCAAAGGAAGGCAAAACCATGGGTACGGTCTTGCCTTCCTTTGTAATTTGCATTTTTCCGACCAGATAAGCGCACACTTCTGCTGCGGCATATCCGCCCTGTGCGGCAGGATTTTGTGCCGGGCAGATGCGGAAAAACCCCCGCGATTTCATTTGAAATCGTGGGGGTTTGCGCGTCTTTGTCAACGCACCGAAAAGGCGTAGACCGTCTCCGTGTGCAGGTGCTCGCCGGGGTGGAGCAGGGGGGAGGGGAATCCGTAGTGGTTCATGCCGTCGGGGAAGACCTGGGTCTCCAGGCAGAGGGCGCCGTGGGGGCCCATCCTGGTGCCGTTCTTTCCGGCGCGCTCGTCCAGGGAGTTGGCCGTGTACAGCTGCACGCCGGGCAGGGTGGTGCAGACGTCCATCACTATGCCGGTGGCGGGGCTGTACACCTCGGCGGCGTGGGCGCCGGAGAGGACAAAGTTGTGGTCGAAGCCGCCGAAGAGCGCCGTCTGCGCGTTCTCCTCCGCCATGGCCTCGCCGAGCACGCGCCCGGCGCGGAAGTCAAAGGGCGTGCCGCTCACATCCGCCAGGCGCCCGGTGGGCAGGCAGGCGGGGGAGCCCTCGCAGAAGCGCTCTGCGTTGAGCGTCAGCCGGTGGCCGAGGATGTCGCCGCCGCCGTTGAGGTTGAAGTAGCTGTGGTTGGTCAGGCTCACGGGCGTGACGGCGTCCGTGTCCGCGTCGTAGGCGATGACAAGGGCGTTCTCGTCGGTCAGGGTAAAGCTGACGGAGACGTCCAGCGCGCCGGGATACCCCTCCTCGCCGTCGGGGGAGAGGCGGGAGAAGACCAGGGCGCCACCCTTTTCCTCCGCGGCCCAGACGAACTTGTCAAAGCCGCGCGCGCCGCCGTGGAGATGATTCTCGCCGTCGTTTTTGGCCAGCACATACTCCCTGCCGCCGAGGGAGAAGCGGGCGCCGGCTATGCGGTTCCCGACCCGGCCGATGGTGGCGCCGAGGTAGCCGCCGTTTTCCTCGTACTCAGCCACGGTGTCGTAGCCGAGGACGACGTCCACCGCCGCGCCGGCGGCGTCCGGCACCACCAGGGACTGCACAGTGGCGCCGTAGTCGAGGACGACGGCCCGGGCCCCGTGGGCGTTCACGAGCTCGTAGGCCGTGACCGCTTCGCCGTATTTCGTGGTCCCGAAGGGACGGGTGTTTACTGTCATGACTGTCACTCCTTGAATTTGGTTTGGGGATGGGAAATGCTGAACGGGCCGGTACTCACACCTCGTCCAGGAAGGCGCGGATGAAGTGCAGCGCCGCGCCCAGCGGCACCGAGTGCCCGCCCAGTACGCTGAGCGAGACGTAGTCCGCGTTGTCGGAGAAGGGGTCGTTCGCGGAGACGAACTGCCTGAGCAGGGGCAGATAGGCGGGCATGTACTGCGAGAGCACGCCGCCGAGGACGACGTCGCAGTCAAAGGCCATGCGGATGTTGGCAATGCCCACGGCCAGGTGCTGCAGCACGTCCGTCCAGAGCAGGCCGTACTGCGGGTGCCTGTCCTCCAGGGCGTCAAAGAACTCGGTGAGCGATATGCCCAGGTTCTTGCTCACCCGGTCCGGCGAGCAGTAGGCCTCCAGGCAGCCGTGCTTGCCGCAGCTGCAGGGCAGGCCGCCGGGGACGACGCACATGTGGCCGAACTCGCAGCTGCGCTGGTTGCTGCCGTGGTAGGGCGCGCCGCCGATGAGCACGCTGCCGCCGATGCCGCTCTCCAGGGAGAGGTAGGCCATGTTGCCCACGGCCCCGCGGGAGAACCACTCCGCGTGCCCGCTGCTGGTGGCGTCGTTTTCTATATAGCTGGGGTAGGGGATGCTCTCGTAGAGCGGCGCCAGCTCGGAGTCGGGGAGCTGGAGAGTGGGGGCGAACAGCATCCTGTCCCGCTCCGGCGTCAGCAGTCCGGGCATGGCCACGCACACGCCCAGAAGGCGGCTGCGGTCGAGCTTTTCCTCGTCGAGGAAGTGCTCCAGCTCGGCGCCTATGGCCCGGCCTATGTCCGTGAGGCTGCGGCCGAAGGCGTTGAACTCCGTGGAGCGGTAGGCCAGCTCGTGCAGCTTCAGGTCGGCCGCAGCAAAGCGCAGGCGGTGGGCCGAGACGCTGACGCCGACGGCGATGCGCGCGTCGGCCACTATCTCCAGCCCTGCCGCGCGCCGGCCGCCGGTGCTCTGTGCCTCGCCGCTGTAGCGCACGAGTCCCAGGTCGACCAGCTCCGCCAGATTCTGATATATGGTGGGCAGGCTGAGCCCAAGGGACTGGGCCAGGGACTGCCGCGTCGAAATGCCGTCCGTGTCATAAAGGCAGTGGTAGATGCCGCTGCGTGTCATACGGCGGCGCTCGGTAAATGAGCTCTCCATAACGGTTGTTGACCTTCACTTTCGTAAAGTTTGTTTAGTTAAGATGTTTCACATGCTCTATTTTAACACATTATTTACTTTTCGCAATGCCCAATTTGACAATATTACATAACGGACGCAGCCTCCTGAGGGCGGAGATTTTCAGACATCTTTCGACGAAGTTTAATTAGTTCGAGCGTTTTGCATAAATTGAGGGGTATAAAATAATGCACATTAAACGAATCGACCGGAAATGGGCAATTTACCGTTGACTTTTGTAAAGTTAGTTTTAAAATAGTGCGTAGGAAGCACCATTGACTTCCAATTCACCAAGGCGGGTACCCGCCTTCTGCCTTTCCGGCGGAAAGGCAAAGACAGTTGCCCGGCAAAAACGAAAATGCTAGGAGGAAAAACAAAACATGAAGAAGTTTCTTGCTATGCTCCTCGCGCTCGTAATGGTGTTTGCTCTTGCCGCCTGCGGCGACAGCGGCGAATCCACTACGACCCCCGACCCCAACGCTGAAGGCACCACCCCGGCCGACAGCACCGACGGCGAGAGCCTCGGCTACGTCGGCATCTCCATGCCGACCCAGAGCCTCGAGCGCTGGAACCGCGACGGCGCGTTCCTGCGCGACCAGTTCGAGGCTTCCGGCTACCAGGCCGAGCTGCTGTACGCCAACAACGAAGTTGACCAGCAGGTCAGCGATATCCAGAACCTCATCGCCGACGGCGTCGACCTTCTCGTCATCTCCGCCATCGACGGCGAGAGCCTGAACACCGTCGTTGACGAGGCCGCCGAGAACGGCATCCCCGTCATCGCCTACGACCGCCTCATCATGAACGACAACGTCGACTACTATGTGTCCTTCGATAACTTCTCCGTCGGCGTCCTGCAGGGTCAGTTCCTCGAGGAGCAGCTCGGCCTCGCCGACCGCACCGCCGATGACCCGGCCTACATAGAGTTCACCGCCGGCGACCCCGCCGACAACAACGCTCCGTTCTTCTACAACGGCGCCATGAGCATCCTGCAGCCCTACCTGGACAGCGGCGTCCTCGTCTGCCTCAGCGGCCAGACCGACTTTGACGTTGTCGCCACCGAGCAGTGGAACACCGACACCGCCCTTGACCGCGCCCAGACCATCCTCGCCTCCTACTACTCCGGCGGCGAGCACCTCGACGCCTGGCTCTGCTCCAATGACTCCACCGCCCTCGGCGTGACCCAGGCTGTCACCAGCGACTACACCGGCGGCAACACCGTCATCATCACCGGCCAGGACGGCGACGTCGCCAACCTGAGGAACATCGTTGACGGCACCCAGGCCATGACCGTTTACAAGGCCGTTGCCAACGAGGCCGTTGCCACTCTCGACATCGCTGCCGCCATCCTCGCGGGCGACCCTGTTGATCAGGCCCTGATCGACGGCGCCGGCTGGGAGTTCGAGGCCAGCCTCGACACCGAGACCTACACCACCAGCGACACCGGCCACGCTGCCACCAGCGTGCTGCTCGTCCCTGAGACCGTCACCAAGGACAACTATGAAGAAGTCCTCGTCACCCCCGGCTACTATGAGATCGGTGACGACGGCTATCTGGTTGCCGTTGAGTAATTAACGCCGCAAAACCGCAGCATAAGCCACGGGCGGGGCGCCTGCCCCGCCCGTTTGTCTTGCAGTCGCTTAAAGAGCGGCACGCGGCACGGAAAATGGTTTCCGCTCCCGCTCTTTAAGCGACCGCAGGCCGCGGCCGCCGGTACAGGCGGACGGCGGCAGGTGCGGCAGAAACGCTTCTGCTCGACGGGCGGCTGCCTGCTTCGGCAGGATGAGAACAGTGAAAGGTCCGCGTTCTGCGGACGGGAGGAGGACGCAAAGCTTTGGCCAAAGTACTACTTGAAATGAAGTCCATCACGAAGGAGTTCCCCGGCGTAAAGGCGCTGGACAACGTAAACCTTGTGGTGGAGGAGGGCGAGATTCACGCCCTCATAGGTGAAAATGGTGCCGGCAAGAGTACGCTTATGAACGTGCTCAGCGGTACGTTCCCCGTGGGCAGCTACTCGGGCGAGATATACTATGACGGCAAGCTCTGCCAGTTCAAGAACCAGCGTGACAGCGAAGAAGTCGGCATAGTTATAATCCACCAGGAGCTTGCCCTTATTCCCTTGCTTACGATAGGCGAGAATATGTTCATGGGCAACGAGTTTAAAAACAAGCTCGGTGTTATCGACTGGAACAGGACCTATTACGAGGCCGAAAAGCACATGCGCCAGGTCGGCCTCAAGGAGAGCGCGCACACCCTCATAAAGGACATAGGCACAGGCAAGCAGCAGCTGGTCGAGATTGCCAAGGCCTTCGCCAAGAAGGTGCGGCTGCTCATACTCGACGAGCCCACCAGCTCCCTCAACGACGAGGACGCCAAGATGCTGCTCGACCTGCTGATGGAGTTCAAGAAGCAGGGACTCACCAGCATAATCATAACCCACAAGCTCAACGAGATAATATACTGCGCGGACAAGGCCACGATAATCCGTGACGGCTCCACCATAGAGACGCTGGTCAAGGGCGTGGACGAGTTCTCCGAGCAGAGGATAATAAAGGGCATGGTCGGCCGCCCCATGGAGGACCGCTACCCGAAGCGCGAGCACAATGTCTCCGACGAAGTCTGCCTGGAGGTCAGGAACTGGACCGTCCACCACCCGCTGTATCAGGAGCGCGTAGTGGACGACAACGTGTCCTTCAAGGTCCGCAAGGGCGAAGTGGTCGGCTTCTCCGGACTGCAGGGCGCGGGGCGCACGGAGCTCGCCATGAGCATATTCGGCAAGAGCTACGGCACCAACATCACGGGCGAGATGTTCCTCAACGGCGAGAAGGTGAACTTCAAAAACCCGCAGGAGGCCATCCGTCACGGCCTGGCCTACATAACTGAGGACCGCAAGGTGTACGGCCTCATACTTGACGAGACGATACGCTTCAACACCACGCTTGCGCGCCTGGACAAGGTGTGCGGAGGCGGCGGCGTAATTGACACCGACATGGAGGTACAGGTCGCCGAGGACATGACCAGGGAGATGGGCACCAAGACGCCCAGCATCGAGCAGGCCATCGGCCACCTCTCGGGCGGCAACCAGCAGAAGGCCCTGTTGGGCAAATGGATGTTCACCGAGCCCGACGTCCTGATAATGGACGAACCCACCCGCGGCATAGACGTCGGGGCAAAGTACGAGATATACTGCCTCATCAACGACATGGTTTCAAAGGGGAAGAGCGTCGTGATGATATCCAGCGAGCTGCCTGAGCTGCTGGGCATGTGCGACAGGATCTATGTCATGAATGAGGGACGCCTGCTGGCCGAGGTCAACGCGAGCGAGGCCACTCAGGAGAGCATAATGGGCTATATAATCCGCGATACCGGAGAAAAGAAGGAGAGTGTGCAGCAATGAAAGAGACAACGAAAAAGAGCGTAAACGTGCTCGGCTTCATCACCAAGTACGCAATGGTCATTGCCCTGGTGGTGGTCTTTGCACTGTTTGCGATCCTGACCGACGGCCGACTGCTCAACGCGTCGAACATGTCGAACCTCATGCTCCAGAACGGCTACGTTCTGGTTATGGCCTGCGGCATGCTGCTGTGCATCCTCACAGGCGGCAACATAGACCTGTCCGTCGGCTCCGTAATATGCATGGTCGGCGGCATCGCGGCCGTGCTTATTTCCAACGTCGGCATGAATCCCTATCTCACCATCGTGATCAGCCTTGTCATCGGCCTCCTGGTCGGCATCTGGCAGGGCTACTGGATCGGCTATGTCCGCATCCCTCCCTTCATAACTACCCTGGGCGGCATGTTCATCTTCCGCGGCATCGGCCGTATCATCCTTGACAACCGCACCGTGTCCATCCAGGACAGCCGCTTCCTCGACATCTTCACCGCCTACATAAAGATCCCCGGCCTCGATGACGGCGAGGTCATCTGGAGCGCGCTGATAGTCGGCATCGTCGTCGCCGCCTTTGTCGTGTTCAACATGCTCAAGACCAGGCGTGACCGCGCCAAGCACGGCTACCGCCAGAACAGCTTTGCCAGCGACATCATCCGCACCGTCATCATCGCGGCGCTCGTCATCTACTACTGCTACCTCCTCAGCCAGTACCGCGGCATCTCCGTCATGCTCATCTGGGTCGTGGCCATCTGCCTCATCTACAACTTCATCACCAGCAAGACCGCTTTCGGCCGTTACTTCTACGCTGTCGGCGGCAACGAAAAGGCCACGCAGCTCTCCGGTATCAACACCAACAAGATTTACTTCATTGCCTACGCCAACATGGGCCTGCTGGCCGGCCTGAGCGGCCTGCTCGTCGCGGCCCGCGTCGGCTCGGTCAACGGCAACACCGGCAACAGCTTTGAGATGGACGCCATCGGCGCCTGCTTCATCGGCGGCGCGAGCGCTTACGGCGGCAGCGGCACCGTCGGCGGCGTCGTCATCGGCGCTCTGCTCCTGGGCGTAATCACCATGGGCATGTCCATCCTCGGCCTCGGCGACTCCATACAGCAGGTCATAAGGGGCGGCGTGCTCCTCGTGGCCGTCATCTTCGACGTCGTCACCAGCCGCAAGTCCGGCAAATCCTGATATAATATCCTGCCGTAACGGCACGCTGCTCCGGCGGGGCCGCGGCTTCGGCCGGGGCGCATCCTGCGCCGCAGTGCGCGTCCGGACTCGCCGGTGCCTGACACCGGCGGGCCCGGACACACTTGTACGGCGGGGTTTACCGCCGCGAGTCCGCCGGGACGGCGAAATGCCATTTTTGCCGCAGCGCGGCAAAGCCTGTAAAACTGCCTGATGGAGGCAGAGATTAGAAGGGGAGAGCAAATGCTTTACATAGGAATAGACCTCGGCACCAGCGCCGTAAAGCTCCTTCTGCTGGATGAGACCGGCGCGGTGCTCAATACCGTATCCAGGGAGTACCCGATATCCTTCCCGCATCCGGGCTGGAGCGAGCAGAACCCCGAGGACTGGCGCGCCGCCGTTATGGAGGGCGTGCCGGAGCTGGTGGCCGGTTTTGACGCGTCCAGCGTCGCCGGCATCGGAGCCGGCGGCCAGATGCACGGCCTCGTCGCCCTGGACGCGGACGACAACGTCATCCGCCCGGCCATACTCTGGAACGACGGCCGTACCAGCGCCGAGGTGGGCTACCTCAACAACACCGTGGGCAAGGACAAGCTCTCGGCCTGGACGGCGAACATAGCCTTCGCCGGTTTCACCGCGCCCAAGCTGCTCTGGATGCGCAGCAACGAGCCGGAGAATTTCGCCAGGATCAGCAAGATCATGCTGCCCAAGGACTACATCAACTATGTCCTCACCGGCGTGCACTGCTGCGACTACTCCGACGCCAGCGGCATGCTCCTGCTCGACGTGGAGCACAGGCGCTGGTCCAGGGAGATGCTGGACGTGTGCGGCGTGACCGAGGCGCAGATGCCGCAGCTCTTCGAGAGCTACGAGTGCGTGGGCACGCTTAAACCGGAGATCGCCGCCCGGCTCGGCCTGCCAGAGACGGTGAAGGTCTGCGCGGGCGCGGGCGACAACGCTGCCGCCGCCGTCGGCACCGGCACGGTGGGGGATGGCGCCTGCAACATCTCGCTCGGCACCTCGGGCACCATCTTCATATCCAGCGACGGCTTCGGCGTGGACCCGAACAACGCGCTGCACGCTTTTGCCCACGCGGACGGGCACTATCACCTTATGGGCTGCATGCTCTCCGCCGCCAGCTGCAACAAGTGGCTCATGGAGGACGTGCTCGGCACCACGGATTACGCCGCCGAGCAGGCCCCGGTTACCGATGACAAGCTGGGCGAAAACCACGTCTACTTCCTGCCCTATCTCATGGGCGAGCGCTCGCCGATAAACGACACCGACGCGCGCGGCACCCTGGTGGGCATGACTATGGACACCACCCGCGCGGACATAACCCAGGCCGTGCTGGAGGGCGTGGCCTTTGCCATCCGCGACAGCCTGGAGGTTGCGCGCTCGCTGGGCCTGGACATAAAGCGCTCCATGCTCTGCGGCGGCGGGGCCAAGAGCCCGCTCTGGCGCAAAATCATGGCCAACGTGCTGAACGTGGAGCTGACGCTGCCCGTCAGCGAACAGGGGCCCGGCATGGGCGGGGCCATGCTGGCCATGGTAGCCTGCGGGGAGTATTCCTCCGTGCGCGAGGTGTGCGCCAGGCTGGTCAAGGTCAGCGAGACGGTAAAACCCGAGCCGGAACTGGCCGCGAAGTATGAGGCGCGCTATCAGGCGTTCCGCCGCATCTACCCGGCCCTCAAGGACGTCTTTCCGGCGCTGAACTGAGAATATGCAGGGACAGAAGAAAGTTTATCACTACGAGAAGAAAAACCGCGCACAGGTGCGGGCCGTGCTTTACGCTGTCGTAGCGGCGTATGTGGCCTATCTGGGCTACAGCACAACGCCGCTGCACGGCGAGCCGGACGGCCTGAGCGTGACAATGGCCTGGGTCCTGGGAGTGGCGCTCATCGCCGCGGGCATAGCTGTGGCGGTGTATACCTACCTGCGCTACAGGCGTGACCTCGCCGACGCGGAGTACACCGAGGAGGAGTACGCCGAGCTGGCCGCCCGCCGGGAGGAAGAGGACGGATGAAGGGCATGGGCCCGCGCGAACTGGCCGTCCGCGCCGTGGAACTGCTCATCGGCCTGACCATTGCCCACCTGGGCGTGACGCTCTTCCTGCTGAGCGACCTGGGCAGCGACCCCTTCAACGTGCTCATACAGGGCCTGCACCGGGCCCTGCCCTGGCCCGCCTTCATGGATACGCACGGCCGCGTGCACCTGCTGGTATCTCTCATTATCATGCTGGTGCTGCTCGTGGCAGCCAAGGGCTTCGTCAAGATAGGCACCGTCATCTGCATGGCCCTCGGCGGGCCGATTATCGACCTCTGGGAGCTGCTGCTCGACCCCGTGCTGGGCTCTCTGGGCCTGGGCGGGCGGATAGTCCTGCTGGTGGCCGGCTGTCTTATCCTGGCCTTCGGCATGACGGTGGTGATAAGTTCCGACCTGGGCGCCGGGCCCAATGACCTGGTGGCCGTGTCGATAAGCGAGATATTCAAAAAGCCCTTCGGAGCCGTGCGTGTATGCGTGGACGTGGCCTTCGCTCTGGCCGGATGGCTGCTGGGCGGCGTGCTGGGAGCGGGCACGGTTGTGTGCGCCTTCCTGGTGGGGCCGGCAGCGCAGCTGTTCTTCCCGCTGAGCCGGCGCCTGTGCGCGCTGGGCCTGAAAGGCGCGGGCGGAGAGCTTGAAAACAAGCGGTAAAGTGCTATAATGTTCCGGGCTGTCCCGGAAGAATGGGGGATAACTTCATGAAAATCGAATCCGTATTCGACAGCGCCTTTGCCCCATACGGCAAGGTGCTCCCGGGCTATGATACGTCCGGCCTGCTCGAGGCGCTGGAAAAATACACCCCGCTGCCCGAGGCCACGGATTACGTGGCGTCCCAGCCGGAGCTGGAGGCCCTGCCCATAGCGGCCCAGCTGGCCTCCAACGCCTATGGCGGGATGCCCATACAGCTGGGCTGGTGCAACGGGCACAACACAAAGCTCAACTGCCTTGAATACCACCGCGACAGCGAGATAAACTGCGGCACTGAGGACTTCATCCTTCTTGTCGCCCGCGAGGACGACATAGTAAACGGCGTGCTCGATACGGACCGCGTGAGGGCCTTCCGCGCGCCGCGCGGCGTCATGGTGGAGGTGTACGCCACCACGCTGCACTACGCGCCCTGCTCGGCGGAGAAGGGGCACGGTTTCCGCGTGCTCGTCGCCCTGCCGCGCGGGACCAACGGGCCCAAGCCGGAGATAAACCCCATCAACGACGAGGACAGGCTGCTCTGGGCCTGCAACAAGTGGCTGCTGGCCCACGCCGAGAGCGCCGAGGCCGCCCAGGGCGCCGTTGCCGCCCTCAAGGGCGTGAATGTGGACATCGCCGGCGACATCTGAAACGCATCCTAACCACAATATTATTATAGACTGAGGTGTATTGAAATGCTCACCAACATACCCAACGTAAAGCTCGGCGTCATCGCCGTCAGCCGCGACTGCTTTATCATCTCGCTCTCCGAGCGCCGCCGCGCCGCCGTGGTCGAGGCCTGCGGCAAGCTCGGAATGGACGTCTACGAGTGCAGGACTACCGTTGAAAACGAGCGCGACATGCTCAAGGCTGTCGAGGAGGTCAAGGCCGCGGGCTGCAACGCCCTCGTAGTCTTCCTCGGCAACTTCGGCCCCGAGACGCCTGAGACGCTCATAGCCAAGTACTTTGACGGTCCGGTCATGTACGCCGCCGCCGCAGAAGAGACCGGCAACGACCTCATTGACGGCCGCGGCGACGCCTACTGCGGCATGCTCAACTGCTCCTACAACCTCGGCATGCGCCATCTCAAGGCCTGGATACCCGAGTATCCCGTCGGCACCGCCGATGATGTCGCCAGGATGATCGCCGAGTTCCAGCCCATTGCCCGTGCCCTCATCGGCCTCAGCCAGCTGAAGATAATCACCTTCGGACCCCGCCCGCAGGACTTCTTCGCCTGCAATGCGCCCATCAAGGGCCTCTATGAGCTCGGCGTGGAAGTTGAGGAGAACAGCGAGCTCGACCTGCTCGTGGCCTACAAGGCCCACGCCAATGACCCGCGCATCCCCGAGGTGTGCGAGGACATGGCCAGGGAGATGGGCGAGGGCTGCTATTACCCCGACCTGAGCGCCCGCATGGCGCAGTTCGAGCTCACCCTGCTCGACTGGGCCGAGGAGCACAAGGGCTCCAGGCAGTATGTCGCCTTTGCCGACAAGTGCTGGCCCGCCTTCCCCAAGGAGTTCGGCTTCGAGCCCTGCTATGTGAACAGCCGCCTCGTCACCCGCGGCATCCCCGTCTCCTGTGAGGTCGACATCTACGGCGCCCTGAGCGAGTACATAGGCATGTGCGTCTCCGGCGACACCGTCACCCTGCTCGACATCAACAACTCCGTGCCCGCCGACCTCTACGAGGAGAACATAAAGGGCAAGTTCCCCTACGAGCTCACCGACACCTTCATGGGCTTCCACTGCGGCAACACTCCCAGCTGCAAGCTCTGTTCCGACCGCGCCGTCAAGTACCAGCTCATCCAGCACCGCCTGCTCGAGCCGGCCGGCAGCGACCCGGACTTCACCCGCGGCACCATCGAAGGCGACATCGCGCCCAGCGACATCACCTTCTACCGCCTGCAGTGCGACAGCGAGGGCAACCTGCGCTCCTACATCGCCGAGGGCGAAGTCCTGCCCGTCGCCACGCGCAGCTTCGGCGGCATCGGCGTGTTCGCCATCCACGAGATGGGCCGCTTCTACCGCCACGTGCTGATCGAAAAGCGCTATCCGCACCACGGCGCCGTGGCCTTCGGCCACTACGGCAAGGCTATCTTCGAGGTCATGAAGATGCTCGGCGTGAAGGACATCGCCTACAACCAGCCCAAGAGCCTGCCCTACCCGACGGAGAACCCCTTCGCCTGATGGCAGTACCCGAGAACATTGTTTCCGCCTACGCGGCCTACCTCCAGGGCATGGAGGAGGCCGCCGGCGATAAAAAGTCCCTCAGCGGCCTGTTCGGCATCGGCCGGGATGTGACGCGCGAGCGCTGCCAGGAGGATTTCATCTCCGCCCTGACCGCCGCCGTTGAAGACTTCGCCGCGTCGGAACCGGACCCGCAGGAGACGGCGGAGGCTGTGAAGTATATATTCGCCCAGGCCCACGAGCACAAGAAATCACGGGAGGCGTACTGGATGCTTTTGGCATCTCACGTCCTGGCCCTGCCCCTGATAGAACTGCTCCCCGCCCAGACCGCCCGCGACCTGCGCAGCTATTTCGAGGCCGAGTACCCCAAACGCGAGCGCATGCCCGCGCAGAACAAGGTCATCTCCGCCCTGAAAGCGCGTGAGAAGTAAAAACAGCAAGTCCCCCGCGTGTATAAGCACACGGGGGACTTTTGCATATAGTGAGAGCAAAGCCGGAAGGGATGGTACGTGTGCCAACCCTCCCCCCAGCCGGCTGACGCCGGCCGCACCCTCAGAGAGGGGGCGGTTGCTTACAAAGGGGGGAAGCCAAAGCGGTATCGAACGCCGCCGGAAGTCACCAGCGCAAGACGGCAAGCAAAGGCATTGAATACTGATAAATACGAAGCGGCCTGAAAGCGCCATAGGAGGCAATACCGACGCAAGACGAAGGCCAAGCACCCAACCCAATCCCAAGCGGCACAGCCAACCCCAAAGCGCCCCGGCGGCGAAGCCGCCGCAGCAGCGCCCGGCAGGCTAAACGCACCTACGTGAGACAAGGGCCAAGCACCCAGCCCAAACCCAAGCGGCACAGCCAAGCCAAGAGCGCCCC